>RCNH01000559.1_pt1 | contig 14910 bp, 11 predicted proteins | sample 2041161 | NCBI WGS metagenome assembly RCNH01 (sample SAMN09708215, study PRJNA481090) | Feces metagenome, whole genome shotgun sequencing project. | biome: feces | host: Leptonychotes weddellii | place: Antarctica: Sion Island | collected 2010-03-01 | reverse complement strand
CAACTATCGTGTCAGATGATTCTCGACCACTTATATATGAGCTACACCTTATGGCGGTGCAGATTGGTCCTACGTACGGCGGAGGCTTTAAAATCTGTCCAGATGCCAGTCCTTCAGATGGAATTTTAAATTCTTGCATTGCTCGAGCACCTCTAAGTTTTACTTCTGCGGCGCGTCTTTTCGTGAAAGCTAAAGATGGCAAGCATATTTCAAATACCAAGGATTTGGTATTTGGCACGGCTCAGCATGTAGTTATAGACTTTGACCGTGAGCCGCCTATTCAGATTGATGGTGAATGTTGTTCAGGTACTCATTTTGATATCTCTATTCTCCCTCGGAAGTTGCGTGTTTTGATACCTTAAGGATGTTGTATGGGTTATTTTGAGTTGATTTTGGTACTGTCGGTAGCAGTGTTGGTGTCTGCTGTTGTTAATCAGGTCTTCCATGGATTGGCTGCTCCGCTTATTCAGATTGCTCTCGGTGTTGTGCTGGTAATGACCCACTTTCTCCCCTCTAATATCACGATTCCCCCAGATTTGTTTCTTGTGTTATTTATTGCGCCTTTGTTGTATAAAGAAGCACGTGAAGTCAATAAAGTTTCTCTATGGAGCAACCGTATAGTTATCCTATCTTTGGCGTTAGGTTTAGTGCTTGTCACTATTTTATGTGTAGGATTTTCTGTTCATTGGATTGAGCCGAGTATTCCTTTAGCTGCTGCTTTTGCGCTAGGCGCAGCGTTGGGTCCTACAGATGCTGTGGCGGTTACATCTTTATCGCATCGTGTTAGCCTTAAAAAAGAGCAGCAGATTTTGTTACAAGGTGAATGTCTTATTAATGATGCGTCCGGTGTTGTGTCGTTCCAATTCGCTATTGCTGCTGTTACGACTGGTACATTTTCTCTTCTGGGGGCTTCTGTAAGCTTTGTTGTAAGCTTTTTTGGCGGTATTTTGTTTGGCCTTATTGCTATTGTTGCTGTGACTTTTGTTATTGGGTTTGTACGTAGAGCAGGCCTTGAAGATACTACCTTTCATGTCATGGCGGAATTAGTCACGCCGTTTTTTATCTTTCTGATTGCTGAGTCTTGTCATGTCTCGGGTATTTTGGCTGTTGTGGCAGCGGGTCTAGTTGAACCGTTTTTGTCTCAGGAACTTAATCCTGAGCATTCTCGATTAAATATTGTTTCCTCAAGTGTGTGGCAGGTGACATCTTTTGCCCTTAATGGTGTTGTATTCGTTTTGTTGGGCATGCAGTTACCGCGCGCTATTATGGGTACGCTGAGCTATATCCATGTTAGTAATTTTGAGATTGTATTTTTGGTTATTCTGGTTTCGTTTGTATTGTTTGCTGTGCGTGCATTGTGGTTTATAGGGATTAGTTATATCGATCGATATACACACGCTAGAACCGAACAAGAGCATTCAGGGGGTTCTCAAGAACAAGTAAAAGCAGTATTGAAAGGTATTCCGTTTATAACAAAAGAAATCTTGCGAGATTCTTCAGCTCTTTCAATCGCTGGCCCTAAGGGAGCTATCACGCTTTCGATTGTGTTTACAATTCCGTATACCACCGTGGCAGGTGAATTCTTCCCACAGCGTGATTTGATTATTTTTATTGCTTCTGGTGTTATTTTGATTACACTTTTGATGGCTAATTTCATATTGCCGCTTTTAGTTCCAAGACAACAGCGCGATAAAAACCAGGATACAGAAGCTGCGCTTAGCATATTGAGACTTGTCATGGAGGAGCTTACCTTACATCAAACACGTGAAAATAAACGCGCGACACAGATGGTTTTACGGCAATATAATGACCGAATTCGTAAGATAAAAAAGACTAACGATATTGAGGATCTAGAAGATAGGTCTCTTCGTATAGAGGCGCTTGGATGGGAAAAGCAATTTGTACAAGACCTTATAGATACTCGAGAGGTTTCACCTCAAATAGGAGTAGTCTATATTCGTCGTATTAATAAAAGTATTGCTATCGCATCGCGCAAGCCTAGTGTAAAGGTGTTTTTAGAGGCATTTGCGATGCGTATTACTCATAGATTGATGTATTTATATAAGGTTGCTCGAGATAGGACGCCTGGTATTAATATCTTGGCTTCTGAGGATGATGAAATGCGACAGTTACAAATAAAAAGTGTTGAGCATGTAGTAGGGCAGTTAGAGCAATTGCTATTGCATGAGGATTCTAATACAGAAGATGTGGCGAGTTTACTTATTGAGGTGCAGACGAATTTACGTCGTTTGAAGCGGGATACGCGTACATTTGCAACTGCTGCTCGAGTTGATGAACAGGTCCTTGAATTGCGACGTCGGGCCTATATGCTAGAGCTTGAAGCTATCGCGGATTTGGTTCAGGATGACCTTATTACTCACGCAACAGCTAAACATATGCGTGAAAACGTATTTTTGATGCAGCTAGATCTGGAAGAAAAAATCTAGGAGTTTTTGTCATTTACGCCTGTATACTGCCGAATAGGGATAAGATTGACAACATTTATTTTCGGTTGAGTGATTTAGTATGATAAAGTGACTCTATCACATTTTGTGATTGCTTAAAGAGAGGGATAAGCAAAACCATTTAACAAGGAGAGAATCATGGCAGAAAAGAAAAAGAGATTTAAGATTGGTCTACTACCGCAGATGCTTATTGGTATCGTGGTTGGTTGCTTGATTGGTCTTATTGGTCCCGTGTTTGATATACAAGAGAATGTTGCCTTCTCAACAGTAATCTCATTGCTTGTTACATTCTCAGACATCTTCACACAGTTCTTGAAGTTTATTGTTCCTCTTTTGATTATTAGCTACATTGGCTGTGGTCTTGCTGAATTGGGCAAGCGTGCTAATAAACTGTTTGGCGTTACGGTTGGCTTATCGTATGGCTTTACCTTGATTGCTGGAGCTATCGCAACAGCGGTGGGCTTAACTGTTCTTCCAGGCTTAGTGCAGCCAATTACCGGTGAAGCAGGGGGTACGGTAGCATACGAGTCCTTGCTTTCTAATTTGCAATTTGATCCAGTTATGCCAGTTTTGACAAGCTTGATTTTGGCGTTTGTTATTGGCCTTGGTGCAGCTAACTTAAAGACAGATAAATTGTATGACGTATTGTTAGATGTCCGTGATATTGTAGGCCTAGTAATTGGTAAGATTATTATTCCGGTAATTCCATTTTTCATGGTGTGTTTATTTGCTAACATCGCAGCATCCGGTGAACTTCTTGCTGCATTAGGCATGTTCTTGACCCTGTTCTTGTTTATTGTTGTATTTCAGTGGGTTGAGCTGGCAATTGAGTACGGTGCTGCTTCTGTATATACCAAGCAAAACCAATTTCTTAAGATTAAGAATGCATTACCTGCTTACATTACCGCATTGGGCACCAAGTCTTCTGCGGCTTCTATTCCTGTTAATATGCAGTGCGCTGAAAAGAATGGCACCGATAAAGATATTGCTGGTTTTGTTATTCCGCTGTGCGCAAACATTCACCTTGCGGGTGATGCAGTATGCCTAACGTTTGAAGGTATTGGTTTGATGCTTGCATTTGGTATGGAGCCTACTTTAGGTATGATGCTTCCATTTATCTTTATGCTCGGTATTATGATGATTGCTGCTCCTGGTATCCCTGGTGGTGGTGCAGCTGCGTCTTTAGGTTTGTTCTCTGGTATTTTGCACTTCAACGAACCTATGCTGGCTATGGTTATTGCTCTTCATACCACTCAGGACAGCTTTGGTACTGCGTGTAATGTTACTGGTGACCATGCTATTAGCTTCATTGTTGAGAAATTTGACGAATCTCAACGTAAGTGTAAGGCCAAAAAGACGGCTTAAGTAACAATCTGGTACAAAAACGTACAAAATATGATTAATCTTCGAGCTTGTCTTTTCTAGGCGTACTTGATTTGCTAATATGTACCCTTGCGTTTTGTTGTGGTAAAATGCACAAGGCTATGCGGGCGTGGCGGAATTGGCAGACGCGCCAGATTTAGGTTCTGGTGGGTAATCCCCGTGAAGGTTCAAGTCCTTTCGCCCGCACCATTTGGTAATTTGTTTGCATCTGCAGACTGTGTAAGATTTAGATGGAGGATATAGGTGAATACGCAAGTAGAAACCCTGGAAAACGGTGAGGTTAAGCTTACGGTTACCGTAGAGGCTGCTGAAATCAATAACCGTATTAAGAAGACGTACAAGGACTTTTCCCACAAGTATAAGTTCCCTGGTTTCCGTGCTGGTCACGCACCTCGCCCTGTTATTGACAATATGCTCGGTAAAGATGCAGTTGTTACCACCGTCACGGACGACGTCTTGAACCAGACGTTTCCATTGGCTGTAGACGAGAACGATCTTTCTTTGATTTCTGCTCCTAAGTTTGGCGATGTTGATAGCTTTGTAGTTGAGGGTGAAGACTTTGTCTATTCCGTTACTTTTGCTGTAAAGCCAGAACTCGAGCTTTCTGAGTACGGCCCAGCTCATATTCAGGTTCCTGTTAAGGAAGCTACCGACGCTGATGTTGATGCTCAGATTGAAAATATTACCAATTACTACTATGATTTCAAAAACTCTCCTGCTAACACTAAGCTTAAGGAGGATGGTTTCTGCGATATCACCATTAAAGCTACTGATGATAACGGTGAAGAACTTCCTGCTTTTACTGCTGAAGAGCGTTTGTATGAAATGGGCAAGGGCTTGTTCCCAGCTGCATTTGATGCAGAAATCTTGGGTATGAAGAAGGGTGAGAACAAGAGCTTCTCTTTGAACGTAGAAGAAAACCCATGCATGCTTTTTGCGAGCTTGAAGGATTCTGATACCAAGAACGTTAACTTTGACGTAACCATTGCTGTAATCAAGAAGAAGGTTACCCCAGAAGTTACTGACGAGTGGGTAAAGGAAAACCTGGGCGTAGATACTGTTGAGGAGCTTCGTTCTCAGATCGCTGTTGAGGTGGCTGCTGAAAAGAGCCGTATTATCCCTCGCATTCTGGAAGACAAGGCTTTGATGGAACTTCAGAAGCGTCTTTCTGGTGAAGCTCCTGAGAGTATGGTTGAGGATGCAGAGCGTGATTTACTTCAGACATTCTTCACTCAGTTGCAACAGCAGGGTATGACCTTAGATGCATTCTTGGCAGCTCAGGGTATTACCGCTGATCAGTTTAAGGACGATGTAAAGCATCAGGCTTCTGATTCTGTATTACAAAACCTTGCTTTGGATGCTTATGCACGTCATGAAGGTATTGCCGTGACAGAAGAAGAGTTGATGGATGAGTTCGTAAACTCTGGTGCTGAAGATCCTAAGCAGCTCTTTGAAGAGTGGAAGAATGAAGGCCGTTTGCACATGGTTCGCGAAGGCATCATGCGCGGTAAGGCTTTGGAGGCTTTCCTGAAGGTTGCAGAGGTTGAAGAAACTGATGACCCAACTGCAGACGATAAGGATGCTGAATAGTTTATAACGTCTCGCATAGACGCTACGTTGCGAGATATTGTGGTATGAAAAGTACCGATAATTGATTATTTGTTGTTTGCATTGGCTCGCTTCTGAACTTGTTCGGGGCGAGCCTATGTGCATAAAAGAGAAGGGAAGAATATGGATTTTAAAAACGGTTATACCATCCCTTATGTTATTGAGCAGTCGCCTCGCGGTGAACGATCTTATGATATTTTTTCTCGTTTATTAAATGATCGTGTTGTCTTTTTGGGCAGCGCCATTGATGATGATGTAGCTAACGTGGTTATTGCTCAGTTGCTGCATCTTGAAAGCGTTGATCCTGAAAAAGACATTTCTTTGTACATCAATTCCCCAGGAGGAAGTGTTTCTGCTGGTTTAGCAATTTACGATACCATGCAGTTTATTCGTTGTGATGTTTCTACTATTTGTCTTGGCATGGGCGCATCTATGGGATCAGTTTTGACTGCAGCTGGTGCTCCAGGAAAACGTCTTATCCTTCCTAATGCTCAGATTATGATTCATCAACCTCTTGGGCAGTCTGGCGAGCGTACTCAGCAGACTGATTTTGCTATTCTTGCTGACGAAATGGCTAAGACCCGTAATCGTTTAGAGGGTATTCTTGCTAAGCATACAGGTCAAAGTATTGAGACCATCCATAAGGATTCTGAGCGCGATAACTGGATGACCGCAGAAGAGGCGGTTGCATATGGCTTGGTTGACCAGATTGTTACCTCGCGCGCTTCTTTGGTGGAAGGCAACTAAATTATGACTGAAAACAGCAACGGCTCTGTGAATTCACATATCACTCGCTGCATTTTTTGTGGTAAAACAGCAGATCAGGTCAACAATATGATTCAGGGTCCAGATGGTGTATGCATTTGTGACGAGTGCATTGCTGTATGTTCCGATATTTTGTCGAGTGATTACTCTGGCCAACAGGCTCGCTCTCATGTACCTGAAGCTCGTGATGTATATACATACGATGAGTCAGAAACCCCTTCTGCAGAAGCTGTTTTAGAAGCACTTCCTACCCCTCATGAACTTTATGAGCGCTTAAGCGAGCATGTTGTAGGTCAAGATACTGCTAAGCGTGCTTTAGCGGTTGCAGTGTATAACCACTACAAGCGTATTAGTTTGGGTGAAAATGCATCTGAGGGTGATGTTGAGCTCGCCAAGAGTAATATTATGTTGCTGGGTCCTACTGGTTCTGGCAAGACTTTATTGGCTCAGACACTTGCACGTACATTGCAGGTCCCTTTTGCTATTGCAGATGCTACTACCTTAACTGAGGCGGGCTATGTAGGCGAAGATGTCGAAAACATTCTTTTGAAGCTTATTACAGCTGCTGATTTTGATATTGACCGTGCTCAGATTGGTATTATTTATATCGACGAAATCGATAAAATTGCACGTAAAGCTGAAAACCTTTCTATTACGCGAGATGTATCTGGCGAAGGCGTTCAGCAAGCTTTATTGAAAATTGTCGAAGGCACGCAGGCGTCCGTTCCTCCTCAAGGTGGACGTAAGCATCCTCAGCAAGAGCTCATTCATATTGATACAACAAATATCTTGTTTATCTTGGGTGGCGCTTTTGTTGGATTGGCCGATATTATTGGCCAGCGTGTTGGTAAGACCGGTATTGGCTTTACGACAGAGCTTCCTGAAAGTAAAAAGCATCAGGAGGCAGAGCTTTTAAGTAAGGTATTGCCCGAAGACTTGAATAAGTTTGGCATGATTCCTGAATTTGTTGGTCGTATCCCTGTCATCTGTTCGCTTGATGAGCTGACTGAAGATGATTTGGTAAGAATTTTGACGCAGCCTAAAAACGCTTTAGTCAGACAATATAAGCGTATGTTTGAGTTTGAGAATTCTACCCTTGAATTCACTGATAGCGCATTGAGGGCTATTGCCCATGAGGCGGTAGAGCATGGGACGGGCGCTCGTGGTTTGCGTTCTATTTGTGAGCGTGTATTGCAGGATGTCATGTTTGATCTTCCCGATTACACAACAGAGACGTCGGTAACACTTACGGCAGAGCATATTGAAGGTAAGCTTAAACCTGAGATTGTGGCAATCAATGCTACGGTGGAGGAATGAACCATGGCTGAGTTTTCTAAAACATATGAAGCTGCGGATGTAGAGCAGCGTATGCTGGACAAATGGCTCCAGGGAAATTATTACGCACGTCGTGAGGGTGTAGGTGACTGTACAGTCACAATTCCTCCTCCAAATGTTACGGGTATGCTGCACATGGGCCATGCATTAAATGATACTATTCAGGATACTTTTGTGCGATTCATGCGTATGCGTGGTTATTCTACACGTTGGATTGTTGGTACCGATCATGCTGGTATTGCTACGCAGACCAAGGTTGATAAAAAACTCGCCTCTGAGGGAATTTCTAAGCGTGAAATTGGCCGTGATAAGTTTGTTGATGCATGCTGGGATTGGACTCATGAGTACGGTGGCATTATTGTCGACCAGATTAAGCGTATGGGTTGTTCTGTAGACTTCAATGACCCGCAGTTTACTATGGATCCTCATTATGCCAAGGCCGTTCGCAAGGTTTTTGTTGACTGGTTTCATGATGATTTAATTTATCGTGGTAAGCGTATTGTTAACTGGTGCCCTCATTGTGGTACTGCTATTGCTGATGATGAGGCTGAGTACAAAGAGGAAGATAGCCATTTGTGGCATCTTCGTTATCCATTGACTGAGCCTGTGGATGGTCAGGATTATATTGTTGTTGCTACCACACGTCCTGAGACTATGCTTGGTGACTCTGGTGTTGCAGTGAGCCCTAAGGACCATGATAAGGATAAGTTTGTTGGTAAGACTGTAAAGCTTCCTATTGTTGATCGTGAAATTCCTATCTTTAGTGACTTTTATGTTGATGCTGGGTTTGGTTCTGGTTTTGTAAAGGTTACTCCGGCTCATGACCCTAATGACTTTGCAATGGGTGAGCGTCATGGCTTAGAAAAGATTAATATTTTTGATGAGACCGCTCATGTTGTTGAAGGGTATGGCCAGTTTAGTGGTATGAGCCGCGATGAATGCCGCGAGGCAGTTGTTGCATGGTTTGAAGAGCATGGCTTGCTTGACCATATTGAGGATCATCATCACTCTGTTATGCATTGCTATCGCTGTGACTCCACGCTTGAGCCATGGCTTTCTGAGCAGTGGTTTGTTGCTGTTGATAAGTTAAAGGGCCCTGCTACTGAGGTTGTTGAGTCTGATCAGGTAACATTCCATCCATCTCGCTGGAAGCAGGTATATCTTGACTGGATGTATAATTTGAAAGACTGGTGCATTTCCCGTCAACTATGGTGGGGACATCGTATCCCTGTCTTTTATTGCGATGAGTGTGGCTGGGTAGATGCATTAATGGATGACATTGATACGTGTCCTGTCTGCGGTGGACATGTGCATCAGGATGAAGATGTCTTGGATACATGGTTCTCTAGTCAGATGTGGACGTTTGCTGCACAAGGCTGGCCAGATGATTTTCAAGCCGAGCATCATCCAACACGCGTGTTGTCTACTGCACGTGACATTATTGCGTTATGGGTCGCTCGTATGATTATGAGCTCATTGTATTTCACTAAAGAGATTCCATTTACTGACGTAATCATCCACGCTACCGTATTGGCTAAGGACGGTTCTCGTATGAGTAAGTCTAAAGGTAATGGTGTAGATCCGTTGAAGCTTGTTGATGACTATGGTGCAGATGCTATGCGTTTTGGTTTATTGACGTTTGTAAGCTCTAATCAAGATGTTCGCTTTGACGAGGATAAGATTAAAAATTCCAAGAACTTTGTAACCAAGATTTGGAATGCAAGTCGTTTTGTTTCTTCTAATTTGGATGGTTATACCCCAGGCGAACCTAAGGTTATAACACCTGCTGATGCATGGATTTTCTCTCGTTTGGCGCGCTTGTCTGAAAGCGTTACCACAGGTATTGCTGAGTATCGATTTGGTGATGTCGCACGTGAACTGTACGGATTTTTCTGGAACGAATTCTGTGACTGGTATATTGAGCTTTGTAAGGGCGCTTTGCGCACTGAAGGTGAGCAGCGTTTGCAGACGCAGCGAAATTTGATCTATGTATTAGATAATGCACTTCGTTTATTGCATCCTGCTATGCCATTTGTTACTGAAGCTATTTGGGAACAGATGCCTCATGAGGGTGATGCTGAGGCTTTAATGGTTGCATCTTGGCCTGAGCCTGAGACCTTAAGCACTTGGATTAGCGATGACGCAGAGCGTGCTATTGATATTGTGTGTGGCATTGTTTCTGCTGCTCGATCTACGCGCGCACGTTATGGTTTGTCTCCTAAGCAGGATTTAAATCTTGCTGTTAAGGCATCAGATGCTGATGCGCAGATTATTTTTGAGCAAACAGACCTTATTAGCTCTATGGCTCATTTGACAATATTGTCAGCTAGCGCTGATGTGAAAAAACCTGCCGAAAGCACGGCTGTTTTGACTGCTGGCTGTGAAGTTTACGTATGCTTAAGCGGCTTGATTGATTTTGAGGCTGAGCGTGCTCGCTTGACTAAAGAACAAGAAAAGCTTAATAAAGATGCGCAAAAACTGGAAAAGAAGCTTTCTAACCCGGGCTTTTTAGCCAAGGCTGCTCCTGAAATTATCGAAAAAGACACTGCTAAGTTCAATGAACTTACTGCTAAGATTGAGCTAATTTCTGAGCAGCTCAATGAATTGGTGTAATGTTTGCTACAATAAGCAGTTATACTGGCTGTTGTAAGTAGTATGAAGCATTCTTGAATTTACTGAAAAGGATTTTCTAATGAAGGAACTTTTATCCCAGCTCTGGACGCCTGAATTGCAGATGGCCACGACGGTTGTTGTTGTGTGTTTAGTCGTTCTGTATATTTTGTCTATTATCTGGGTTGTTCGTGATGCCTATTTGCGTGGAACCATGTGGTATGCATGGGCTATTGTTGCCTTGATTCCACTGTTGGGCGTCGTTGCGTATTGCTTACTTCGCCCGCCACTGCTGCAGATTGATCGTGATGAACAGGAGCTTGAAATCGCTTTAAAGCAGCGTCAGCTCATGAACTATGGTGAGTGTGCTAACTGTGGTTACCCAGTAGAGTCAGACTATGTGTTGTGTCCTAACTGTCATCAGCGTTTAAAGAATCAGTGTGCTAAGTGTGGTCATGCGCTCGATCCTTCTTGGACTGTTTGCCCATATTGCGCAACTCCATTAGCGGGCGTTGCAGCACGCCGTGCTGGTCGAACTAGCATGCCGCAACAGGCTCCAGCGGCAGGAGATATGTCAGAGCATAGCGCACGCCATACTCGATAGTGTGCTATTCTTTACGAATACAAGCAAAAGCCGCCTCACTGGCGGCTTTGTTGTGAACAAAGTGATGCAGACGGTTTGTGGCCGTCCGGCGTCGGAAAGGAAGCTCATGCAAGCTATTATGCAAAACGGCGAACGTGTTGAGGTCGTCGATGGAACCCCAGAAGCATTAGAGGTGCTTCGTCATTCAGCATCGCACATTTTGGCTGCAGCTGTCACTCAGCTGTATGGTCATGTGGAGTTCGGTGTTGGTCCGGCCGTAGAAAACGGTTTTTATTACGACATGAAGCTTGATCATGTTTTCACACCTGAAGATTTTGAGGCAATTGAAGCCAAGATGAATGAAATTATCAAGGCAAATCTTCCGTTTGTACGTAAAGAGATTTCTCGCGAAGAGGCCTTGGAATTCTTTAAGGATCAGCCTTTTAAGGTTGAGCTTATTAATGATTTGCCAGCTGACGAAATGATTACTACCTTCACGATCGGTGATTTCACTGACTTGTGTGCAGGTCCTCATATTACGTATACCAAAAAGCTTAAGGCTTTTAAGCTTATGAAGCTTGCTGGTGCTTATTGGCGTGGTGACGCTGAGCGCGAACAGCTTCAGCGCATTTATGGTACTGCTTTTGCTACCAAGCCTGAATTAGAAGAGTATCTTCATAATTTAGATGAAGCGGAAAAGCGTGATCATCGTAAACTCGGCCGTGAGCTTGGTATCTTCATGATGGACGAGGATGCTGGTGTAGGTTTGCCACTTTATCTTCCTAAGGGTGCACGTGTCATTCGCCTTATGCAGGAATGGTTGCGCAAGGACCTTTATGCTCGTGGCTATGAAGAGGTTATCACTCCTCATATCTACAAGTCTGATGTTTGGAAGACTTCTGGTCATTATGACTTTTATCATGAGAATATGTATTTCTTTAATATCAACGAAGGTACGCCAGAAGAGCCACGTTACCAGGAGTTTGGCGTAAAGCCCATGAACTGCCCAGGTCATGTATTGCTTTATAAGAATGATATTCATTCTTATCGTGACTTGCCATTGCGTTACTTTGAGTTTGGTACAGTCTATCGTCATGAAATGAGTGGTGCTGTACATGGGCTGATGCGTGCTCGTGGATTTACTCAGGATGATGCTCATGTATTCTGTACCCGCGATCAGGTTGTAGATGAAGTAGTGGCTATTTTAGACTTGGTTGATCACATCATGACAACCTTTGGTTTTGAGTATATGGCTGAGATTTCTACTCGTCCGGAAAAGTCTATCGGTACAGATGATATGTGGGAGCATGCTACTAATGCTTTAAAGGATGCATGTGAAGTGCATCATTTGGATTATGAAATTAATGAAGGCGATGGTGCTTTCTATGGTCCTAAGATTGATATCAAGGTTAAGGATGCTATTGGCCGTACGTGGCAGTGCTCCACTGTTCAGGTTGACTTCAACTTGCCTGAGCGCTTTGGTTTGACTTATCGCACTGAGGACAACACTGAGGAGCGTCCATTTATGCTCCATCGCGCTATCTTTGGTTCCATCGAGCGCTTTTTAGGCATCTTGATTGAGCACTATGCTGGTTCTTTACCATTTTGGTTGGCTCCAACTCAGATTGCTATTCTTCCTATGGCGGACCGCCATATGGATGCAGCTCTTGAGCTCAAGAATAAACTTGTTGCTGCTGGTGGTCGAGTTGAACTGTTTGCTCAAAATGAGCCTATGCGTGTTAAGGTTGCACGTGCCCAGTCTGAAAAGATTCCTTACATGCTTGTTTTGGGTGACAAGGAAGTCAAAAACGGTACCGTATCTGTTCGTGAGCGTACTGAAGGTGACATAGGTGCATGGGATCCTCAGAAACTTATCGATATGGTTATCGAAGCTAAGCATTACGTTTACGGATAATGCGATTGTAAAAGGGCTCGCCTTGTGCGAGCCCTTTTACGTATAATACGACCGATTCAATACATGAGCACCGTAGACAAATATTTAAGGAGGGGGAATGATTGAGAAAAGTTATCGCGCACAGGCAATTGTTCTTAAAAAGACTAAGCTAAAAGAGACTGATTTAATAGTGACGCTTATGTCTAAAAACGGTCAGGCTATTCGCGCGGTAGCAAAAGGCGCCAGAAAGCCTTCCTCCTCATTCTCATCTAAGCTTGAACCGGGTAGTGTTGTTGATGTGCTTGTCGCTCGTGGGCGAGGAGACCTTGGGATTATCCAAGAGGTTAGCTTGATTGACACACATGAATTGTCACGCGTATCAATTGATCAGATAAGTGCTTTGTCTCCTTCACTTGAATTATTAGCACGAGCATGTCAGTCTGATATTTCGGTTGAGAAGTTGTATGCATTAACAGAGGCATTTCTTGACGCCATGGTGAATGCTGACGCTACGCAAGCATTGGCACTTGGTGCGGCAAACATGTTAAAAGCCAATGCGTTTTTAGGGTATCGCCCGTGTTTTGATATATGTGTGTGTTGCGGAAAACCGCTTGCTCTTACAATGGGTGCATCAGTTCGTTATCTTTCAGTTGCTGAAGGTGGCAGTGTGTGTCAGGAGTGTTGCACGCTAGTTGATGATAGTAAGCTTGTGAGCAAGGCCATGGTGTCATGGCTACAATTTTTACTTATGAGTTCATTTGCTCAGATTAAAAATGAGCCTTGCGATATTTCAATTAGTATGGCGGTGTATGAATTTATCCAGTCGTGGATTAAAACGCATGGGTCAATGCACCTTAAATCGCTGGATTTCTTGATGACATGCGGGTTGTATGTGACCAAATAATGTATATACGAACTAACAATAAGGATGGAACATGAAAATTGCCATTATGTGTATAGGTAATCGACTTATGCTTGATGACGGTATTGGCCCTGCGGTATACGACGAGCTCACCGAACGCTTTATTTTTCCTGAAAATGTTAAGTTGTTTGATGCTGGGTGTATGACAATGGATTTAATTCCTATGGTGCGCGAATACGATTACATCATTACAGTAGATGCGGTAGATGGGACAGGGGAAAAGCCTGGTACCGTCTTTAAGTTCAAGCCAGAAGATATTGCGGATCATCCTGTTATGCAGTCTCTTCACGATTTAAGACTTATTGACTTATTAAATGCTGCGGCAATGCTGGGCTATGAGGCCAGTGGTATGTGCTTTGGTATGCAGGGCGACAATATGTCTCCAGTAGTGTTGACGGAAGGCTTAACGCCTAAGGTGTACGATGCACTGTCCTTACTTGTGGATTCAGTGTTGGCGGAATTGGTTCGACTTGATGTTAAATTTAAGAACATGGATGGTTCTGATTTTGTTGTGCCAAACTCTGAAGTATCGTTACCAGGTGCACCTGTTTTAACTGATTCTCACCCGGAGGTAGAGATTTCCTTATGATGAAGAAAAAAAAGCAGCCTCGTCCTGAATTGACCAATAAACAAATCCGACAAGAAGAAGAGTTTCTGAAGGGTGTTTCTCGTTTCGACTTTGCTGCATTGGTTGGCGCTCCTATATGGGGACCGGTTCATGGTTTTTGGTCATGTATCCTGTTTTATCCGCTATGGTTATTGGCGGATAACTTTTTTATTAGTGTGGTTCAGCACCCAACGGTACTGTTTGTCGTACTTGCAGTGTTTGTTGGGGCTATTTTAATTATCGCACACGTGTCGTTCATGCTGGTTTCTGTGCCTATTGCATGGCATCGTGCCGCCGACAAGGGTATCACGAAAGAGCAGTTCAAAAAGCGTCAGCGTATCTGGGCTGTAGTGTCAATTGTTTTAGCAGCGACTGCTGTGATCTTGGCAACGTATTATCACTTGGTTATCGATCCTGTAATCGGTATATAGTCTAAATACTTGTAATGTATAAGGTCGTTTGGGTGCGTTCATGTTTTATGAGCATTCTAAGCGGCTTTTTTATGCAAAGAGCTCAGAGTGTGGGTGGTGTTTCGAGTGAAGTTGTGCCAATAAAAGCAATACAGTACAACATATGGTGCTATATGCCGTGATAGCCAATAGACGTGTGTAAGAACTGTGAAGGAATAAACAAATATGTGTATAGGGGTGGCAATGTTTATCGAACACTGTATACTTTCAAATCGCTGTTGTTCTTACTGGTTGTTATGAACGGACAAACGGATTGATTAAAAACTTT
>RCNH01000563.1_pt1 | contig 14945 bp, 13 predicted proteins | sample 2041161 | NCBI WGS metagenome assembly RCNH01 (sample SAMN09708215, study PRJNA481090) | Feces metagenome, whole genome shotgun sequencing project. | biome: feces | host: Leptonychotes weddellii | place: Antarctica: Sion Island | collected 2010-03-01 | reverse complement strand
TTTGGAGCGGGTGACGAGGCTCGAACTCGCTACCTCCACCTTGGCAAGGTGGCGCTCTACCGGATGAGCTACACCCGCATCTCTGGTGCCTCCGGTCGGAATCGAACCAACGACACGAGGATTTTCAGTCCTCTGCTCTACCTACTGAGCTACAGAGGCATACCGGGCAGAGCAATGCATTCAATTTGGCGACCCGGAACGGACTCGAACCGTCGACCTCCAGCGTGACAGGCTGGCGTGCTAACCGACTGCACCACCGGGCCGTATCTCAGGCTTGCCTTGCGGCTCACCTCAGCGACGAGTGTTATTATACACATGACACCCCGTTTTGTCAACACTTTTTTTCATATTTTTTCATTATTTTTAAATAGTTATAAAAAATTCAGTTTTTACAGTAAAACTCCATATTATTCCCGGTAATTCAGAAAATAAAATCACTGCCTTTTCCGGCGTATGACTCCCGGTTTGGGGCGGCCTAAAAATTATTTTTTCCGACCGGTGGAAATTTCTCAAAATGGTTATCTATAAATTTTTTCTTTTCCCCCAGGCAAGCGGAACAGGCAGCACCGTCTTTCCGCCTCTCCCCTGCAAAAAATCCCGGCCTGCTTTCACAGACCGGGATCTTCTGATTTTATTCCCAATGGGTTATTCTCCCCGCAGCTGACGCATAACCGCGTTAGCCTTGAGATACCGGTCTACACTCACATAGTCCGGAATGGAGTTGCCGCTTCCCAATGCAATGCCGTGGCCCTTTTTCTCGCAGAGGTCAAAGACCCGTCTGGTATAGGCTTCAATGTCGCAGGGGTTCACATCGCACAATGCGTCCGTATCCAGACCGCCGAAATTGCCGATGCGGTCGCCGTATTCCTCAATCCAGCGGCTGTAGTCGCAGATTGCATCCTCATTGGAATGCTTTGCATCAATCTTTGCCACATTGATGATCTCATCCATCACAGAGAAAATATTGCCGCAGGAATGGAGCAGGAAGGGCTTTCCGGTCTGATGTACCAGCTCCACGATCCGTGCATACTGGGGCACAATGTGCTCTTTCACATCGTCCACACTGAGCAGGGTTGCGGACTTAAAGCCCAAATCATCGCCAAAGCGGCACACACAGAAGGCTTCTCCGTACTCCTGGAGGAAGGTGGCCCAAATTTGGGACATCACATCTCCGACCTTCACAAACAGGTCCCTGTACAACTCCTCGTCATCGACCCGCAGGTAACACAAATCCTCATAGCCCACCAAATCCTGGACACACTCAAAAACGCCGTTTCCTACGCCGCCAATGGCCCGCATTCCCTCGGGCATGGTGTCTGCCATGGCACGGTACATATCCTTGTGGAAGTCAAAGAATCGATCCAGAAGGCTGTCCCAGGGGTACTTCTCAAAGTCCTCCCGGGTCTGAATGATGCCCTTCTTATGGTTGCCCAGAGCACCGCCGCCGGGCAGAATGGAGCAGATACAGCCTTCAAAGGACACGGTATCATAGCCCATATCCTTAAAAAAGCCGTTAAAGTGCCGGAAAAATTCCCGTTTGTCGTCCAAATCCCCATTTAACAGATGTGCAAAGCGCTGGCCTGTCACCTGTTCCATAAAAGTGGGGGAAATGATATGCTCATACAGTGGGATGCGGCTGCTGGGTAAGTTTCTGGCCGCATTTTCCAGATTTTTATAATCAGGTGTAAACATTTTGTCTCTCCTTCTATGGATTGGAAAGATCAACCGAAGTTCTTCTTATAATCCTCGTAATTGCCGTATTTCCGCCACAGCTCATTCATTCCCTCATAGCGTTCCAGGGAAAGGCCGGTGTAGGCACAGTTAGAGGTGGAGAACACATAGCCATAGCCACGCTCCATGCCCTCCCGGAGGGAGCGCATGACATCGGCCTTGTACTCCTCTTCTGTTCCGGTCTGGAGCAGGCCGCAGTTTACATTGCCGATCAGACAGATATCGTCCCCAATCAGCTTCCGCAGCGCAGGGATGGATACACCGCCCTGGGGGTCCAGAGAGTGAATGGCATCGGGCTTGCAGTCTGCAATCTGCTTGGCAATGGGCATAATGTTGCCGTCGGTGTGCTTGATGGAATAGTAGCCCATCTTTCTGAATTCGGCAATGGTCTCCTTCAGATAGGGCTGGATGAACTCCTCAAAAAGATCCGGGCTGAAGAAAGGATTCACATTGAAGCAGTAGTCAGAGCACATGGTGAAGCCATCCAGAAGATGACCCCGGCTGTGCATGGTCTGGGCTGCCTCCAGAACCTTTTCCATCAATTCCTTGGATCTGTCATGGAGCTTTTCCGGCTCTTCATACATCATGCAGGAGAAATCCATCATATTGTCGCCGTCAGGAATCGCCCAGGTGGGATCACCGTGGGACATGATATAGTACTCATCGCCGCTGATTTCACGAATCCGCTCTAAGGTCCGTTGGAAGCCCTCCAGTCCATCCGGTGTGCCCTGGAGGAAAATCGCACTGTGACCGTACTTTTTAGCGATGTCCACATGAACCTGTGCAATGTCGTTGATATGGAGCTGCTGCTCTCTGGCACTCATCTGATCCCATTGGTCAAAGGCCCGATGACAAGGATGGACCTTACCCAGGGACTCCATGGTGAGATAAAATACCAGTTCAAAGGTAGGTACCTGCCCACCTATATTTTCGCACTTCAATGTGCGGATAAAGCGTTCCTTGTTGGTCATAACGATATACCTCTATTTCAAGTTTCAATCTTCCGGAAAGAGCATTTGCTCCATATATTGTTGATTAAATACGGGATTGCCGCCCAGATTTACATGGATCGCCATGGCTCCGATGGACTCCGCCCGGTCCCACAGATGGCGGTTGAGCAGAATCTGAGATGCGCCGGTGAGGGCCGCATTTCCCAGAATCACGGCTCTGTCCTCCAGCTCCGGAGGCACAAGTCCAATGGCTACCGCAGAGGACAGATTCAGATGACTTCCGAATCCTCCTGCCACATAGAGCCGCTGCACCTTCTCCGGCTTCAGGCCTGCCTGATGCAGCATGGTATGGATGCCCGCTGCAATGGCCGCTTTTGCAAGCTGCACTGCCCGGACATCCTTGGGAAGCAAAGATACCCCGGGAGCAAATTCCCAAGGCTCCTCCATGGCCCCGGTATCCTCGATGATCTCCAGCTCCAGACCCGCTGCAATCAGGTCCATAAGACCGGAACCACAGAGGCCCACCGCAGGCAAATCTCCGATGGTATGAAGATGCAGTCTGCCATCTTCCACCCAGGCCCGATCTACAGCACCTGGAATGCTGCCGCATCCGCAGGAAATGCCCGCTCCTTCAAAAGCAGGACCGGCAGCCGTGGAGGTCACATAGAGCTGCCCCTGTACCAACAGAGCCAATTCTCCGTTAGTACCCAAATCGCACAAAAGTGCGGTCTCTTCTCTGTCACAAAGTCCGCTGGCCAGAAGCGCACAGGTAATATCCGCCCCCACAAATGCATTCATGCATCTGGGCAGAAACACCCGTCTGTTCAGCAGACAGGTCTCCCCGCCGAAGAGGGTATCTGCCTCAAATGGTGCATGGGACAGGCACTCCGGGCTGCGGTTTGTCAGCAGATAAAGCATGGTGGTATTGCCGGTGAGAACCAGGGTCTTTACCCGATCCGGCAATACTTTCGCCTCTGCGCAGGCCTTAGATAGCAGCTCTGAAATAGCCTCCCGGATCATCCGGGACAGGTCTTCCAGTCTGCCTTCCATAGCAGCCTGAATTCTTCCGATTACATCCGCCGCCACTGCCGCCTGCGGATTGGCGCAGCCGGTCTGGGCCAGCAGTGTTCCCTGCCGCAGATCGTATACGGACAGGGCCAGAGTGGTGGTGCCAAGGTCTACCGCAGCACCGTAGTCACCCTCCATGGGGTCTGTCCCCGTTACCCCATGGGAAAACTGGATCTGCTCCATCCGTCCGGTATCCGGGAGAATGACCGTGGCATCTCCCAGCAGTACCGTCTGGCAGGAGAGGCGGCTTCCGGCCTCCTGCTCTGCCGGGGTAAGGGCAGAGGCCGCTCCCGCTACGGAAACGGCACATTTGCCGCATTTGCCCCGGCCTCCGCAGGGATGAGGAAAGTGAAGGCCAAGGGCCGTCAGGATTTCTTCCAGACCCATAGGGGGTGTAAATGTCCATTCATATGTGGCTGCACCTTGCACGATGGTTGCCTTTGCCATGGCTCACACTCCAAACAGAATCATTCCAAAGTAAGTTACGGTGTTTGCACCGTTTATATATTTCAGCGGCGTATCTTTGGTGGTATTGTATACATCCACACCATAGCCCTCCAGGGAGGGCAGGGCCTTATCCGGCATCCGGCAGGGCAAGCCCTCCAGCTTTGCGCAGGTCTCGCACAAATGACAGCCGCCGCAGGTGAGATGGAGCATCTCTCCTTCAATCCGGGGCTTCAGGGCCTTCTGGATTCTCTGGCTCACCTGAGCGTGACTGGCAGAGGCCTCAAACATGCCCTCAATATCATAGCTGTCCTCAATTTCAGAAATTGTCTGGTAGAGAATGGCTCTGGGATAGCGTCTGACTTCTGCCATCAGTTCCTCAATGGGTCCCAGATGGGGCGGACACATCCAGCACCGGTTATATCCGCCGCACTGGTTGGATTCACAGATCTTCCGAAACTCCGCAGACAGCACCACCTGGCTGCCGGAAATCTCCACCGCTTTATCGGCCCCGGCCTCCAGAACGGCAGCAATCATTGCTTCCCCGCTCATGCCCGGCAGAACTCCACGGCTACATCGGTAGCGGAAGCAGCGTCGGCGGTATAGGCGTCAGCACCGATCTGACGGCAGAAGCTCTCAGTTACAGGAGCACCGCCCACCATGATCTTCACAGAGTCACGGATACCGGCTTCCTCAGCAGCCTTGACAACCTCGCCCATGGCGCCCATGGTGGTGGTCAGCAGAGCGGAGCAGCAGATAACCTTGCAGTCGTTCTCCTTGGCAGCCTCAATGAACTTGGCAGGCTCTACATCGGTGCCCAGGTCGATGACCTCCAGGCCCTTGCCTTCCAGCATCATCTTCACCAGGTTCTTGCCGATGTCGTGGAGGTCACCCTTGACGGTGCCGATGCAGACACGGCCGGCAGCCTTCACGCCGTCAGCGTTCAGCAGAGGCTTGAGCAGGCTTGCACCCATGTTCATAGCACGGGCTGCCACCAGAACCTCAGGAACAAAGATCTCATTATTCTTGAACTTCTCACCCACAACGCTCATACCAGCCATGAGGCCCTCTTCCAGAATCTGCTGGGCGGGAATGCCCTCGTCGATGGCCTGCTGTACCAGAGTCTTTACGATCTTTGCCTTACCGGCCTGCAGCTGAGTGGAAATTTCCTGTAAAATCATATCAATATCCTCCTAGATAGTCGCCACGGTTGTGGCATTATATTTCAATATTACTTGTAAATTGTCAATCCATTGGATTGTTTTTCTTGACGAGCACGAGTATAATAGGTATATTATAAAAAATCTTGTCTTTTCTTTTGATAAATTGTTTATGGATGAGGTGATTTTCATAAGCGACGGCATTTACTCTGTGATTTCAGAAGTACAGCTGCGGGACATTCTGCAAACCCTGCAAGCCTATACAAACATCCCGATTTGTCTCATCGGAACTGACGGCCGCCGGATTCTGCACTTCGGTGAGGAGACCGGCTTCTGCCAGCTTCTCAAAAAAAGCGCATTTACCGACAGTGCCTGTCTGTCCTTGCAGGTAAAGGCCGGGCTTCGGGCCAAAGAGCTGGGAGAGGCCTATATCTTCTCCTGTCTGGGAAATCTCAATCACATCGCCTTTCCGCTCATCTATCAGGAAGAGCTGTTAGGCACCGTGATTCTGGGGCCCTTTCTCATGGATGCACCGGACAGCACCCTGGTGAGCGAGGTGGCAGAAACCCACCGCCTGTCCCCCACCCGGTCTCTGGAACTTTATGATGAGCTGGGGGGCCTGCAAATCGTAACGCCTCCCAGAGTGCAGCTTCTCAAGAAGCTGCTGGACTATCTGCTCTCCCCTCTCATCCCCGCAGAGCGCATCATGCTCATGCAGAGTCAGGAAAAGGCCTTTCAGCAGTCCAAAATCAACGAAACCATTCAGCGTTACAAGGAGCAGTCGGAGCCGACCTCCTCTGAGTACTTCTATAAGAAGGAAAAGCAGCTTCTCACCCGTGTGCGTACGGGAAATGTGCAGGAAGTAAAAGCCCTGCTCAATGACCTTCTGGGCTATGTTCTGTTCAGCCAGGGCGGCTCACTGGAATCTGTCCGCATCCGCTCCATTGAGCTTACCACCCTTCTTTCCCGGGTGGCTATAGACGGCGGCGCACAGGCGGAGCTGATCTCCGATCTGAGCAACAAGCTGCTGCCTGCCATGTTCCACGAGCCGGATCTGGACAGCCTGTGTCTGCGGCTTCAGGAAATGGTGGAGAGCTTCATGAAGGCCATGTTCCAGGAACAGGACAAGGGAAATCTCTCCATCCGCAGAGCGCTTCGGTATATGGCCGACCACTACAGCGAAAAGCTGGAGCTGAACGATGTGGCGGAATATGTGCAGCTCAGTCCCAGTTATTTTTCCACCCTGTTTCATCAGGTGGTGGGAATCAGCTTCCGGGAGCAGCTGTCCCGCATCCGGGTGGAAGAAAGCAAGCTTCTGCTCCTTTCCACGGATTACCCTCTGGCTGAGATTGCTGTCTCGGTGGGATTCCCGGACCAGAGCTATTATTGTAAGGTCTTTAAGCGGATCGTCGGCCTGACCCCCAGAAAATTCCGGGGTTAAGCGCCGTAAAACTCCCGGGCTGCCTCAAAGAAGGCATCGATATTGGCCCAGGGGCTCATGGGAGGAATGTCACATCCGCTGGAGATGACGAAATTCTGTTTGTGGCAGCACTTTTCCATGATCTTTTTGGTGTTCTCCTTCATGGATTCAGGGGTACCGCCCAGGAACTGACCGCTGGGGCTGACATTGCCCATAATCAGCGCATCATCGGGAACACCCTCCAGCATGGCGGTCATCTCGACAGCATCACCGAAGTGATAGCCCATGGCACCCATGGTATAGATGTCCTTGGTCATGAGGCCGGTATTGTTGCCGCAGTTATGGTAAATCACGGCGAAGTCATCCTCCTGGACGGCCTCAATGATCTTCTTTACATAGGGATGAGAGAATTCTGCGGCCTGATTGGGAGACAGCAGACCTGCCAGAGGCTCTGCGATGACCACGCCGTTGGCACCCACTGCCTTATAGGCCTTGCAGTAATTGATGAGGAACTGAGTGGCTTTTTCCAGAACGGTATGAACCATCTCAGGCTCGTCATAGCACAAAATCATAGCCTCGCTGACATCCATCAGACGGCCGGCCAGAGAGAAGGGGCCAATCACACCTGCCAGAACAGGACGGTCGGTAATGAGCTGAACGGCTTTTTCGATGGCCTCTACATACAGGCCGGAGCGGGCTGCGCCCACCTCAGGAACCTCCAGTGCATCCGCCTGCTCAGGCTCAGTGAGCAGAGCGCCCACAATGGTGGGAACCTCATCGTCGGAGACCCGGACGGTGGCACCGAAGCACTCTGCCTCTACGGACAGGTCCATGAGGCTCACTGCTGCGCCGGAGGGAACCCGGTCTGCAACAGCCTTCATACCCTTTGCCTGGAGATCACTGTTTGTAATAAGCTCCCGCACGGAAATTCCCAGCAGCTGAACGCTGGGGAAGGACAGGACGGGAACAGGGTTTTTTACAGGTGCCTGGATCATGTCCATGACCCATTTTCTCATATTATAGTTCACTGTAGACAACATTCCTTTCTGGGTTTACAATGTTTCTTTCTGTTCATGGCTTCATCATACCATTTGCCCCCATTGGAAGTATTGTCTTTTTATTCTACTTTTTGCTTTTCTTCAAGGACAGCTTTCCGCTGTCAAAGGACATATTTCCCTCTTTGGTGATATGGTCACAGATAAAACAGGGAAATCATGGTATCCTAATCCCAGAAACAAAGATTACACAAGGAGGATATCCACATGGAACTGATTCACATTACGAAGGATAACTTTGAGCAGGAGGTCCTGCACAGCGATAAGCCCGTCCTGCTGGACTTCTGGGCCACCTGGTGCGCTCCCTGCCGAATGATCGCCCCCCTGGTGGAGGAAGTCGCCAAGGAAAGAACCGATATCAAGGTCGGTAAAATCGATGTGGACGAGCAGCAGGAGCTGGCCGCTACATTCCGGATCATGAGCATTCCCACTCTGGTGGTGGTCAAGAACGGTGAGGTGACTGGTCAGCTGGTCGGCGTAAGACCCAAGGACCAGATTCTGGCTCTGCTGTAATTGTTCTTTTTTACTGCGCTTCTGAATACAGCAAAAACCCTGCTGCAACATTTTTGTCTTGCAGCAGGGTTTTTTGTCATTTTATCTCATTGTCCGGAGACCGCATTGCCTGTCCGGCCAGAATGCAGCGGCATATGGGGGGGATTCCTTCTCCCACGCTCCCTCCGAATCCGTCTTAAATGTGGAAGCACTTATGGACGGCCTTGGGCTGTCCCAGAACCAGAATGGACTTGTCTCCGCTGAATACCATATCAGGGGTAATATGCAGATTGAGTTTTCCGTTTTCACGCATACCCAGAATGTTGATGCCGTACTTCTTACGAATGTCCAGCTGGAGGATGGTCTTTCCGCACCACTCAGGAGGCGTGGAAAGCTCAAAAATAGAGGAATCCCGGTCCAGCTCGATATAGTCCAGAATATGATCGGAGGTGCAGCGGATGGCGGTCCAGGAGGCAAGTTGCTTTTCAGGGTACACCACTTCGTCTGCGCCGTTTCGCAGCAGGAACTTCTCCTGAACGCCTCTGGAAGCTCTGGCGATGACCTTCTTGGCTCCCAGCTCCTTCAGAAGGCAGGCCGTTTCCAGAGAGCTCTGGAAATTGTCGCCGATGGTCACAATGCAGGCGTCAAAGTTCCGGATTCCCAGAGAGGACAGAAATTCCTCACTGGTGCTGTCACCGATCTGAGCGTTGGTTACAAAGCTCAGTGCATCGTTGACCCGTTCTTCATTGATGTCCACGGCCATGACCTCATGGTTGAGGTCATAGAGCTTCATGGCAATGTGTCTTCCAAATCTTCCCAATCCAATCAACAATACAGATTTCATGTTGTTCTCCTTCTATTATCCAACAGTGAGTTTTTCCTGAGGCAGTCTTGCAGTGTTGCCCTGGTGGCCGGAAATGGCGGCATAGACCAGAGTCAGGCAGCCGACTCTTCCCAAATACATCAGCAGAACCAAAATACCCCGTGACACCAGGCTGAGGCTCGGTGTAATGCCCAGGCTGAGGCCAACCGTACCCACGGCAGAGGCCGTTTCAAACAGGCAGGTCAGCAGGGGCAAATTCTCCACCCGACTGATAATAAAGCCAGCACCCAGGCAAAGGGTCAAATACATAATCAAAATCGTTGCTGCCGTGCGAACGGCCAGATCCGCAATTCTGCGGCCAAAGAAATGGGCGTGTTCCCTCTGCCGGAAGACAGACCCGGCATTGGCAAACATCACAGCCAAAGTGGTGGTTTTCATACCGCCGGCAGTAGAGCCGGGAGAGCCGCCCACCAGCATAAGAATGATGGTGAGTGCCACGCCGACCTCACTGAGCAGCGTGAGATCCACCGTATTAAAGCCTGCGGTTCTGGGGGTAACAGACTGGAACATGGAGCTCCAGATCCGGTCCTTCATGGGCATATCCGCAAATTCAAAGAAGAAAAAGTACAGGGCCGGAAGAACCAGAAGCAAAGTCGTGGTCGCCAGAATGATCTTGCTCTGCATCCGGTATTTTCTGATATGGTGCTTGTTCACCTTAATATCGTCCCAGGTGGTAAAGCCAATACCGCCAATGACGATCAAAGACATAATGGCAATGTTAATAGCAGGATTATTCACGAAGTATGTCAAAGAAGAATACTGTTCTCTGCATCCCATGAGGTCAAAGCCTGCATTGCAGAAGGCGGAAATGGAGTGGAACACACTGTACCAGATTCCCTTCCCGATTCCGAACTCCTTACAGAAGGTGGGAGCCATGATAACAGCACCCAGCAGCTCAAAGAAAATGGTCATGCGGATAATGAACCCGGTAAGACGAACAATACCGCCCACCTTCGGGGCGGAAATGGAATCCTGCATGATGTTGCGCTGCTTCAGTCCGATTCGTTTGCCGGAGATGGTGGAGATGGCCACAGCCACAGTGACAACACCCATACCGCCAATCTGAATCAGTGCAAGAATCACGCCCTGGCCAAATCCCGTCCAATAGCTTGCCGTATCCTGCACAATCAGGCCCGTAACACACACAGCCGAAGTCGCCGTAAAGAGGGCATCTTCAAAGCTGGCTCCCTGCCCGTCCCGGGTGGCAACCGGAAGGGTAAGCAGCAAGCTTCCCAAAAGAATCACTGCGGCAAAGCCCAGTATAATGATTTGTGCCGAGGACAATTGCCTCTTGTTTCTTCGTATCATGACACCTTCGCCTCTATTTTTCATTGGTTTATCACACGCCTTTATAAAATGTGTATTTGAATCTGTGCACCCGCATTAAAATTTCATAAAGAGGAAAGGCGTGCTTCTGCCCTCTTTCAATCTTCTACGCAGTACAGAGCCTGCTTCCTTCCGTTTGAAAGAGGCAGACTCCACTGATCCGATTTATTACACTTTTATCTGTATTTTCTGGAAGCTATGAGATTGGCAAGCTCCCTGAGCCGGGGCCCTGCGTACCGGAAAAACATTTCATAGCTTTCACAGAAGTAATTTCGTCCCAGACTTCCGTCCGGCAAAATCAGGCGGTTGCGTCTGCAGCCTCCTCTGCACAAAGAATAATAAGAACAGGTTTTACATTTGGGATCTACTTTTCTGGATTCTTCAATATAGCCGATGGAGGTCCGTTTCTCATTGATCTGCTCCATGGTATCTGTGGTCAGATTTCCCAGCCGGTACTGATCCAGCACATAGAAATCGCAGGGGTACACAGAGCCGTCTGCCTCCACCACATGCTGCATGCCGCACACGCCGCTCATGCCGCAGGCCTCGGGAGGATACCCCAGCAGCATTTCCACATAGTTTTCAAACTGCCGGATGGACACCGCAGTGCCCTTTTTCACATCCTGATACCACAGGTCAAAGAGCCGGTTGAGAAACATGCCGTAGTCCCTGGGCGTGAGGGAATAGCCCATCTTGCCCGGTTCCTCAAAAATGGGGTCCAGGCAGGGAATAAACTGAAGATATGCCAGGTTATTTTTCTTATAAAACTCATAGACCCGGTTAATTTTTTTCGCATTCTGCCGGGTCACAACGGTGAGCACATTAAATTCAACCTGGTGCCGCTTTAAAACATCGATGGCCTCCATGACCCGGTCAAAGGTTCCCCGATCTCCGGCATCGATGCGGTTGCAGTCGTGGACTTCCCCATAGCCGTCCAGAGAAATTCCCACCAGGAAATGATTTTCCCGGAGGAATTCGGCCCACTGGTCATCCAGTCCCACGCCGTTGGTCTGGATGGAATTAAAAATTTTGATATTTCCGGGGTTATACTTTTTCTGAAGCTCTACCACTTTTTTGTAGAAGTCCAGGCCGATGAGGGTAGGTTCCCCGCCCTGAAAGGCAATGGTACACTCTTTTTCTGCGTATGCGATTCCCTTCTGAATCACAGCCTCCAGAGTATCGTCCTCCATGAAGCCATAGGAGCGCTGCTCCCTTTTTTCTACAATATCATGGTAGAAACAATATTTACAATTTAGATTACACATCCCGGAGGATGGTTTAATCAGCAAATGAACATGTCTCATGTCTCTATAGAATCACCTTTCGCCGTGAAACCTAGTCACGCCTATATTATGCTAGATTTTGTCCGTTTTTGCAACCATGAAAAGCAATATATTTTCCAAAATAACACCGATTGAACTGTTGATTTTGCCTGTTCGTATGGGAGAACAGACCATGCCTCCGTCTTCAGAACCTGCAAAGGCAAGCAGGAGGCCATTTCACCCTCCGGCGAAACAGCCTCCTGCTGTGGCTTTGCAGCTTTACCGCTTATATTTGGCTCTGAGCTTGTCCGCTCCTTCTTTTCTTCCGGTCTTTTCCAGACGCTCCAGATAGCTGTCCAGATGGCCCCAGGTGTGGTAGGGGCCGCCTTCCCGCATCACCGTCCACAGAGGATCGATCTGGCTGTCCGACTTCATCATCATTTCGTCGTGCCAGTCCAGAATGATCTTTGCGCCCTGCCTGCATACCTCAGGATACTGCTCCTTCACATCTCTCTGCTCGTAGGGGTCCTCCTTAATATTAAAGAGCATTTCCTTGTCAAACAGATGGAAGCCGTCGTGGTAGGTCCGCATATAGAGCCAGTCCCCGAACCGGGCGGAACGCTGGCACACATGGGCCATCTGGGAAATGACCACACTCTCTCTTCCCTGCTCCCGGCCCTGCGTAATGGTCTGGGCATAGCTGATGCCGTCCCAGTTGTCGCAATGTCTGACATCCAGCAGATCTGCCATGGTGGGCAGCATATCCAGATTCACATGGAGGGCGGAATCGCTGACTCCCTTTGCGCCGCCGGGCCACTTCACGATCAGAGGAATGTGGCAGGTGGGATAATCCGCTGTGCCGTGCTCTGCATAGATGCCCAGCTCGCCCATGTTTTCGCCGTGGTCAGAGGTAATGATAATGGCAGTATCCTCATAGATTCCCTGCTTGCGAAGCAGGTCTGCAATCTGTCCCACCAGATAGTCGGTATAGGCCACACCGCAGTCATAGCCGTCCATGATCCGTTTCAGGCCCTTTTGGTCAGAGGCACTGCCGGGCATTCTGGGAAAATCAGGGTTTTCCCGGTCATCATACATATAAAGCTCATTGATGCAGTGAGGACCTGTGTGCTTTCTGTGCAGCGCAAGCACCTCATCATCAATCCATGTATTCATAGGCACATTTTCAAAGGGATTGCCAAATTCAGCCGGAGCCCGGTATGGGGTATGGGGGTCCCAGAAATGGACATGCAGGAACCAGTTGTCCCGGTCTTTGTTGCGCTCCAGCCAGTCCAGTGCCACAGGCAGGACTTTCTCGCCGGATTCGCCGCCGTAGCCGCCTACATTATAGCACTCATTGAAGCCTGCATCAAACCAATAGGAGGAATGACGCTCGGGAAATGTGCTGATGGAAACGGTATGCATCCCTGCACGGCGGAAAATGTGGTGGAAATTGTTCTGGTCCACGCAGTCGTTGAAATCTCTGGTGGGGCCTGTGAGACGGCGGTCCGCAGCGGTTCCGCCGTGGCCCACTGCACCATTGCGGATGCCGAACATGCCGCTGACCAGGGCTGCCCGGGAGGGCAGGCAGGGGGCATCCGAACAGTAATATTCATCAAAACGGACACCCTCTTCACAGATTTTGTCCATGTTGGGGGTGGTGTTGCGGCTGTAGCCATAGCAGCTCATATGGTCCGGCCGAAAGGTATCAATATCTACAAATAAAACTCTCATTGCAGCAGATCTCCTTTTTTTGTTTATCCTCTTGGGCCATTGTACCATGTTTTCTTTTGCAAAAAAATAGAAATTATGATATAGTAATCGCACTATTTTAACCTGTCGATTTTCAAAAGGAGGATGCTGCCATGGTATCGCAAGCCGATTTTCAGGCAACGCCGCCCGCTCCCCTTCTCCATGAAGCGGTCGCCATGAAGGATTCTGAGCTTCCGGTCAATGTTACTTTCCGAAAAAGCAGCTCCCATGATGGGGGCTGTTGGCTCCATTGGCACGAAGAATTGGAATTTTATTATGTCAAACAGGGTGGAGTCTCCCTGCTGTGCAACGGCAATAAGGACTGGCTATACCCCGGAGACGCAGCCTTTGTGAACTGGTGTGCCCCTCACCGTGGAAATGGATTTTTAGACGGTACAGAGCACTATATTATCCAGATCGGAACCACGCTTTTTTCTGAGGAGGTCATTCGCCATCCGAATTCTGCTCAGGGACAAAAAGAAAGCCTCCTGCTCCTTCTCATCTCCCAGAGCGCCAATCTGCCCCGTATTTTGCGAAACTGCACAGAGTTAAACGGCCTTTTAGAGTCTATCATCTGGGAGGAAGAACACAAACAGCCCGGTTATGAAATAAAAATCAAAGCCGCCGTCCTGAATATCCTTGTGTTTCTTCTCAGAAGTGCCGATCTGTCGGCCCATAATTCCGCCGTTGCGTCCAAAGACCTGTCCTCTTTGGAGCACCTCAAAAAGGTTCTGGCCTTTCTCTCCCTGCATTATACCAACCCCCAGGAAGTTACCCTTCCGGCCCTCAGCAAACGCTTTGGGCTGTCGGTCCCCTATCTTTGCAGAATTTTCAAGAAACATACTACCCTCACCGTCACCGCCTATGTCAACGAGCTGCGGTGCTCCCGGGCCGCTTCTCTCATTCAGGACGGAAGCCCTCTGGAAGCCGCTGCCACCATGACGGGATTTCACGACTATAACTATTTTTCCAGACTGTTTAAAAAAACCATGGGCGTTACGCCCTCTGCCTATCAAAAGCAATCGGAAAGCATCTAAGATGCAGTATCAGGAACCTTTATAAACAATCATGGCGGTGGTCTGAACATAGTCAGGCCACCGCCGTACGTGTATTCAATAGTATCTTGTTATACCGTTCAGGAATTTTTGCAGGTTCCCTGCTCCATCATCTGCAAGAAATACCGATGAATAGACAAGTCATCACTCAATTCCGGATGAAAGGCTGTAACAAGCAGATTGTTCTGTCTTGCCGCTACAATATTGCCGTCAACCTCTGCCAGGATCTCCACGCCCTTCCCCGCCGATTCAATATACGGTCCACGGATAAAGGTCATGGGTACCGTTCCAATCCCACGAAACTGTTCCTGAACATAGAAGCTACCTAACTGACGCCCATAGGCATTGCG
>RCNH01000558.1_pt1 | contig 14956 bp, 15 predicted proteins | sample 2041161 | NCBI WGS metagenome assembly RCNH01 (sample SAMN09708215, study PRJNA481090) | Feces metagenome, whole genome shotgun sequencing project. | biome: feces | host: Leptonychotes weddellii | place: Antarctica: Sion Island | collected 2010-03-01 | reverse complement strand
TGGACGGCACGCCGCGCGAGGTTTTTGCGCGAGGAAATGAACTGCGAGAGATTGGTCTGGATGTGCCGCAGGCCGTTGAACTGGCACAGCGCCTGCGCGAAAAGGGATTCGACATTCCTGAAGGCATTTATCGCATGGAGGACATGCGCGAGGTTATTTTGAAGCTCGCGGGAAAAGGAGGACGCCGTGCTTAAAGACATCACGCTGGGACAATATTTCCCCGGCAATTCCGTCGTCCACCGCATGGACCCCCGGACGAAGCTCCTTTTGACGATTGCTTATATCGTCGGCGTGTTCATGGTGAAAAACCTGCCGGGCTACCTGATTGCGCTTGCGTTCCTGTATCTCGTTGTGCGCATTTCCGGCATTCAGTTTTCGTATCTGCTCAAGGGCGTGAAGCCGCTGCGCTTCATTATCCTGTTTACATTCGTTCTCAATCTCTTTTTCTCACAGGGCGAAACGCCGATTTTTACGCTGGGCTTCTTTACGCTCACAAAGGAAGCGCTTGAGAATGCGGTTTATTTTGCCATGCGTCTTGTATTCCTGGTGATGGGCACGTCAGTTCTGACGCTCACAACCAGCCCTGTGCAGCTGACGGATGGACTCGAGCGCCTGATGCGCCCGCTGGAGAAGGTTCACTTCCCGGCGCACGAGCTGGCGATGATGATGACTATTGCCCTGCGCTTCATCCCGACGCTGCTGGAAGAGACGGATAAAATCCAGAAAGCCCAGATGGCACGCGGTGCAGACTTTGAATCGGGCAACCTGATTGCAAGGGCGAAAGCGATGATTCCGCTGCTTGTGCCGCTGTTTGTCAGCTCCTTCCGCCGCGCTAATGATCTGGCAATGGCGATGGAAGCCCGCTGCTACCGCGGCGGCGATCACCGCACCCGCTTGCGCGAACTGAAATTCACCAAGCTCGATGTGTATGGCACGCTGGCTGTGGCGGCGTTCCTTGTTGTGATTATGCTGGAGGGCAGGTTCCTTGGATAAGCTATGCTTGACAAGCCATCACTATCCCAGCCCTGCGGATCATCCACCGGAGGGACAGCACCGCTTCAAGCTCATCGTTGAATATGACGGAACGGCATACAGCGGCTGGCAGAGGCAGATCAACGGCCCCAGCGTCCAGCAGGAAATCGAAGAAGCGCTCTCCCGCTTGACGGGGGAGCGTACCTGTGTTGTCGGTTCCAGCCGGACGGACGCCGGTGTTCATGCGCGCGGGCTTTGCGCACATTTTGACAGCGCGACCCGCATTCCGCCGGATAAGGTTTGCTTTGCGCTGAATACGATGCTGCCTCCGGACATCAGAATCAGGGAATCCGGCCCTGCGCCGGAGGGATTTCATGCGCGGTTTTCGGCGTGCGGAAAGGTGTACCTTTATTCGTTTTACAACGCACGCCAGATGTGCGCTGTCGGCAGACAGTATACGGCCCATGTGCCTCTGCCGCTGGACGAAGCGCTGATGAACAAAGAAGCACAGGCGCTTTGCGGTCAGCATGACTTTGCGGCGTTTGCGGCCAGCGGCAGCGTTGTCAAGAACACCGTCAAGACGATTTACAGGGCAAAGGTTGTCCGTGAGGGCGACTATGTGACGCTCTATGTGCTGGGCGATGGTTTTCTTTACAACATGGTGCGCATCATTGCCGGCACGCTGATGGAAGTTGGCACCGGCAAACGCGCACCCGGCGCCATTGAAAGCGCCATTGAAACGGGCAATCGTCTGGCCCTTGGACAGACGGCGCCTGCCAGCGGCTTGATGCTCATGACCGTTCTGTACGAAGGCGACGAGGAGCGCGCACTTTCGTATTTTTAAACGGCGCTTGACGCCTTCCTCATCGTGCGCTATGATAAGTGTAGCGTCTGTTTTCAGATTCCATTCCTCTGCATAGGATAGCCCGGATTGCCGAGACTGTCTGGAGGGATGCGCGTGAATCAGGCGATCGAGCGCAGGGTCATCAAGGGCGCCGAGTACATCGCGGCCACAGGGGCGACGGTGCGGCAGACGGCCCGCGTATTGGGAGTATCCAAATCGACTGTACACAAGGACATGGAGACGCGCCTTCCTGCGCTCTCCCCGGCGCTGTACAGAGAGGTCGCCCGGGTATTCGGGCGCAATAAAGCGGAACGCCACTTACGGGGCGGCGAAGCCACGCGAAGACATTACGAGAATTTGCGGAGAAAAGAGTAAACGGAGGAGTACGGTGTTTGGCATAGACGAACTGGGAATGGATTTAGGCACATCCACCCTGCATATGGTGGTCAAGGGCAAGGGCATCGTGCTCAGTGAGCCGGCATACGTTGCGTATGACAGGCAGACGCGCAGCGTCGTCGCGGTTGGAGAAGAGGCGCGCAGGATGTACGGACGCACGCCGGCCGGCCTGATTGTGGAAAGGCCGCTGCGCGACGGACGCATTCGCAGCTTTGATCTTGTCAGCAAGATGCTGCGCTATACCATGCGCCGGGTGGTCGGCAAGCGTGCGGCGTTCAGGCCGAGGCTTCTGCTGGCTCTGCCGGGCGGCATGGCGCCCAGCGAAAGGCAGACGCTTGTGGACGTTCTGGTGGATGCGGGCGTGAGAAGCGTTGTCCCGGTGGATGAAAGCGTTGCTTCTGCCATTGGCGCAGGAATGCGCATCGACCAGCCCTATGGCCGCATGAATATTGATATCGGCGGCGGACGAACCAATGTCAGCGTGTTTTCCTTCGGCCATCAGATCGTATGGGACATTCTGAATATCGGCGGCGACCGCTTTGATGATGCCATCATCGACTATCTGAGAAAGAAGCACAACCTGCTTGTCGGTTCCCGCACTGCGGAGGATCTCAAGTGTGACATCGGCATGGCGCGTTCCCGCGGCGTAAAGCTGGAGATGGATGCCTGCGGCCGCAGCTTGGTCTATGGTCTGCCGCGCTCGGTTACGGTGAATTCGGACGAGATGATTGAGGCACTGGATGAGCCGATTCGCGAACTGGTCAGCGCACTGCACCGCCTCATCGAACGCACGCCGCCTGAATTGGCCAGCGACATTTTCGATGAAGGCATTACTTTGAGTGGCGGCGGTGCACAGCTGTGCGGGCTGGATGAACTGCTCACCGATCAGTTTAAAATCAAGATGACGCTCTGCGATGAGCCGGATCTGTGTGTGGCCCATGGCATCAGCGCGCTGATTGATGATCCTGACCGATACGAGAATATTGACCTCGTATCCGGAAGCAGGAGCGACCGCATCGACGACGATTATTAAAAGAAAAAGGGGCGACGGAAAACCGTTCGTCCTTTTTTATAGGGAAACAAAAATTCCCCTCTCAAGAGGGGAATCCTGCCTTACTTGCCGCACTGGCATTCGTAAGAACCGCACACGCTTTCGTCATCCTTGCCGGAATGGCAGCCACACTTTGCGCAGACATTGATGCTGGTCAGTTCGCACATGTTCTTGGCGTTATGGTGACGGCAGCTTGCTACGGAGCAGTGAATGGTCTGATTATTCATGATAAAACCCTCCCTTTCGTTATTGAGCCTTTGCTCAAGCCGTAGTATGCTGCGCTGCGGAAAAAATATACGCCCTTTTCACTGGGTTGCAAACATGACTTAAAACCAGTATAATAAGGCGAACCAAGGATCGAGAACCTTTGGATAAAAATATAAATTACGCTTTAAATAAGCATAAAAGGGGCTGAACTTATGCAGTATACAACGCTGGGTAAAACCGGTCTGCGCATTTCTCGTATGGGTTTTGGCGGCATTCCCATTCAGAAGGTTGATGCCAAAACGACCCGTACATTGATGGAACATATGATGGAATGCGGCATCAACTATATTGATACCGCCCGCGGATACACGGTCAGTGAATCTTATCTGGGAGAAGCGCTTGAGGGCATCCGAGAGCATTTTGTTGTGGCGACCAAGTCGATGGCGCGCACAAAGGAAGAAATGGCTCGTGATATCGATGTGAGCTTGTCCAATCTCAGGACGGATTACATTGATCTCTATCAGATACACAATCCGTCGATGGCGGATCTGGACAAGGTGCTTGCGCCGGGCGGCGCACTGGAAGCGCTGCTGGAGGCGAAGGCCGCGGGCAAAATCCATCATATCGGCTTGACGGCGCATCTTGAAGGCGTCTTTGAACGCGCACTTGAGCTGGACTGGGTGGAGACGATCATGTTCCCGTACAACCTGGTGGAGACGCAGGGAGAAAAACTCATGCGCCGCTGCACGGAAAAGCAGGTCGGATTCATCTGCATGAAGCCGCTGGCGGGCGGAGCGCTGGAAAACCCAAACCTTGCACTGCGCTTTATTGCGAAAAATCCGGATGTTTCCGTGGTCATCCCCGGCATGTATGATGTCCGGGAGATGGACGAGAATCTCGCTGCTGTGGAAGATGAGAAGCCGCTCAGTGCAGACGAACTGAATCAAATCGAAACGATTCGCAAGGAACTGGGAACGCAGTTTTGCCGCCGCTGCAACTACTGCCAGCCCTGCACGGCAGGCATTCCCATCAGCAATATTTTTATTTTGGAAGGATATTTGCAGCGCTACGGTTTGCAGGACTGGGCGCAGAAACGATATCAGGTGCTGGACAAAAAGGCAGGAGACTGTCTGGGCTGCGGCGTGTGTGAGACGCGCTGCCCGTATCAGCTGCCCATCCGGGATATGCTTGCCCGATGCAGGCAGGAATTTGGGGCGTAATTGAGCAATAAAGAGGCTGGATCATGAACAAGAAAAAAATCAACTGGAAACAGAATGTATTGACGGCGGTTGCAAAATACAGTTATGAAGGAACGCTGGACGAACACAAGGAAAACATTCCGCTGGAAATTATTCCGCATGGAAGTCAGGCGACTTATCGCTGCTGCGTGTACAGGGAGCGTGAAATTTTAAGAAACCGTGTGACATGGGCCTGCGGACAGGCTTCTGTCTACGAAGACGATCATTACGTCTACATGGATGAACCGGTCGCTGTTATGACCAGCGCCTGCGAGGGATGCCCGCTTCAGCGCTACACCGTGACCAGCAACTGTCAGCACTGCATTGCGCAGAGATGTATGGATGCCTGCCATTTTGATGCCATTACGATGACGCATCACGGCGCGGTTATTGATCCCGACAAATGCCGTGAGTGCGGCATGTGCGCGCAGGTTTGTCCGTACAACGCCATCGCAGATGCACGCCGTCCTTGCGTGCGTTCCTGCCCGGTGGACGCCATTTCTGTGGACAAGCGCAACCGCCGGGCGTCTATCGACTATTCCAAGTGCATCTCCTGCGGCAACTGCACGGTTGCCTGCCCATTCGGCGCGATTTCTGATGTATCTATGATTACCGACATCATTGCGGATATAAAGAACAAGGATCTGGAAGTATATGCCTGCTTTGCGCCTTCCATTGAAGGACAGTTCGGCGGCGTGAGCGTGGGCGAAATGATGAAGGCCATTCGTCAGCTTGGTTTTAACGATGTGATGGAGGTTTCCGTCGGCGCGGATGCTACGGCTTATTATGAGGCGCAGGAGGCCAAGGAGATTACCCGAGAAGATGCCCATATGACCACCAGCTGCTGCCCGGCATTTTACAACATGGTGAAAAAGCACTTCCCGGATCTGATGGACAAGGTGAGCCATACGGTATCTCCGATGGTGGCGACGGCACGCTTCATTAAAAAGATGCATCCCGGCGCAAAGGTTGTGTTTATCGGGCCGTGCATCGCCAAGAAGAGCGAGGTCAAGCGCTATAGAGAGATGAATGTTGAAGGCGCAGATTACGCCATGACGTTTGAAGAGCTGGAAGCGATGTTTGAGGCAAAGGGGATTGATCCCGAAACGATTGCTGCTTCCGATGTGCAGCAGGGTTCCGTTTACGGCAAGAACTTTGCGGAAGCAGGCGGCGTGGCAGCGGCTGTCCAGCAGGTGCTCACGGAGGAGAAATTTAACATGCCGGTCAGCTGCCTCAAGTGTTCCGGCGCGTTGGAGTGCAAAAAGGCGCTCATGCTGCTGCGTGCAGGCCGTATCGATGAGACGATCATTGAAGGCATGGCGTGTGAGGGCGGCTGTGTGAACGGCCCCGGAAAGATCACAGATCTTCGCCAGAGCGTCGGTATGCGCCGTCAGCTCATGCGCAGTGCAGATGAAAGAAAGATTGTCGAGAACTTGAAGGAGTATGACTTCAAGGATGTCGATATGAAGGATCACAGAGAATAAAAAAGATACGGGAGAATGGACATGAAGAACATGAAGCGGGTGCTGCCCGTCTGTCTTGCTGTGCTCTTGTGGGCGGCGCTGCTTGCACCGTTCTTTCTTGGAGCTTCCGCTGCGCATCCTGCGACGGACGATTTCACGTTTGCCACTTATACGCGCCCGACATGGCTTCAAACGGGCAGCATTCTGCATGCTGCCAAAGATGCTCTCAGCTATGCATTGCGCACATGGCATGACTGGCAGGGAACGATCACGGGCGTCATCGTCATGGCGCTCGGCCCGGCAGTGTTCACACTGAAATATTATGGTATTCATGCCGTGATTTTGCTTATCCTGCATCTGGCGGCGCTGTTTGTGTTTCTCAGACATATGCTGCAAAAGAGGATGGGGTTGAACGGCAAGCTGTTTGCAGCATTTTATCTGCTGCTGTCCTGTGCGCAGGTGCTTTTCCTGCCGGATATTGTGGAGGGCATTTACTGGTTTAACGGCGCGTGGTTCTACACGGGCGCCAACGCCATAGCCCTCCTGACGCTGACACTGGCTGACCGGTGCAGCGCTGGGGAATCTGGAATATTTGCAGAGATTGTCTGTGTGCTTCTGCTTTTCGCCCTTGGCATGGATAACTACATCACAGCGATGATGACAGCTGCGGCGCTTTTCATGATGATGCTCCAGCGTTTCTGGGCAAAAGAAAAGAAGATTGCCATTCATACGGCGGCTTTTCTTGTGCCGATTGGGGTGGGGCTGATTCTTTCTGTGCTTGCACCGGGCAACAATGTCCGAATGGCTGTGGACGGCGCACATCAGAGCGGATTTGGCTGGCTCGTATCTTCTGTTCTTTGGACACTGCGTGATGCGGCAAAGTTCCTTCTGCGTTTCTCGCTCAAAACTCCGCTTCTGGCGGTACTCTTTTTCCTGACGCCTACTTTGTGCCGTGCGCTCAATGAAAATGGGGAAGAGGGAAAAAACTGCCCGCCGATTGGTGCGACGCTTGCGGGAATGTATCTGATTCTGTGCGCAATGATTATTCCGCACATGTACTCGTCTGGATATGCTGGCTCTGGCCGCGTGGTGAATATGTACCATCTGTATGTGCTGACGGCGCTTCCGCTGGCACTGGTGCTTGTCCTGAAAAGGGTGAGCCATGCGCACCGCGAAGCCATTTCTGGAAAGAAGGCACTTTGGGCGGGACTTGGCGCTGCGGCAGTCGTTGTTTGTCTGATGGGCGGCCAGATCGGCAACTATCAGAAACTTGTTTCAGATCAGCTTGACGGTACACAGGATGCGTATATCGCACAGTTCAAAAATGAGTATGCCCTGTGCGAAGCGGCTGGGCCGGAAGACGACGTGGCCCTTCCTGCATGGACAGTACAGACTGTTACCGGTAAGCCTACGGCATTCGAGGATGCGTCTGTCTGGACGAATGAATCCATGGCAAATTATTTCGGCGTGAAAAGCGTCTATGTTCAGCCTTAAAGAAAAATGAAAAAAGAACCGCGCCGCCTGATGAAAAAGAGTCAGGCGGCGCGGTTTCTGCATATAAAAGAGGAAGAATAACAAAAGCCGGATAGGGGAACGGACCCTATCATCCGTCAGACGGATTTTTCAGGCTCTTTGTCGTCAGATTGAAAAGATTGACTGCGAATGCTTCCGCCGAAAATAAAAGGAAAGAATTTCGGGAGAAGGGAGTTTGAGGGGCACGCCCCTCAAGCGGGATTGGGCGGCAGCCCATCGTTCCCCACTTTTTTTACGCTTTGTTTTCAGGCTCTTTGTCGTAGGGCTTGAAGAGAACTTCGTGCTTGTCAAAATCAATAAAAATCTGATAGGCGTAGTTGTCTCGGCTGGTGTCCCAGATTTCTACGAACTTCGGCGTCACTTCAATCAGAATCTCTGTGTCCGTGTGGGAATATTTGTTGTAGCTCCCGGAAAGATGCTGCTCGTATAGCTTTTCAAACCGGCGGCCCGGCTCGTCTGTTACCAGACCCTTGTTCAGTGCTGTACCTTCAATTTGTACGCCGCTCCAGCATAGGGCGACATTCGGATTTTCAAACAGCTGCTGCGTCTTGCGGAAGTTCTTGTCGGTTTTGAAATAGACTTTGTTGTTGTAAAACAGACAGCTTACGTTGCGCACCATGACGTGCGTGCCGACGGCGCTGGCCAACGCCATGATCTTGGATGCGCCGAGCTTTTCAAAAAGAAGCGCTTCGGCTTGTTCGAATGTCAGAGATTGAGCTTCACTAAACTGCATGGTGTACCTCCTTATCGTTGAAAAAGAGCGTCAGGCCGCAAACTTCTTGAGCGGCACGCTGATTTTTTTGTAAGTCAGCATGGCGAGAATTGATGTCACGCTGTAAGAAATGACGTTGAAGGGAATGATGGAGAAGGCAATCATCGTAGGGAGGTTTGTGATCCACGGGTTGACCGCAGTACACATGTCTACAATGGCGCTCCAGTTCATGCCGTACAGCTTCATGTAAACAGGGAAGATCAGAAAAACGTTGGTAAAAACCGCTGTAACAACGCCGCAGATGCTGCCGAGCAGCAGGCTGATTCCGGCGGCTTTTTTTGTGCGCCGCTTGCGGTAAAAGAGGACGGCGGGGACGACATAGGCCGCGCTCAGAAGGAATTTCTGCAATTCGCCCGTAAACAGGGTCGTCGTTCCTTTGAAGACGAGCTTCAAAAGAATTTTGACGGAGATGATTTCGACGGCACCGACAGGCCCCAGAATGAACCCGCCGATCAGCTCCGGCAGACAGGAAAGGTCGAAATCGGCAAATGGAGACAGGACGGGCACGGAGAAGCTGAAATACATCAGGATAAAAGCGACCGCGCCCATCATGGCCGCCAGCGTCAGGCGGCGCACTTTGGTTCTCTTGTTCATGACAAGCCCTCCAGAAAGAAAAAATCCCGAAGCCGCAACAGGATGTGGCCTCGGGAAAACCTTCTGGATGAACGCAAAAAATGCGCACCCAAAATGCAAAAGTCTTTTCTCATCCGGACTATACCGTCGGTTCTGGAATTGCACCAGATCAATCCGCCCGTTAAGGGAGGACTCATGGACTATACCATCGGTCGGGAATTACACCCTGCCCCAAAGACCTATTCAGTTCAGCTTCTGCGAACACTATACGCCTGAGATAATTTTTTGTCAAGAGCAATTTTTAAAAAAGTTTGTCCTTCCTAATGGCGGGGCAAAAAGAAAACTGCGGGCAGTTTTGCCCGCAGCTGTACCTGTTTACCACGCAAGCACTTCGTGTCCCGTTTCCGTGACAAGAACCTGAATTTCCCACTGTGCAGAGGGCTGGCCGTCCTCCGTGTAGATTGTCCATTCGTTGTCGGCGTCGATGAAGATGCCGGACGTGCCCATGTTGACCATCGGTTCAATGGTGAAGATCATGCCCGGAACCATCAGCATGTCCGTGCCGCGGCGGGTTACATAGCTCACCCACGGCTCTTCGTGGAATTTAATGCCAACGCCGTGGCCGCCGACTTCACGCACAACGGTATAGCCGTTTTCACGCGCCAGATCATGGACGGCCTGACCCATATCGCCCAGGAAGCCCCAAGGCTTCACCTGCTCAAGGCCGGCTTCTACGCAGGCCTTGGTTACTTCCACCAGCCTGCGCTTTTCCGGAGTCGTTTCCCCGATGATGAACATACGGGAGGAGTCAGCAAAATAGCCGTTGTAGATGGTGGAACAGTCTACGTTGATGATGTCGCCTTCCATCAGCACATCCTGCGTGGACGGGATGCCGTGGCAAACCTGATCGTTGACAGACGTGCAGACGCTCTTGGGGAAGCCTTCATAGTGAAGCGGCGCCGGAATGGCACCAAGACGCGTTGTCTCCTCGTAAACCCAGCGGTCGATCTCGTCGGTGGTGATGCCTGCACGGATGTGCTCGGCAACGTAGTCCAGAACGGCGACGTTGATCTTGCCCGCTTCGCGGATGCCGTCGATCTGCTTTTTGTTTTTAATCATGTCGTGCGTAGGCACAACTGCGCCTTGACGGCGGAACGCGCGGATGCGCTCGTCGAAAGCCTGATGGCAGCCGGAATACGCTTTGCCGCTTCCGCACCAGCAGGGATCATTTGCGTGAAGTTGTCTTTTCATAAAAACACCTCTTTCCGCGCTCCATTGTACCACGATGGAGGGAAAGAGGAAAGGGGCAATCTTAGCAGAGAGATGCGAGCGGCCCGCGCAAACGCAGCGAAAGGAAGGCAGCAAGCACAATTTTGACGGCGTCGCCCGGCAAAAATGGCAGGACGCAGTAAGAAAGGCTGGCGGAGAGGGGAAGATGAGTGAGCAACATGAACCAGAGGGTGCCCAGCGTGTAGCAGGCGGCAAGCCCGCAGAGCATGGACAGACACAGCCCCTTGAATGTGAAACCGAGGCGGCGGGGAAGCACGCCGCACAGACAGGCACACAGAATGTAGCCGAGAATATAGCCGCCAGTTTTGCCGAAGAGCGCAGCAGGCCCGGCTTTGAAGCCGGCGAAAACAGGAAGACCGGCTGCGCCCAAAAGCACATAGGCCAGCATGGACAGCGCGCCCATCTTCGGGCCTAAAAGTGCGCCTGCGAGGAACACGGCCAGAAGCGCCAGATTCAGGGGAATCATCGGCAGGGGAATCTGAATTTGGGAACAGATGGCACACAGTGCAGCCATCATCCCGGCAAGGGCGAGACGGCGGACACCTACATGACGCTGAGACATGAAAGGACTCCTTTCGTAAACTAACGTAGATTTAAAAGTTGACGATACGAGTATAAAACAAAGTTTGGAGCCTGTCAACTTGAATGAAATAAAAAGTTTACGAAGAGGCTTGTTCGCGTTACCCTTGTGTTTTTTCCTTTCATCTGATAGAATAAACTGTAAACTGATTTTATACATCCCTGTGGGAAAGACGAGGAGAGAGTGCCTGTTATGGATATGAAACTCAAGATTGCCGAGACGATTGCTCAGGCGGCGAAGAACTGCTTTGAAAACTGCAGCCTCTGCGGAAACGACGTGGCTTCCATGCTCGAAGTGCCGCCGGATAAGAAGCTGGGCGACTATGCACTGCCGTGCTTCCGCCTGTCCAAGACGATGCGCTGCGCGCCGCAGATGATCGCTTCCAAGCTGGGCGAACAGATTGCGAGCAGCGAGATTGACCATGTGGAAGTTGTCGGCGGCTATCTGAATGTGTTCCTGCGCCGCGGCGGACTGGCCGAAAACATCGTTGAAGCCGTGCTTCAGAATCCGGGCCGCTGGGGTTCCAGCAGCGTGGGCGAAGGAAAGACGGTCTGCCTGGACTATTCGTCCATCAACATTGCCAAGCGCTTCCATATCGGCCATCTGTCTACTACGATGATCGGCCACAGCCTCAAGCGTATCTATGATTTCAACGGCTACAAGACCGTTGCCATCAACCATCTTGGCGACTGGGGCACCCAGTTCGGCAAAATGATCTGCGCCTACAAGAAGTGGGGCAGCCGCGAAGAAGTCGAAAAGGGCGGCGTGCAGGCGATGGTTGACCTGTATGTTCGTTTCCATGCGGAAGCCGAAAAAGACCCGTCTCTCGACGATGAGGGACGTGCATGGTTCAAGCGGATTGAGGACGGCGATCCCGAAGCGCTGGAGATTTTCACCTGGTTCAAGGAAGTTACCCTCAAGGATACCCAGCGCGTCTATGATCTGCTGGGCGTGACGTTTGACTCCTACGCAGGCGAGAGCTTCTACAACGATAAGATGGGTCCCGTGGTTGATGAGCTGCGCGAGAAGAACCTGCTTGTGGAATCTCAGGGCGCAGAAGTTGTCATGCTGGACGACTACAACATGCCCCCAGCCATCGTGCTCCGTTCCGACGGCGCAACGCTGTACATCACCCGCGACCTCGCGGCGGCGTTCTATCGCCACAATACCTATCACTTTGACAAGTGCCTGTATGTCGTTGCATACCAGCAGAACCTGCACTTCAAGCAGCTGTTCAAGCTGATTGAGCTGATGGGCCACGACTGGTACAAGGGCATGGAGCATGTCTCCTTCGGCATGGTCAGCTATGAGGGCCGTGCGCTGTCCACGCGTGAAGGCTATGTGGTTTACCTCGAAGACCTGCTCAACAAGGCCATCGAGAAGGCACGCGAAATCATCGAGGAGAAGAGCCCGAACCTTGAAAATAAGGATGAGGTTGCCCGTCAGGTTGGCGTGGGCGCTGTTGTCTACTTTGACCTGCATAACGACCGCAACAAGGATATCGACTTCCGCTGGGAGCGCGCCCTTAACTTCGACGGCGAGACCGGCCCGTATGTGCAGTACACGCACGCGCGCTGCTGCTCCGTCATCCGCAAGGCAGAAGCATTTGCAGAGGCTGAGCCGGATTACAGCGTCATTACCGACGACGAGGCACAGGATGTCCTGATGCTCCTGTCCCGCTTCCCGGAGACGGTCAAGAAGGCCATGGAGCAGAATGAGCCGTCGATGGTGACGCGCCATGTCACGCAGCTGGCGCAGGCTTACAACAAGTATTACTTTGAGCATCGCATCATGGAGGAAGGCGACCCCCGCGGCACGGCTGCCCGTCTGAACCTCACGCGTGCTGTCAAGGATGTCATCAAAACCGGTCTGTATCTGATCGGTGTGGAAGCGCCGGAGCGCATGTAAATCAATGAAAGAGGCGGGGATCATGGACAACAGGGAACTGTGGACGCTGCTCATGGATGTCAAGTGCATGACCGCGTTCAGGCACGTCAAGGAGAATCCGGCGATTGCTGCGATGATTCGTCTTTTGACGATCTGCGGCAGCGAACACGCTGACCCGGAAGCGTTGAGAGAGGCATATATTGACGTATACAGTGAGTGGCTGAATGCCGCGGCAAATGGCCGAGGCGGCTTCGCACGCGAGGCGCTGGAGGCTGTGCTCTTTGAAGACAGCCCGGCGGCATCGCTCTGCGCGAAGCTGGAAGCGGAAGATCTGCCGTACAGCCTAGTCAGCTCCATGGCTCGCGACTTGGAAACGCTGGGGCAGATGACAGCCATTGAACCGGCCATGTGTCTGCTGCTGTGTCAGCGGGCGGGCATGACCGGCGAAACAGCTGCTCGCCTGCCTGTCTGGGAGCCGTCCCTCGGCGTAGAGCCGTTTGATCCGCGCATTGACAGAACCATGCTCTCCCGCGATGGCGTGCAGAGCGTGGCATCGTTCTTCAGGCATCAGGGCACAGGGCTTTTTGCCCGCTGCCCGGGAAGCATCTGGGTGGGCGTCAGTGAGCAGCATCCGCTGGGCCTGCGCGGTATTCGCCAGATGGCGCCGCTTCACCCGGAACATGAAGTCATTTATAAGGAAGAACGCGCCGCGCTGGAAGAAAACACGAAGCGCCTGCTTTCTGGACACAAGGCGGCGAATCTGCTTTTGTGCGGAGAACGCGGTGTGGGCAAATCGGCAGTCGTCAAAGCGCTGCTGAACCGTTTCTGGCTGGATGGTCTGCGCATTGTGGAAATGCCGGAAACTGCGCTGGAACAGCTGCCGGAACTTTTCTCGATTCTCGGCAAGCAGCCGGGCAAGTTTATCGTGTATATCGACGAAGTGGCGCTGGATGCCGTGGAATACAGGACGCTCAAGGCTGTTCTGGAAAGCGGACTGGAAGCACGGCCTCAAAATGTGGTGCTTTATGCCACAAGCGACGTGAACCCCGATGCGTGGCAGCCGGGCAATGCGCCGCTGCTGGCGGACAGCTTTGAAAAGACGCTGATGTTTGATGCGCCTACGCTGGAGGAGTACGGGGCGGTTTGCCGCGCTCTGCTCGATGCACATGGCGTTGAATATGACTGGGAAGCGCTCAGCCCGAAGGCGAAGGAATGGGCTGACCGTCACGGAGACTGTTCCCTGCGCGCGGCCAGACAGTTTGCCCGCTGGGCAGAAAAAGCTGCACAGCCCGAGAAAGAATAAAGCATGAACGGGAGGCAGAGGCTTCCCGTTTTTTTCAGCCCGGAGGATAAACGGCCTTTTTCTGGTTACACTGGGCGCATGTTTGAAGAATCTGAATGTTTTAAAATCAAAATCCCCCGCAGGAACGGGGAAGGGAGGATGCCATGCGCAGAGAAAAACGCAGGCTTCTGGCAGATCTGCTGGGCTTTTTGTGCGCGCTGATTCTGGGCGGTGTGTTCTACGCGGTCATGGTCTACCAGCTGGCAGGCGAGGAACCGGCCGAAAAGAAAACGGCAAGGTTTGTGCAGAACATGCCGTTTCCTGCTATGACATTGGAAGGCGGAACGCTGATCTCGGAAGAGCAGAAGGTCGTGCGCATGGGCGGAGCAGACTGCCGGACGCTGACGCGCGTCTATGCTTTTGAGGATGGCAGCCAGTGTCAGCTCATCAGCGCAGCACCTGCCGCGTATCTGGAACGGCTGGCGCTGGAGGGCTGGACGCCGCAGCTGATTACGGGCTTTGTCATGGACGATCTGGAAGCTGTGTATGCGCTGCGCGGGGATCGGGCCGTTCTGGCTGCACAGAATGGGGACTTCGTCTATATGATCGAAGCGGCAGCTGATGAACAGAAGCTCTATGCACTGGGCACACAGGCGCGCATTGAAAACCCTGCACCCTGAAATCAAAAAAGCGAGAGGATTTCCTCTCGCTTTTTGATTTTGAATTTGGAATGCGCCGGGCTGAAGGACTCGATGCCTGAAAACAATTTTGAGGACGGAAGGCAGCCTGACTTGCCGAATGATTTTTAAACAAAAAGAAAAGAGCCGGACACTTTTCGGGCGGCAAACAGGGCGGGGAGAACCGTCTG
>RCNH01000556.1_pt1 | contig 15004 bp, 15 predicted proteins | sample 2041161 | NCBI WGS metagenome assembly RCNH01 (sample SAMN09708215, study PRJNA481090) | Feces metagenome, whole genome shotgun sequencing project. | biome: feces | host: Leptonychotes weddellii | place: Antarctica: Sion Island | collected 2010-03-01 | reverse complement strand
GCGAAAAAGAAAGAGTGTACAAGTTGGCAGAAGAAGGTGCTTATATGTGGAACAATTATAGTATGTGCTTTTGGGGTGTTATATGGAGGAGGAACTTTTTATTATAGAGATAAGTTCTTTAAGGGAACAAAGATAAATGGAATTTCCTGTGACAATTTAACGGCGAAAGAGGCTGAGAAAAAGTTAGAGGATAAAATTGAGGACTATTCACTGGAAATTTCTTTTAAGGATGGAAAGAAGGAAGTAATTGGCGGCAAAGAGATTGATTACGAGTATCTTCCTGACGGTAAAATTCAGGAACATCTGAAAAAACAAAATCCTTTTTTATGGACTTCAGGATTTTTTAAACAACATGACTATGAGGTAGGGGAAGCCATTGTTTTTAATGAAGAAAAGCTTCAGGAAGAGCTGAATACTTTTGAGAGTATGCAGGATGGAAACATGATACCACCGAAGAACGCATATATTGCTTTTGAAAACAATAGTTTTGTCATAAAACCAGAAGAAGCAGGTACTACACTTGATAAAGCATTGCTGATGGAAAAGATGACTGCATCAGTAAAAGAAAGTAAAAATACTTTTGTAGCTGAAAATGAAGGTGTTTATGTGCTTCCGACAGTTACAAGTGAAGACGAAACATTGAAGCATCAGCGTGAGGTCTGGAATGGATGTGCTACGGTGACAGTGACTTATACTTTTGGAGATAAAAGAGAAGTTCTTGACGGAATGACAGTGAAAGACTGGATGACTTATGATGAGAACGGAAATTATGTGGAGAATGTAGGTGCTTTACAGCAGCATATCAGAGATTATGTACAGATGCTGGGAGAAAAATATAACACCATTGGTACGGAAAGAACACTTACCAGTACTTATACAGGCAATCCAGTGACAGTATCAGGAGGCAGTTATGGATATCTCATTGATATCAGGGGAGAAAGAGCCCAGCTTTTAAAGGATATTCAGTCTCACGCTAATATTGAAAGGGAGCCGGTGTATGCAAAAAAGGGCAAAGCCTATGGTGAAAATGATATCGGAAACACATACGTGGAGTTAGATTTAAGTGCACAGCATTTATGGTATTACAAAGACGGAGCACTTTTAATGGAGTCTGATTTTGTATCGGGAACTTACAATAATGCAAGCCGAAGAACACCGGCAGGTGTATATTCACTTGTTTATAAGCAGAGAAATCAGGTTTTGCGTCCTGCACCTAATCCTGACGGAAGTTATGACTATGAGTCCCCAGTGTCTTATTGGATGCCTTTTAACGGAGGGATTGGTTTGCATGACGCAAATTGGAGAGGCAGATTTGGAGGAAATATTTACAGAAACAGTGGTTCTCATGGCTGTATCAACCTTCCTGTTTCCTTTGCAGGAAAGTTCTACGAAAGCATTGAGGCAGGCTGCCCAATTGTATGTTTTTACAGATAATTAACTTGCAACTATGAAATATGTGTAGTACAATAAAGTTGAGTAAGAGACAAGAACAGAGGCTGTGGGATAGCTTTATGCTCTTGTCTTTTTATCACTGATTATCAAATGACAGAAGGTAGAAATATGAAGTCTCAGATTATAGAAGAATTTGAGGATTGTCCGGTTGTTGCCGCCATAAAGGACGAGGAAGGTTTGAAAAGATGTATTCATTCAGATATTCCCATAGTGTTTGTTTTGTATGGAGACATTTGTAACATCAGTCAGATTGTCTGTTGCTTAAAAAAGGCAGGGAAAACAGTCATTATACATATTGATTTAATTGCCGGATTAAGTAGCAAGGAAATCGCAGTTAGTTATATAAAATCCGTGACACACGCAGATGGAATTATTTCCACAAGACCATCGGTGATTCGTCAAGCAAAGGAAGAAGGGCTGTTTGCCATTATGCGCTTTTTCGTAATTGACTCGATGGCTTTTGAGAGCATTAAACGTCAGACAGAAAGTGTGTATCCTGATATGATAGAGGTTCTTCCGGGAGTAATGCCTAAGATTATACAGAGAATTTGTAAACAAAATAGAACTCCTGTTATTGCAGGAGGTTTGATATCAGATAAAGAGGATATTATGGCAGCACTTGATGCAGGTGCCATTTCCATATCCACCACCAACCAAAAAGTTTGGTTTATGTAAAACAAAATAAATACGCCGGAGATGAGAGATAGAGCGAATAGAGCATAAGAGAACTTATGCCTTGTCGTTCTGTCTTTTTTTGTTTCACAAGAAAAATGTAACAGACCTTGCGTCTGGGAAGGAGATAAAAAATGTATGATGTAGTAATTATTGGAGCAGGAGTTGTAGGCTGTGCAACAGCAAGAGAATTGGCAAAATATCAATTAAAGACAGTTGTTTTGGAAAAAGGAGAGGATGTATGTTGTGGTACTTCCAAGGCAAACAGCGCCATTGTTCACGCGGGATTTGATGCAGAGCCGAAGACATGGAAGGCAAAAATGAATGTAATAGGCAGCAGGAAAATGGAAGCTTTGTCAAGGGAGTTGGATTTTCCGTATAAAAGAAATGGTTCTCTGGTCCTTTGTTTTGACGAAAAAGATTTCCATAAGTTAGAAGATTTAAAGAAAAAAGGAATAGAAAACGGTGTAGAGGGATTGGAAATCATTACCGGAGAAAAAATCTGGGAAATGGAGCCCAACCTTTCAAAAAATGTAAAAGCAATGCTGTATGCACCTACAGGTGCCATTATCTGTCCTTTTAAACTGACGATTGCACTGGCAGAAAATGCCAATGTTAATGGTGTGGATTTTGCTTTTGATACAGAAGTGAAAAACATTCAAAAGACAGTAGAAGGATATCAGATTGAAACTACAAAGGAATGTTATGAAACAAAATGCGTTGTAAATGCAGCCGGTGTGTATGCTGATGTTTTTCACAACATGGTCAGTGGAGAAAAGTTTTCTATTATCCCCAGAAAAGGAGAATATTGCCTTATGGATAAGAAAGCAGGAAACTTTGTATCCCATACGGTTTTCCAGCTTCCCACTGTCATGGGAAAGGGCGTGTTGATTACACCTACGGTTCATGGTAATCTTCTGGCAGGACCTACCGCTGAAAATATTGAAGATAAAGAAGGAATTAACACCACAGGAGAAGGGATTGCTAAACTGTCAAAAATGGCAAAATTAAGTGCGGAAAATATTCCTCTTAATATGGTAATTACTTCTTTTGCAGGGCTACGTGCAGCGGAAAAAGGCGGAGATTTTGTTTTAGGAGAGGTTTCTGATGCACCGGGATTTTTTGATGCGGTAGGCATTCAGTCACCGGGACTTTCCAGTGCACCTGCGATTGGAGAATATCTGGCAGATGGTATTGTAGGAAAGTTGAAAGCAGAAAAAAAAGAAGATTTTGAGCCGAGAAGAAAGGATATTCCCTGTGTGGCAGAAATGACAAGAGAGGAATTAAGAGCATTGATAGCAGAAAATCCTTTATACGGAAATGTGATTTGCAGATGTGAAATGGTTACAGAAGGAGAGATTATAAATGCTATTCACAGACCGTTAGGTGCAAAGTCTCTGGACGGAGTGAAAAGAAGAACAAGAGCAGGAATGGGCAGATGCCAGTCAGGATTTTGTGCGCCTAAGGTGATGGAAATTCTGGAAAGAGAACTTCATAAATCGCCTTTGGAAATTACAAAAGCAGGAGGTACATCTACACTTTTAACAGGGAAAATTAAGGAAGAATTAGCATAAGAAAGGATAGAAAGAAAATGCAGGAATATGAATTAATTATTGTGGGAGGCGGTCCGGCAGGACTCGCCGCAGCCATTTCAGCACGGGAAAACGGCATTGAAAAGCTTTTGATTTTAGAAAGAGATTATGAGCTGGGTGGTATTTTAAATCAGTGCATTCACAATGGTTTTGGATTACATACTTTCAAAGAGGAGCTGACAGGACCGGAATACGCACAACGCTTTAGTGAACAGGTTTTTGAGGAAAATATTCCATATAAATTAAATACCATGGTGATTGATATTGAAGATTGTGGGGATGAAAAAGTGGTAACTGCCATGAATAAGGAAGACGGTCTGATAAGCTTAAAGACAAAGACTGTGATTTTGGCTATGGGATGCAGGGAACGTCCAAGAGGTGCGCTAAATATACCGGGATATCGTCCTTCAGGAATTTATACGGCAGGAACGGCCCAAAGACTGGTTAATATGGAAGGAGTGATGCCGGGGAGAGAAGTAGTAATTTTAGGCTCAGGTGATATAGGACTTATTATGGCAAGACGTATGACACTGGAAGGTGCAAAAGTCAAAGTAGTGGCAGAACTGCTTCCTTATTCTGGCGGTTTGCAGAGAAATATTGTGCAGTGTCTGGAAGACTTTGATATTCCTTTAAAACTCAGCCATACAGTAGTAGAAATTCATGGAAAAGAACGGGTGGCAGGGGTAACTTTGGCACAGGTAGATGAAAATCGCAGACCAATTCCGGGGACGGAGGAGTTTTATTCTTGTGATACTCTGCTTTTATCCTGTGGTTTAATTCCGGAAAATGAATTGTCTGCAAAAGCCGGAATTGAGCTTTCAGGGGTTACTTCTGGTCCTGTGGTAAATGAAAGTTTGGAGACAAATGTGAAGGGGATTTTTGCCTGCGGAAACGTGCTTCATGTGCATGATTTAGTAGATTATGTTTCAGAAGAAGCGAAAAAGGCAGGGCAGCAGGCAGCAGTATTTCTGAAGGAAAAAGAGTCAGATAAAAAAGAAAGATCTGTTATTATTCAGCCGGAAGGAGGTATTCGCTATACCGTTCCTCAAAAGCTTCGGACAGAGAATATGGAAGACAGCTTGACAGTGAGATTTCGTGTGGGAAAGGTGTACAAAAACGTGTATGTGAATGTTTATTTAGGAGATAAACGAATTATACATAAGAAAAGAAAGAAGATGGCACCGGGAGAAATGGAGCAGGTTGTTTTGAAAAAATCAGATTTGACACAAGAGTTGAAATTAGATAAAATTATTATGAAATTGGAGGAAGCATAAGGATGAATATTAGGGAATTAACTTGTATTAACTGTCCTTTAGGATGTGCTCTTACCGTCACATTAGACGGAGAAAAAGTGATAAAAGTAGAAGGCAATACATGTTCCAAAGGGAAAACTTATGGAGAAAAAGAAGTCACCAATCCCACCAGAATTCTCACATCCAGTGTAACGGTTATAGGTGGAAAACTTCCTGTTGTTTCTGTAAAGACTGCTTCCGATATTCCAAAGAATAAAATCAGAGAATGTGCAGCCAGTTTAAAAAATATTACCGTACAGGCACCCATAAAAATCGGGGATGTTGTTTTAGAAAATATAGGAGGTACGGGGGTAGAACTTATTGCTACGAAAAATGTAGAAAGCAGATAACCGCTGCAAAAGGAGAAGAAAATGCTGGATTATACTGGAAAATCTGCAGATAGATTAAAAGAAAAAAAATTGTATCTTCTGGATATGGACGGAACGATTTATAATGAAAATCAAATATTTGACGGAACGCTGGAATTCCTCAGAGAAATTGAAAAACGAGGGGGACAATATGTGTTCATCACAAACAATTCCTCAAAATCTGTAGAAGATTATGTACAAAAGGTTCAGGCAATGGGGATTAAAGCAGAATATGAAAATTTCTATACCTCCAGTCAGGCAACTGCCATGTATTTAAAGGAAAATTATCCGAATCAGGTAGTTTATTGTATGGGAACTGAGTCTTTAATAAAGGAGCTTAGAGAAGCGGAAATAGAGGTTGTCACAGAGGTGGATGAGCGGGCAAGTGTTGTACTTTTAGGATTTGATACAGAGAATACATCTGAAAAAATTCGAAATACCTGTATCATGCTGGGAAAGGATGTGGCATATCTGGCAACGAATCCGGATCTTGTTTGCCCTGTGAGTTTTGGTTATATTCCAGATTGTGGTTCTATGAGTATTATGCTGAAAAATGCCACAGGAAAAGAACCGTTTTTCATTGGAAAACCAGAGCCAATTATGGTGAACTGTGTATTAAAGAAAATGAATTGTAGGCATGAGGATGCAGTAATTGTAGGGGATAGGCTGTATACGGACATCAAAACAGGAAAAAATGCCAATGTAGATACAATCTGTGTGCTCTCTGGTGAAGCTTCTATGGCAGATATTTCAGAGGGTGAGGTAAAACCGGATTACATTTTTAAAAGTATAAAAGAAATATATGAAGGATTGACAGAGGAAATAAAGATATGAGGTATAACAAGGTAGAACAAGGGATTTTTAAGAAACGTCCAAACCGGTTTATTGCCCATGTGGAAATAAACGGAAAAGAAGAAGTCTGCCATGTGAAAAATACAGGGCGCTGTCGGGAATTATTAGTTCCTGGCGCCCTTGTTTTTTTGGAGGAAAGTGATAACCCAAATCGAAAAACAAAGTATGATTTAATTGGAGTAGAAAAGGGAGATCGTCTTATAAATATGGACTCACAAATTCCTAATAAAGTTGTAGAGGAATGGTTAAAAGAAGGAAATCTCTTTGGTATGGAAGCGAAAGTTCGCCGTGAAGTTGTGTATGGAAATTCTCGATTTGATTTATATATAGAAAGCGGAGAAAGAAAAATATTTATGGAAGTCAAGGGTGTTACATTGGAGGAAAATAGTGTTGTAAGATTTCCTGATGCGCCTACACAGCGTGGAGTAAAACACATCCATGAATTGGTAAACTGTATAAAAGACGGATATGAAGCATACTTGATGTTTGTTGTTCAAATGGAAGATGTATCTTATTTTGAGCCTAATTATAAGACTCATCCAGAATTTGCTAAGGCACTGAAAACAGCAGAAAAAGAAGGCGTTCACATTCTCGCATACGATTGTATTGTAAGAAAAGACTTGATAAATCTTGCAAAACCTGTTAGGGTTTACTTAGAATAAAATATACTGAAAACAGAAAACAAACAGGAGCAAATATGTTAGAACAGATTGTAGAGCCTTTATTAATCTGGTACGAGAAAAATAAGAGAAGCTTACCCTGGAGAGAAGAACCTACCCCTTATCATGTATGGATTTCAGAGATTATGCTTCAGCAGACTAGAGTGGAAGCTGTGAAAGCTTATTATGCAAGATTCATAGAGACATTACCTGAAATTAAGAATTTAGCAGAGTGTCCGGAAGAAAGATTGTTAAAGCTTTGGGAAGGGCTGGGGTATTATAATCGGGTGAAAAATATGCAGAAGGCAGCTAGAGAAGTTATGGAATTATATGACGGAGAACTGCCTGCTGATTATGATAAATTATTAAGTCTTTCCGGCATTGGAAGCTATACAGCCGGGGCAGTTGCATCCATTGCTTATGGAATTCCAAAGCCTGCGGTAGACGGTAACGTGCTTCGTGTAATTACCAGAATTACGGAGAATTCTTCCGATATTCTAAAGCAGTCTACAAAGCGGGAAATGGAAAAAAACTTGGAAAGAATCATTCCTTTCAATGCTCCCGGTGCTTTTAATCAAAGCTTGATGGAGCTTGGAGCAACGGTGTGTGTACCTAATGGCATGGCAAAATGTGAATGCTGTCCTGTGGCGGAATTTTGCATGGCAAGGGCACATGATACAGTTTTGGAATATCCGAAAAAGACAGCGAAAAAGCCCAGAAAAATAGAAGAGAAAACCATATTGATTATTCAGAACGGACAGGAATTTGCCATACAAAAACGTCCTGAGAATGGGCTTTTGGCAGGACTTTATGAGCTTCCCAACAGACCTGGGCATCTGACACAGGAGGAAGCTGTGCGCTGTGTGGAAGACATGAAATTGATGCCTGTTTATATTAAAGAAGCAGGAAACTCAAAGCATATTTTTTCTCATGTAGAATGGCACATGAAGGGGTATCTTGTAAAAGTGGCATCTACGGAAGAAAAGCAGGTGGAAGAACTGATATTTGTTGATAAAAAGAATTCAAAAAAGAAATATCCCATTCCTTCTGCGTTTTCAGCATATAGAAAGTACATTGAGGAGGATTTTTAGATGAAGCTATTATCCATTGCTGTGCCTTGTTACAATTCACAGGATTATATGCGAAATTGTGTAGACTCTCTTTTAGAGGGGGGAGATTTAGTAGAAATTTTAATTGTTGATGATGGCTCTAAAGATGATACTGCAAAGATTGCAGATGAATATGCTGCCAGATATCCTAATATTGTAAAGGCAATTCATCAGGAAAACGGCGGTCACGGTGAGGCGGTAAACGCCGGACTTCGAAATGCAACAGGCTTTTATTTTAAAGTTGTAGACAGTGATGACTGGGTAAATAAAGAAGCCTATCATGCAATTCTTGACAAGCTGTTAGAAGTAATTGCAGGACCGGAAACACTGGATATGATGATCAGCAATTTTGTATATGAAAAGCAGGGTGCGAAGCATAAAAAAGTGATGAAATATAAGAATTATATGCCGGAGGGTAAGATTTTTACATGGAAAGAAATGGGCAGAATGCCTATTGGAAAGTATATTTTAATGCACTCTGTTATTTACAGGACAGAGCTTTTAAGAGAATGCAAATTAGAGTTGCCAAAGCATACTTTTTATGTAGATAATATTTTCGTATATAAGCCATTGCCTTATGTAAAAACCATGTATTATATGGACGTGAATTTTTATCGCTACTTTATAGGAAGAAATGACCAGTCTGTCAATGAAACGGTTATGATTCGCCGTATTGACCAGCAGCTTTTGGTAAATCGCCTGATGATTGATATTATTTCTGAAGAGAAAATTACAGATAAAAACACACGAAAATATATGCTGAAATATTTGGATATTATCATGGCAGTGTCTTCTATTATGTTAATTCGTTCTGGTACAGAGGAAAATCTGGAAAAGAAAAAAGAACTTTGGAGATATTTGAAAAATGCAGATATTCATATATACAGAAAGCTTTATATGAGTATTTTAGGACGGGGTGTAAACCTTCCGGGAGGAAGCGGCAGACACCTTTCTGTTGCACTGTATAAAGTAGCACAGAAATTCTATGGATTTAACTAATAAAAAATCTGTTACATAAAACTGCTTGGATGCAGTTCGTGTAACAGATTTTTTATTTCAGACTCTTGCAGGTTTTTCTGCATGCACAGCTTTGGGTTTATAGAGAAACTCAAAGCAAATGATATTAAGAGTTACGGCAGCGATAACATCAACTAAAGTATGTTGTTTTAAAAATACAGTTGCCATAACAATTAGTGTAGTTAAAATTGCAGTGCCGGTAAGCAATACCTTACGTTTCTGGAAAGGCTTATGATGAAAAATGGCAATACAGCATGCAATGGAGTTAAATACATGAATGCTGGGCAAAATATTGGTTGGTGTATCAATGGTATAAAGATACTGTACCAATTGAATGAAAATATTATCTCCTGTTAATTCCGGCCTTAAATTCTGTCCGTTGGGATAGATAAGGGAGACCAGAATAAATAAAGTCATTCCCATTCCCAGTGTCAAAATAAACTGCCAGTATTCCTGTTTGTTTTTATTGATAAAAGCAAAGAAAAATACGGTTACAGCAACGTATGCAAACCATAGAAGATAAGGGACAATAAAGTATTCACAGAAAGGAATATAATCATCAATTTTCATGTGAATAATATTAATATGGACATCCCGTTGCTCTACGTATCGGAAAGCAAGCATGTATAAAATACCATAAACCGGTATAATCCAGGTATGTTTATATCTTTTCAGGAATTCCAAAGTCTCACCTCACATTTTTTCGGAATATTCGTATCATTCTTTGTGCTATTATAGCACAGCAGATATAGGATAACAATGCAATTTACAGTTGTTTAATAAATTAAAGAATATGTTTATCTTATTAAAAAAATATTCAAAAAATCTTGTGTTTTAAAATTCTTTTGCCGGTACAAAACTATCAAAAATAATAGAGTCAAAACGATTTTTCTGTTTTTTGAACACAATAGAAGAGCGCACAGTCCATGCAAAAACAGGAGTTTTGTAAATGTATTTTTGCAGAAGAAAACTGATGTTATGCTGGTCTTTATAACAATAAGAAATAAAGTCAGGCTTTCCTAAAAAATTCAACAGAAGGTGTTTTACAAGGAAACTTAAAAAGTATCCGCCTTCGGCAACAGGTCGTGTCAGATTGGCAGAAAGCTGTCCTCTGATAATTTCTCTGCGGTTTTTCTTATACCAGCGCAGAGCAAGTGGATTAAAAGACTCAATGCAATATTTGCCGGAATAATTCTGCAATAGTTCATCTGCCAGGCGGCAGGTGAGAGTTTTTACAGTGGGAAGTTTAATCTCAACCAGCAAGGGAACCTGTCCCTTCACAAGGTCTAGAACATCCTGAAAAAGAGGAATTTGTTCTTTAGAATTCATTAGCATAAACTTCTGCAGTTCCTCATAAGTAAGTTCGCAAACAGGAAGGTCAATGCCGCACATACGTGTCAAAGTATGGTCGTGAAAAACCACGATTCTATTATCTTTTGTCTTTTGAATATCAAGCTCAATGCCGTAACCATGTCGAATTGCTTCCTGAAAAGCTCTCATAGAATTTTCGGGAATACGCTGGTCGGGGGTAAATAATCCTCTGTGTGCAAACAGACAGTGACAAAATGTCTTAGTTTTCTTTTTTTGGGAGAACCGGGGTAGAGTTCCTAAAATATAGATGCACAGCAGAAGAAGAAAAATCATTAGCATTTTTTCCATATTTTTCACCTGTTTCTTATTTGAGAATAACGTTAATCTGTTTCTGTGCAGACTGCAAAGTTAAATGGTCTGCAGTTCCCATGGACTCTCCGTCACAGTGAATAGGAAGAGAAGATTTACTGTAAATATCTATTCGATTGCATTTGGTAAGGGTAACGCCACGAAAACGTTCGTGTTTTCCCACAAAAGCAGTGGGAAAAAGAGCCAATATTTTAAGTTTTGATAAATTTCCAATCATGCAGATATCCAGCAGATTATCCTGAAAGTTTGCTTCGGGACAAAATTTCACACCGCCTCCTTCATAGGGCATATTCATACCTGTAACGAAAAAGAACTTAGATAGGGAAGTAGTTTTCTTCTTATCTATGCAAACAGATACAGGAGATGCTTTATATTGGATTAACAGTTTTAATGCGATTAATACATAAGTCAGTTTTCCCAGATGTATTTTATTCATTGCCTTTTTTAAAGGGGAAATCATTACATTACGGCAGATATCCGCATCGTAGCCTATGCCGCTGCTTACAAGAAAATAGCGGGAATTGTCCTGTGTGCGGGCAAGCCCTATATCCACAGCAGTACATTGGGAAGGAGATAAAATAGCGTCAATACATTGTTCCACATCGCAAGAGAGGTTTAAAGCTCTTGCAAAATCATTTCCTGAACCGGTGGGAATATATCCCAGTGTGATATGAGAAAAATCCATTTGTGCCAGTCCGTTTATCACTTCATTTAAGGTGCCGTCACCGCCTAATACGCTAAGGGTGCAGGGGCGGGACAGCCGGGCAATCTGTCCGGCAAGCTTTTGTGCATGTCCGGTGTATTCTGTGAAACGGGCTTCGTAAGAAACTTCCCGTTCTTTTAAAATAGCCTCAGCCTTTTTCCAGATAGACATGCCATATCCGGATTTGGAATGAGGATTTATAATAAAGTAATACATATATTTCTACCTGCTTTTTCTTTTGTTTTGGTTACATTGTAGCAGTTTCATGTTGAGAGAACAAGAAAAATATGATAAACTGATTAGGGGATGAAAATAATTTAGAAAGGCGGTCTTTCAGATGATAAAAAATGAATATGTAACATTTACAATTGGAAAGAAAAAAAATATTGCACTGATTGCTCATGACAATGAAAAACCAAAGCTTATCCAGTGGTGTAAGGATAATTATGATATTTTGAAAAATCATAATTTATATGGAACAGGTACGACCTCCAGATTGATTGCAGATAAAACAGGACTTTGTATAAAAGGTTATAACAGCGGTCCTCTTGGTGGTGATCAGCAGATTGGAGCAAAAATTGTAGAAGGAGTCATTGATTTTGTTGTGTTTTTCTCTGATCCTTTGACCGCACAGCCTCATGATCCCGATGTAAAAGCGCTGATGCGTATTGCACAGGTGTATGACATTCCCATGGCAGTAAATAAAGCCACAGCAGATTTTATGATTAAGTCCATCTATATGGATACAGAATATGACCATGAAGTAATTAATTTTAATAAAAATGTAGTGGATAGAGCAGAGTCCATGTAAATAACGAGAAGATTTATAGATTTTCAGACTGAACCTGAAATCCATAAATCTTCTTTGTTTTTTAATAAGATGCAGGATTGGAGACAATCCAGGTGCTGTAGCCGGATTTCCTAAGTGCCTGCTCCATTTTTACTGCATTAGAAAGGTTTTTGTATGCGCCTACCTGAACTTTAAACAATCCGTCTTCGTATAAAAGAAAGGCAGGATATTCTTGATCTTGTAGACTATAAAGCATATTGTTGGCGTGTTCTCTATTTCGAAAACTGCCTGTTTGCACACGGTAGAAATTATCTTGGTTTTCAGACTCATTTTTTAAAGTTTCCTCATCTAAAGTTCCTAAAATCGCAGAAGAAATTGCCTGAGCAATTTCGGAAAACTGCGTATCAAAACGTTCATTATCTGCATCTGTATTGAGAAATCCTGTTTCAATTAAAACAGCGGGCATTTTAGTCCTTCTAAGAACTACAAGACCGGGACGTGCTTTTACGCCAATTTCACGAAATCCCAGTTCACCCAAAGCTCCGTTAATGTTTTTCGCCATATCCAGCTTTTGACCGGATTTGTCGTATATTAAAGTTTCAACGCCCTCATATTGGTTGGACTCAGGGCTGGAATTGCGATGAAAGGAAATGAGGAAATCAGCGTCTGCTTCATTGGCAAGAGCAGCCTTTTCAAAAGGCGTCTGGTATACATCTGTAGTACGGGTATAGATTACATCAATGCCGTTTTGGGACAGCGTATTACCTACTGCCAGTGCCAAATCCAGATTGTCGTCTTTTTCTTTTCTGCCGTTGTAGGTAGTGCCAAAATCGGCACCACCGTGTCCGGCATCAATTACAACTTTATAAGTCATGTTAAACTCCTTAAAAGCTTCTCTATTTAAGATATACATATTATGAAAAAAGGTGAAAAATTATAAAAAAAATATAAAACGGCTTGACTCCGAATAAATATATGTTACAATCAAATCGTTAAAAAAATAACGTTAAAAAAATAACAAAAACTCAAGGAGGAAGCAACATGGCAAGATTTACACTACCAAGAGATTTATACTGGGGAAAAGGTTCTCTGGAAAACCTGAAGACATTACAGGGCAAAAAAGCTGTGCTGGTTTTAGGCGGCGGTTCCATGAAGCGCTTCGGATTTGTTGATAAAGCAGTAGCATATTTAAAAGAAGCAGGTATTGAAACAAAATTATTTGAAAATGTAGAGCCGGATCCATCAGTAGAAACAGTTATGAAAGGTGCAGAATTTATGCGTGAGTTTGAGCCGGACTGGATTATTGCCATGGGCGGAGGTTCTCCTATTGATGCGGCAAAGGCAATGTGGGTATTTTATGAATATCCGGAATGTACTTTTGAGGAAATTCTTACACCGTTTAGCTTTCCGGAACTTCGTAAGAAAGCGAAATTCTGTGCAATTCCATCTACATCAGGGACAGCCACAGAAGTAACGGCATTTTCCGTTATTACAGATTATGCAAAAGGAATTAAATATCCTCTGGCTGACTTCAATATTACACCGGATGTTGCCATTGTAGATCCAGAGCTGGCAGAGACTATGCCAAAGCATTTAGTTGCATATACAGGTATGGATGCTCTGACACATGCCATTGAAGCTTACGTATCTACTTTACATGGCACATTTACAGATCCTTTGGCATTAAAGGCAATTCAGATTGTAAATGACGAACTTACAAAATCTTATGACGGAGATATGGCAAGTAGAGAAGAAATGCATTATGGTCAGTGTCTGGCAGGTATGGCATTTTCTAATGCGCTTCTTGGAATTGTACATTCCATGGCACATAAGACAGGGGCAGCATTCTCTACAGGACATATTACACACGGTCTTGCAAATGCAATGTATCTTCCTTATGTTATTAAATACAATGCAAAGGAAGCAGAAGCAAAGAAACGATATGAGACAATTGCTGCATATCTAGGACTGGAAGTCAGTGTAGATGCACTGTGTAATCGAATTGTAGAGTTGAACAACTATATGGGAATTCCAAATACATTAAAAGAGTTCGGTATCAAGGAAGACGAATTTAAAGAAAAAATCAGTGAAATTGCAAAAAATGCAGTTGGAGATGCTTGTACAGGTTCTAACCCAAGAGGCATTGATCCTGAAACAATGGAAAAATTGTTTACTTATATCTACGAAGGAAAAGAAGTAGATTTCTAAAATTAATTAAGAATTAATTTTAAAATTTTTGCGAAATCAAGATAGTATTGTTGCCCTAATTCATAGTCATAATTTCATCTATAGTCATTTCATCTTGCTAATCAATTATCCTGATTGAAGATTTCTCCTTTTGAAATTAAAATTTTATTTTGCCCATTTTTACTTAATGAATTTGTTTTGTCGGAAAATAAAAGATTATCTCTATCTCTTGATAAATATAAGAATTCTCTTTGGTTAGCGAAGGTGATATTTTTATCGTTAAGAAATTTTGAAAGTTGTCCTATAAAACTACTTTGTAATGTAAAAGTGATTTGATTAGAGATATAACTTTGAAAGCTTTTTAAAAATTGTTTTTTTCTTTCTTCTCTTAAAGGAGAATCTAATTCATCTGGAATATTATAATCTATGAATGCCTTGTCATCTATAGAAAGTAATATTTGATTTGTTGTAGAATCATAGGTAAATGGCTTAAAAATTTTATTAGATTTCATTATATCCACATCATTTTGAGAACCTCAATCAAATTTATTAAATATTTCATTTAAAACTGATTCAATGATGTTCCCACCATCACTAAATAAATCACTATTAATAAAATTTAAAACTTCAG
>RCNH01000554.1_pt1 | contig 15023 bp, 9 predicted proteins | sample 2041161 | NCBI WGS metagenome assembly RCNH01 (sample SAMN09708215, study PRJNA481090) | Feces metagenome, whole genome shotgun sequencing project. | biome: feces | host: Leptonychotes weddellii | place: Antarctica: Sion Island | collected 2010-03-01 | reverse complement strand
TAAGCAAATAATGATTCAAAAAAGGTAATTACTTGACAGAAACATTAATCAAGTTAATACCGGTGGTACCAATCGGCTTATAACCAGAAAGTTCATTAGCGTTATAAGCGGTCAATAAAGACTTATGGAACAATGGATACAGAGGAACCTGCTCAGAAAGAAGGTCAAAGCATTTATTCCAGAGATCTTGCTGATCTGCGCCTTCAGCTTCTACAGCCTCAGCCATAAGTTCACGCAACTGCTTAAACTCTGGAGTAGTATTCCACTGAGTACGCTTCTGAGTCCAGATGTTGTCACCATACCACCAATTCATGAGCAAATCAGGGTCGTTACCAAAGCAACTTGGGTCGCCAGGTGCCAAAGCAACATCAAACTGAGGGTCATCGACATCGGTCTGGTTGGCGTACAAAGCACTGGAAGCCTGCTCATTAATATTAACCTTCAAGCCACAAGCCTCGAGATTGTTTTTGATCATAGGAGACAAAGCCTTAATCCAAGGATGATCAGTTGTCTGCAAAGTCAGCTCAAGACCATTTACACCAGCATCCGTAAGTAATGACTTGGCCTTTTCTGGATCATAAGTAAAGACAGTAGAAGCCTTATGATAGTTAGCATAAGTCTCAGGCAAAAAACAGCTTAAAGGAGTTGCATTACCAGACAATGCGTTATCAATAAGCTTCTTCATATCGATAGCATAGAAGAATGCTTGACGAACACGGTTATCATCAAATGGCTTCTTCTTGGTATTAAACATCAAGAAAGCAAGACCAAAGCCCTGTACGGATTCAACCGTTACACCAGCAGTTTCGAGTTGAGGTTTAACGTCGGCTGGAACATTCTCCATAATCTGGACAACGCCTTCCTGCATAGCAGTAGTACGAGCGGTGTCGTCCTTGATAATGCTCCATTCCATGTGATCCGTCTTAGCAGGGAACTTACCGGTATAATGCTCGTTTGGAGCAAAAGTGATTTTGGACTCAGTAATCTCCTGATATACCCAAGGACCAGTACCAACTGGCTTAGCAGTCAAAGCTTCATCAGATGCAGAAGCAGGAACAACTTTGACCAATGCAAGACGGTTCTTCAACAATGTGAATGGGTGCTTCAAGGTAACAGTAACAGTAGTGTCATCCTTAGCTTTAATGTCATCAATGAAGTCCAACATGGATACATACAAAGCGCCCTTAGGAGCAACAGTACGTTTATAAGATTCAGCAACGTCAGTAGCAGTAACAGGGGTACCATCAGAAAAAGCAGCGCCGTCGCGCAAAGTGATTTCGAATTCTACGTCAGAAATCTTAACAGGCTCATCCTTAGCCAATGCCGGAAATGGCTCATAAGTTACCATATTGAGTTCATACAAGCCTTCAACAACATGCCAGTTAGAACCTACTGCCAATGCAGAAGAGTTGTTAGCAGGCAAAAAGTTTTTAGTTTCATAAGCAACCGCACAGGTCAAATCTTTAGCAGCACCTGGCGTGCCATCGGAAGCAGCATCTTCACCGCCACCGCAACCGGTCAAACCAAATGCGGCCAAAGCACCCGCAGCTGCAGTGCCTGCGATGAATGAACGGCGAGAAAGACCGTTGCTCTTAATCTGTTCCATTCTCTCTCCTCTCGATACATGCATGACCTTAAAACTTATTTGGCACAAGCATCTATCTAAACGTGTATTTCGGACCTCACGTATTATACATATCAAAAAAATATAGGCACCCTGTAATCGGTAATCGGTTACCAAGCGGAAACTTCATGCCCACAAACAGCATATTGGTATCTTTTTTTTTGCAGAATACACCCTGTATGTACAATTTAATAAAAGTTAATTCTTAAAAGCTTATCATTTTACGTACTGTCCCATATCGCCTCAAAATAAAAAAGCCAGGTGGAGCTTCCACCTGGCTCAAAGATCCAAAAAGTATTTCGAAAAGCAAAATTACTTAAGGGATACAGCAGCACCAGCATCCTCGAGCTGAGCCTTAATCTTCTCAGCCTCGTCTTTAGCAACGCCTTCCTTGATAGCCTTAGGAGCACCTTCAACAACTTCCTTAGCTTCTTTAAGGCCGAGACCAGTGATCTCACGAACAACCTTAATAACAGCAATCTTATTGTCGCCAAAGCCTTCGAGAACAACGTCAAAATCAGTCTTCTCTTCTGCAGCAGCCTCAGCTGGAGCAGCAGCAGCTACAGCTACAGGAGCAGCAGCAGATACACCGAATACTTCTTCAAGTTCCTTTACGAGCTCAGAAAGCTCGAGTGCAGGCATTTCCTTCAATGCTTCAATAATCTCTTCGCGAGTTACAGCCATTGTAATGGCTCCTTTCGTGTATGGTGTAAAACCTTATCACACCGTAATTTTTATTAACTAAGCGTAGACTAAGCCACGTTACGCAGCATTAAGCTGCAGTTTTCTGATCTGCGATAGCCTGTACAGCACGTGCGAAGTACTCCATAGGACCGTTGCAGACGCGTGCCATCTTGACCATAGGGTTGGAGATGGTACCGAGAAGTTTGGCGATAAGTTCTTCGCGAGATGGCAAAGCTGCAATAGCTTCAACCTGAGCAGCGTCGTAAGCAACGCCGTCCATCATACCGCCCTTGATGACCAAATTCTTATTGGTCTTAGCAAAGTCCTTGATTGCCTTTGCGGAAGCGACTGGGTCTCCAGTGGCAAAGATAAATGCAGAAGGACCAGCTAATACGTCATCCAACGTAGGAAGACCAGCGTTTTCCAAAGCCAAACGCATCAAAGTGTTCTTATAAACGAACATCTGAGCGTCAGCCTCGCGAATGCTGCGACGAAGCTGTTCGGCTTCCTTAACAGCAAGACCTCGGTAGTCTACAACCCAAATTGCCTGAACACCCTCAAGGTTTTCTGCAATCTTAGCTACGTTAGCAATATTCTGCTTATTTGGCATATTTGATTCACCTCCTCTTCGTTCTTACTCAACGTTCCGCCACGTTTTAGGGTGGGGTTCGTATCCGCAAAAACGAAAACGACCCCCCAAGCACGAAGACTTAGGAGGCCGCAAAGAATCAATTTGCTTTCCACCTCGGCAGGATGCGCTCTAGCAATTAAACCCGTATGGGCACCGGCTGTCTTCGGCAGCGGAACTTATGTTCACTGGTGTTACAAACACAGGTAGACATTATAGGATGCATAATTTGTTTGTCAACACAAAAAAATAGGATGCCCCATTTAGGACATCCTATCTACAAAACGTTCACAAATCATGCCAAGTTGCAAAAATAAATCAACTGTTTAACATATCTGCAGTCGCAGCCCTACCTATATAGACTATACAGTAGCGCTAGGATGAGTTGTACTTTCAACATCGGCAGTAGGTTTTTCAGGCTCTAGATTAGCAGCAGCCACCGCCTCCGCAGCACCTGGTGTAGTCTGAACACCAGCACGACTAATCAAGTTAGTCACAAGGCAAATTGGAGTGTCTTTCATGTATTCGAACTCAATGGTATCGCCAGAAGCACAAGCAACAATCTCAATGGTCTCCGGCAATGGGAAGTCATAAATTAACTCATCATTTTCCAGCATCACAAAAAAGTGCGAATTACCACCAATAACGGCTTCATTTACCGAACGAATAACGCCCTTACCCCTCTCGACATCCTGATCAGGGACAGTACCGACCCCAGCATTAGCTACAAGATGCTCATATGTCTTCTGCGTGTCAGCAACCGTATCACCTACTGCTACATTCTGATAACGCTCGATGTCAACCATTGCATATTTCTTAACCAAGCCTGCACTATCTTTTAACGCCATGAAGTATGTAGGTACATCATTCACATTAATAAGAATCGGGAAAGTAGCCTTATAACGAAGGTTTTGCACCTGACCTTCTGCTGACATCATAGCAGAGTCTTCAGTCGCGCCAGCAACACTATAGAAATGGCTTTCAGCAGTACGCTGATTTACCAACACGAAACCAATAATAGAATTGTCAGATACTGCAGAGGTAACACCCGTATAAACCCAAACGTCGCCATCTTTTGCAATATAGTTATACCCCAAAGAACCGTTAGCGCCTGGAGTAGTCTGAACAACTCCGTTTTGGCCTAACCAGCTATTCAACCAACCGCTGGAATACTTACCAGACCAATTGTACTGCTGAATCAATAAGCTTGAAGGATACGCACGGTCAACCCATGTAGGAACATCCTCAATCTTCATATCGTTTGTTTCGCCCGTAGAAGCGTCTACTAAAACGACACGACTGATAGTTTCGCCGCCAAAAAGACCAATAGTGAAGTCACGAACTGGGCATACCCACCATGCACGGCCTTCGTCGTCAATTTCAAATGACTTTTCACCAAACATATAGAACGGGTACTTTAACTGAACGTAACGGTCAATATTACGTGCTAAAGGCTCACTTTGGGAATACTTAATAGGATGATCTAAACGTACAACTTGAGAATCCTGAGTAGTCATATCTACGATTACATAAGCAGGAATACCAGCTTCACGATTCTGTAACCACTTAAACAAATCAGCATACACTAATGGGCTTACACGCACTGGGGTGTCGCCATAGTTAATCTGGCTATACAAAGGAGAAATCTCGAATTGGCTAACCAAATCAGACATGGTACCCATAGTACGGTTACCCAACAAGATTGCGCTGTCACGGTCGATAACAGGAATCTCATTATAGTCAACCTGCTGAATATCTTCCGTAAACTCCATATGCTCAGTAGGTAAGATGGAAGCATACTTTTTAGCATTGCCCGGGAAAAAGGACATAGACAAAAGCATACCTAAAAGACCAACAATTACTACAATCACAGGAATCCAAGACAGTATTTTAAATGTCCTGGCTTTAGAGCTACTAGGAGCAACCTTTTTTGTGCCTTTTTTATACGCCACAGCTTTAGCTTTGAACAGCATAAACAATGGCAACATGATAAAGACCACTACAAATAACCACGTATCAACACTATGAATGTTAATAGCTGGATGGAACCACCAATACGCACCAAGCAAAGCAATGACCGCAATAATACCGCCAATAATGAGGGTCTTTTTGGTCATGTTTTCAAGCGTTTCTTTAAGACCTGGGCCTTCGTAATTAAAGCTGACCGCAGGTTGTTCAGAATAGCCGCCAGGATTTGCCTGGTTAGGATCCATACCCAAAATGGTGAAAAATGGATTCTGATTTGTCGACATGAAATACCTTTCCTATTGTTTTGCTGCCAACTGGCGCAATACGTACTGCAAAATACCTCCATGATGCATATACATACCTTCAGTCGGCGTATCCACACGAACTATAGCAGAGAACTTCACAGTTTCCCCGTTTTGTTTACTTGCCGAAACCGTTACAACTGCCGGCCTAGGTAAACCACAAGAGAAATCAATTGGATCTACAGTAAAGACTTCTGTACCATCCAATCCAAGTGCTGCAGCATTTTCACCTTCATTGAATTGCAAAGGCAAAACACCCATACCAATCAAATTGGAACGATGAATACGTTCAAAGCTTTCTGCGAATACAGCACGAACACCAATAAGCATAGGGCCTTTTGCTGCCCAGTCGCGAGATGAACCGCTACCATACATCTTTCCCGCAAGAACAACAGATGGCATGCCTAAAGATTCATAATGCTCATATGCCTTATAGATTGGAACTATCTCGCCTGTTATGGTGTCTTGGGTAAATCCACCACGAAGACCATCTGCAAGTTCATTGAGCAGCTTCACATTGCCAAATGTTCCACGCATCATCACTTCATGGTTACCACGTCGTGAACCGTACGTGTTAAAGAACTTCTCTTCTACCCCACGCTCACGCAAATATTGAGCTGCAGGAGAATCAAGAGCAATAGAGCCAGCTGGGCTAATATGGTCAGTCGTAATAAAATCGCCAAGATTTACCAATACACGAGCCCGCGACACCGCTTGCGCAGGTTCAACATCTGCAGTCATGCCGTCAAAATATGGCGCTCGACGCACATATGTTGAATCAGGATCCCACTCAAACACATCGCTCGCTTTAACATCTAACTCTTGCCACTGGGAAGGACCAGCCATCAAATCGCGACTTCCTTGTGCAAACGTTTCTTCAGATACGCATACATCTAATACTGCCTGGATATCAGCATCGCTTGGCCAAATATCTTTTAGATAAATTTCATCCCCACCTGCAGATACGCCTAATGGCTCAGAATCAAAGTTAAAGTCCATGGTACCTACTAAGGAATACGCAACAACAGCAGCCGGTGCTGCCAAATAGTTCTGAGATACATCAGGAGAAATACGGCCCTCAAAATTACGATTACCTGAAAGTACGCTGGCAAGCTCAATCTCAGAAGCTACATCGTGCATCTGGGGCAAAACAGGACCTGAGTTACCAATACAGCTCATACAACCAAAACCACAATTTGCAAAACCAAGCTGCGCCAAATAACTCGTTAGCCCCGCCTTTTCTAAGGTAATCGAGGTAGCATGACTACCAGGAGCTAAAATTCGCTTAACCCATGGCTTAGCCTCAAGACCAGCTACCACAGCATTTTTAGCCAGCAGACCACACGCTACCATCATGGCAGGATCTGTAGCGGTAGTACAACTTGTTACTGCAGCAATAGCTAAAGCACCATGTGTAAGTTCAATGTCCTCACCATTCATGGTTACCGATACCGTTTTATTCATGTCTAAGCCGCGGTCTTTGCATATAGAGATAAATGTATCAGCAACCTTATCAGCATCGATGCGATCATGCGGACGGCTTGGGCCTGCTAAGCTTCGCTTAACGCTGCTCAAGTCCAATTCGATAACCTCTGCATACACACGTTCGACGTCATCAACCCAGAAATGCTGTGCATGAGCATACGCATCAACAAGAGCAATCTGATCATCAGTGCGACCGGTTACCTTAAGATAGTCAAGCGTGGCGTCATCGACCGGAAACAATGTACACGTGCAACCATACTCAGGCGTCATATTGGCAATGCAAGCACGCTGTGTTGCGGTAAGTGAAGCTACACCTGAACCAAAACACTCAACAAAAGCACCAACAACACCTTTGGCACGCAAAATCTGAGCAAAGGTCAGCGCAACATCCATAGCAGAAACGCCAGGCTGTAAAGCACCAGTCAAATGAATACCATACACACGAGGAACAAGCGTAGTAATAGGCTGACCTAAAGCAGCAGCTTCAGCTTCAATACCACCAACACCCCACGACAAAACGCCGATGCCATTTGCGGTAGTGGTATGAGAATCTGTACCAACAACCGTATCAAAATATGCAAGTGTCATATCATCTTGTGAGCGCGTCATGACGCCTGTTGCAAAATTTTCAACATTAATCTGATGGCAAATGCCAACCCCAGGAGGAACAATGCGAACATTTTCAAAGGAATGCTGAGCCCACTTTAAGAAACGATAACGTTCGCTATTTCGTGCAAATTCCATCTGCATATTTTGTTCAAGCGCAGAAGAGCAGCCAGCAACATCCGCAATAACAGAGTGATCAATAACTAAATCAAGTGGAATATGAGGATTGATGCATGCAGGATCCATACCTAAATTACTTGCTGCCTCACGCATAACTGCAAGGTCAACAAAAACAGGGACACCCGTAAAGTCTTGCAGCAATACGCGAGCTGGCATATATTCAATCTCGCCGCCCTGCGTGCCTGAAAGGCCCGCATCCAAAATGCGTTGTACATATGTTTGCGCAAGTGATTCGTCTTTCACGTTACGCAAAACATTTTCAAGCAAAATAGAAAGCGAATACGGAAGCTTTTCAGCGCCTTCTACATCAGTGATATCGTAGAACCCGTATTCGCCAAAAGAAGTAACTAACTTTTTACTCTCGCCCATGGTACCTCTTCGCTCTCAATCGAACACTTATAGTTAGCAATGATACCATGAAGCACTTTATTCAAATGTAGTGAAGTTATTATTTCGATACATTATCCAAAATAGCCTGAGCACGGCGCTTTAATGAGCCGCGTGCGTTATGTGCATCAAACTCCATGCGCTCCTTTAATGCGTCTTTAACGCTCGGAGCAATCTTACCTTCTGAAAATGCAGTAACCGCAATAAGCATATCAGTAAATTCAGGATCACCATGATAGCACTGGATAGCTTCATCAATAAGCTCCCATGTCTTAAGACTACGGTTTTCAGTAGTAGCACCAAGTGTACATAAGAATCGCATCGCAGATTCGCGAAGAGCACCCGAGTTTTCGTCAAACAAAGCGCCTTCAGCACCAGGAATAGCCTTATCGCATAAGCGTGATTCAAAGCCAACCATAACAGACAAAATATCCAAACATTCCCAACGAGTCTGAGCCTCAGGATAGTTTAGCGCACGAACAAAATCATCAATATACACAGTTAGCACTTCTGGGTTCTCACGACAAATAACTCCAAGACGAGTTGCAGCTTCTTGACGATCGCGACGAGAATCGCAGTGCAACGCCTCGATTAAAGCCTTCAAAATATCGGTCATACCACCAACTCTTTCTAATCTATATCAATGAAGTAATACCCAAAAGAAACTGAGAAAAAATCTACAAGTATATTAGATTATATTATATACGAGCAAAAATGACAAAAGCCCACAAGAGCCTCGAGCTACACAATCCTCCGAAGGAAGAGCTCTACTCCTGTGAGCTTTACATGTCAGCGCAATCACTTATTAATATACGCAATGACCGTTTTTATCAACATACCATCCATCTGGCGTAACAGTGTCCCGAAGCATATAGCCATCTTCGCCTAGATAGTAATTTCCGACCCATCTATTTTTCACCATGGCACCAGAATCGTCAAAATAGCAGTCCTTTTCGTCATATACCTGCCAGCCAGTAAGCATATCGCCACTTGCTGCAAACAAATAATCATAACCACTGATATCGCGTATCAAACCGGTAAGCATACGGCAATTATCATCAAAGAAATACCAGTTGCCATGAATATAATTCCAACCCTTAACGGCATATCCCGAATCATTGAAGTAGTAGTATGCATCCTGCTCATGGACGCCATCATTTGTCCAAACCCAGCCATATTCCATATGACCAAAACCATTGAAGTAAGAATATGTATCACCCATAGGTATCAAACCGGTAAGCATACGGCAATTATCATCAAAGAAATACCAGTTGCCATGAATATAATTCCAACCACTATATGCCCAGCCTGACGGAGCAAAGTAATACCATACATCATCGGATACTTGCCAACCAGTAAGCATATAGCCCCACGAATCAAACATGTACAGATAGCCATTGATAGACGCAATGGCATCTACTATAAATGTACCATCCGAACGCTCATACCACCAGCCATAGGAATTGCTCTTCCATTGACCACCATGTACAACTTCAGGCCCCTCAGAAACAATTTCAAAATTGGTTTGATATTCACCTGCAAAATTGCCAATACCTTTAACAATCACAGTAGCAGTACCACTAGCGGTGTTGTTTTCAAAATCAACCGTATAGTCGACACCCTCTAAAAGCTGATAATCATCACGCAGCGTCTCGGTTACACCACCATGCAACATATCCCACATACGAATTGGAGCATTATGCAACGTAGCAGTTACCTGAGGTGCAACAGGCTTACCTTCAAAATGCTCCACATTACTGAGAGCAATATCAACAGTATCAATACATGTTTCTTTTACAGTAAAGGTATAGCAAACATCTTTCAACAAATGAGCGGCAACATTGTGACCAGTCATCTGTTTATCAAGCACCAAAGTATAAGTTTCGCCTACAACCAAAACATCGGGATCAACCTGAAGCGTTACGGTTGGATTATCCGTAAGCTCAATCCATGTCAAACCATTTCCAGGTGTTGCTACAACCTGGCCCATCTCATTTATGAGTGAAATCCATGGATTCAAATGAGTGTTTGTCCATTCATCCCAGTCCCAACGACCAATTTCCCATGCTGAACCGGGGCCGCCAATCATAATAGTGAAATACATATCTAATGCGCCATGAGACCCGGCAACATAGTTATCAAAATACGTAAGTGTCTCGTCATACGTGCGCTCATATGCCACATCCTGAGCCAACAATACCGTACAGCCATTACCCTGAGGCGCTTTAACCAATTCAAGAGACTCGCTTGCATCGACGTCAAAGCCTGAAACGTTAACGTCAATACTAGCAATATCTTCGCCCGATATGTTGCGAACAACCACCTTAGCATCACCATTAGCTAAACCATGAAGGTCTTGCCACTGCCCTGCTGTTGTGCCGTCATGCCTCAACACACGAGTCTGTGTGCAAAATCCAGCATGGAGTGCTGTTATGTCTTTAGCATCCTTCATAATGCGAACGTTCAAATCAGCATTCACCGGATCAATATGAACGACTTCGCCAGAACGATAACGTACATTATTGACATACAGGCCATCATCAAGCGATACCAAGACTACGTTATCAAGCGTCTCGACATAACGTCTGGTTTCTTCGCATGCATCATATGCAAACAACATAAAGGATGCAGTACCCGCAAAAACATCAGCGTCCCATACAGGAGTTACGTTATACGGACTCAAAACGTAAACTCGTTCAAGGTTTTTCATGTTGGCAAAGGCACCAGAGCCCACTTTAGCTACAGTTGCAGGAATACGAACAGAACGTACTGTACTTAGTCCACTCAAACTATCAGCACCAATTGCAACTACTGGTACGCCGTCAATAAAGTCAGGAATAACGACATCAATCATACGCTGCGTATTTAAAGTAATACCAGTGATAGCACAGCCTTCACCAGCAGGTTCAGTTACAAACGTGTAATCAACAGGATATGCTACGTCAAAGCCAAAGTCGATGTCTTTACCCAACGTTGACTTCCCGTTGTTTGCGCCTAAGCCACCATCAATATGCAGCGTATAATGACCAGGCTCCAACGTATCTGGTTCAACACCAATCCATGATGCATGTACAGCAGCACCAGTGGCATTTTCAAAGGAACCATCGATATTTAAACCGAACAGCTTAAGTGCACCAAAGCCATTATTCCAATCCGCAACAACAGCACCTTCGTCGTTAACGATGGAAATAAATGGCATGGTAAATGCTTTATAGTACGAGCCGTCGCCACCATTGATATTAGTTCCACGCGTAAGACTAAAGGCAAAATCGATTCGCTCATGTCCATTAAAAGCAACGGTGAAACGATTGTCATAATGCTCAGAATCAGAGCCATAAAACATAATGTTGTCACATGTTACTTTTTCAGGAAGTCTCGTTACATCTAGCAAGGTAAACGTTTGATCAAGACCCTGTCTTCCTGTATATACCTGAGGATTAACAACAACATCATCTTTTACAAAACGTGCATAGCGAAGCGATTTTGAGCAAGGTGTCCAAACGTCAGTTTCAGGATGCATAAGCCCAGAATCACTTGTCCAATATACAAACGTGAAACCATCCTTCACCGGCATAGGAAGATGGCCGTCAGTCATAGCAGATAATTCAACCAAGCCACCATTAAGTACTGCAATAGCTACGTATGGCTTCATGAACACCGGCAAAGAAGCATATATCAACTCAGCGCTTTCGCTATTTTTCACAAAAATAGAAATCGGCCCGATGGTGAAATCTTCAGGAGCCACAAAAGCCTGTGCGCCGTTTTGTATACTTGTGGTATCAGTATCAAAAACAAACGTAAACGCATGAGGCTCAATTTCCACAAGCGCGCTTTGCGACATGTCAACAGCTTTTAAATGTGCTGAATTTACACAAGCATGCGTATGGATATATGCCACATCAGCACCACAAACAATCTCAGTGACACAAGGAAGCGCTAAAGCATACGAACCAATAGTGGTTACGCCATCCATTACCTCAATACGCTCAATAGATTGAGCATAGGCCTTAAACCACGGAACATCGTTTAAGGTCGCAAAATCCTTCATGGCACCGCAACCAGAAAACTCAAGTGTATATGCAACAGCATTTGTGGACTGTTCATCCACAATAGGAACCAGCGTAGCCGATACCGCGTCTTGTGCCGACGCGGATACATCCCACGTCATATTCTCAGTCTGCTCAATCGCCTGATCAGTGGTCAGAAAAACCGAAGCATCATCTGCTAGTGCATGGCCTGGTACACCAAAGCACAATATACACAATGCAAAAAAGTATGCAGCAACTTTTAACACATGCACTCGAACCCATATGTTTATCGCATCAGATCGACAAGGAAACAACATGTGGCTAACATCCTTACTTATAAACCGTCTATTACAAGAATGGCTGTCAGGCATACACCCAACAGCCATTTTTCAAAGTATAAACACTTTTACTAAGCGCGAATACGACGATATGCAACAAATGCACACACAGCACTTGCAATAGCAATAAGTACTACTACACTTACAATAGCAAAACTGTTGTCATTGGTCTGTGGCATAACATTAGAATTACCTTGGTTCTTATCGTTAGGAATATTCTTGTCAGCATCCGCATCGGTATCTGGCTTAACAGGAGCAGAAACAGTTACATTGTTCTTAAATATCTTAAGTGCAGCCTGCAAATCTACAATAGCCTTATCAACATCATTCTGAGAAGCCACATCCCCATCAATTACGCTCTGAGCTGCAGCCAATGCTTCATTTACAGCAACGATGTTTTCCTCAGATACTTCCTTAGTGCCGCTTTCGACATCCTTAAGCAATGCATTAACCTCAGCTTGAACCTTGGCAATTTCATCAGCTAAAGAATTGAAATTCGTTGCTGCAGTTTTAATAGCAGCATTTACCGCATCGTTTGCTTCCTGTATTGCAGCCACCGCAGCATCAATGTCAGCTTGAAGAGCCATAGGGTCATTCAATAATGCCTCCGCATTAGCAATAGCAGTCTGAGCCTGCTCAGCAACGTTAGCATTTACATAATCTGTAGCATTGGAGATGTCTTTGCCATCCTCACTTACACCTAAAGAATTCATAAGATCAACCAAACTGTCGCAAGCAGTCTGCAAGGTATCAGTGTTTGCAGGAGTATTAAACTCAATAACAATAGACTTGCCCATATCATTTTGAGCATTACCAGGATTAAAGTTCTGCTTAAACATTAAATAATATGTTGTACCAGGTTTCAAATTCTTCATTGCAAGATTTACACCATGATATGTCGGCTTACCATTGGTGTCACCATTTTCATCATACGAAGTACAAGTTATGCCGTCACCAGCTGCGATGTAATAGCTGGCACTAGGATTAATAATAGGGTTTTCTTCATAAACCTGAAGAGTATTAACACAGCTATTCCAACCATCAACATTTTGATGATTAGAACCAGAACCGTCGGCATGTACACGGAACTGCACTAAGCCGTTCTCGTCATAGGAAACTGGCTCAGTAACCTTATTCATATAGACACCCTGATTAAGCATGCTTAGGTCTACGGTCAATTTAGAGGGATGAGGGATCTCCACACCGACCTTCAAATCGCCAGTGCCTTGTTCCTTACCATATCCAGCTTTAGTCTCGTCACCAATCCATGTTGCTTTAGCATTCATGTCGGTAGTGAATTCAAAAACAATATTTGCATGAAGATGAGTATGGCCCCACTTAGTATTCTTGGTCAATGCCAAGTAATACGTCTGATTTGGCTGCAGGGTATTAGCAGGAATAGTAAAAGTAAAGTTGCCCCACCAAGGAGACCTACAGCCAGACGACACTCCATCAACTACCCTATAAACAACCTTATCACTGTCTTCAAATTTACCTTCTTCAGTAGAGGCATTCCAAGAATCTGGATCATCGGTTGAAGTAATAATGATGCCACCGCCATGCTCATCAGGAAGCAGTCCAGCCATACGTCCACCTGCAGCTACAGCACTAAACTGAAACGTAATATCTTGGGTAGCATCCTGAGGTTCAAGGATAACGTTCTTATAGTAATAAGGATCTGCAAACGTACAAGCAGTGTCGTAATTGGTCTTGTTGTTATCAGTAACAACCGTCACAGCGTCACCAGTATACAAATCACCATTATACGCAGTAACACCTTTACTTAAAGGCATAGTAAGACTAAATGAAGGATGACCAGCTCGACCAGTAGCAGCACCACCAGTTCCTCCGGTATAGTCATTATCTTTATTCTGATGCCATTTGGTATCTTGCCATCCAATATAAGGCTCATAGCCATTATCCTGACTGTAGGTCTCTTCTAAAGCATATGATGGCACGCTAAAAGCAGCAACAGTAACAACACTTAACAAAAGTGCAACAATAGCAGCCAATACGACCTTACTCTTAGGTTTAAGAGCAAAAGTTGAATTAACCATTTTTCCCCTTTCTAAAATAAAACCACCCACAAAACACCTTATTCCTCATTAAGGCGCAAGAATATAATATGTCATACAGGCATATGACATATTATATTCTTGCCTATAAATCATTCATTAATAAGTATGATATTTTATTTTATATGGGACAGTTTTTACGGATTAGGGATTATATAGAAATTAACCTTCAAGCATAAATGCAAGCCGCATAGAAAATGGGTTGGTTTTAGATGTTTCCCAAAGCCGGCCCAGTAATCTCTGCAGATATATATCATACGTATTCATTAGCGTAAGCCCACTCAAAATACTCATTTCAATACCAGCCGTGGTACGTAAATATCCTTCTTCGATGCTATAGCACCACCTATCACCCGACTGCTTTTTATGATGCATAACAACTCAACATCAAAAAAACTAACTGGAATATACGCCCCATCCGTATGTCATTGTAAACAAAAAACATGACTGCAAAGAAACTCAGCTATAGGAGCACAAAGATAGTAAAAGAGTATTTATTTGCTTTTTAGCTTTAATTTTAAGGAGTTGTTACGATGTTTTTTTCTATTCTTAGCATTATAGGAGTATTCTCCATGCCTTTATGGGGCATTATTTTTTGTTTGAACCTAATTTCTATAATTGAAAACATACGATATGATAAATTATATACGAAAAATGTTTTTTGGTTTACATTCTCATTTGTACTTATTTTAATTATTTTCACTATCCTTATTCTTTC
>RCNH01000552.1_pt1 | contig 15073 bp, 4 predicted proteins | sample 2041161 | NCBI WGS metagenome assembly RCNH01 (sample SAMN09708215, study PRJNA481090) | Feces metagenome, whole genome shotgun sequencing project. | biome: feces | host: Leptonychotes weddellii | place: Antarctica: Sion Island | collected 2010-03-01 | reverse complement strand
TGCCACGGGAGCGCGATGCAAGACCATCAAGCACGTCCTGGAAATCCCTTGGCAGACCATCGACAAATTGTAGGTCCTCGCCGGTCATGGGGTGGGTAAAGGCCAGGCGATAGGAATGCAAAAACTGACGCTCTAGGCCAAGCTGGGCCTTATCAGAACCCGTACCATACATAGGATCTCCCACACAGGCATGATGTATGTAGTTCATATGCACACGAATCTGATGCGTACGACCGGTGAAAAGCTTGCAGTCTATGAGGGTAAATCCCTCGTCATGGCGACTCGGTTCAAAGCGCTCCAATACCTTAAAAGTGGTCACGGCATCACGGGCCGAAGGAGCATCGCTTACTGCCATACGCAGGCGATTATTGTCAGAGCGACCAATGGGCGCATCAATCATGCCGGTATCGAGGGGAATAATTCCCTGAACAAGGGCAAGATAGTGACGATCAACAACGCGATCTTGAATATCCTGCATAAGCAAGCTACCAGCGGTATTGGACTTTGCAGCAAGCATAAGCCCACTTGTGTCCTTGTCCAAACGATGTACGATTCCTAGGCGGTCGTCTTCACCCTGAACATTACACAGATTGTCCTTGCCACAATGGTAGATAAGGGCATTTACCAAGGTGCCGTCATAGTGATCGGGAGACGGATGGCATACTAGATCTGCCTGCTTAGAAATAACCATGAGGTCATCATCTTCAAAGCGTATATCCAAGGGGATTTCTTGGCCCTGGATGGTGATATGTGGGCTGTCTTCATCTTCGGTGTAAACAATAAAGTCACCTGCCTGCACCTGGTATTTTTTGGCACGCTCAGCGCCATTTACAAATACACGGCCCTCTTCAATGGCTCGGGTGGCAGCAGCACGCGAGGCATAACAGCCCTTTTGCGCAAGGCTTGCATCAAGACGCAGGCCTTGTTGTTCAGGTTCAACGGTAAAACTAACGCTTCGCGCTATCGTGCTCACCTCTTTCTGTATAGCTCGCATATATCAACAAGCCAAAATAACCAATAAATCCAAGGGTGATACCAATATCAGCAATATTAAAAACAGGAAACTGCACCCAAGGAAGCTGAATAAAATCAAGTACAAAACCCCGATACAGGCGATCAAGGGCATTACCCAGGCCACCAGCAGCAACAAGACACAGGCATAACGCCTGAGGCAGACTGGTGTTTTTGTAGTCCAGGCTGGCATAGAGCCATACACCCACACTGACAGCAAGAGCAAACCAGCCCAAAAGCTCAGTCGACTGAGAAAGAACACCCCAGGCAGCACCCGTATTATGCACAATGTAGAACTGCACTATCCCCCACTCAGTCCCCGGTACGAGGCTTCCGGCAGGATAGGAATTCATAAAGTAATACTTGCTAAGTTGATCACCTAGTAGAACAAGGCTGAGCACAGCAAAAAGTACGAGAGGCCTGCTCCCGTACTTTTTAGCTGCTCTTTGTTTTAGTTGAGCGTTTGACATAGGTCGAATTACCTTGTTCTAGCGTGCCTGCATAACTTCAGCACAGCGAGCACAGAGCTCTGGCTCGTCTTCACATACGCCAAGGGTGCGGTAATTCCAGCAACGAGGGCATTTTTCGCCTTCAGCAGGAACAACTTCTACAGACAAGCTATCTGCCTGGGCAAATGCTACCTGAGACACGATGAACATAGTTTCATATTCTTCAGCACTCATGGCCTGCAACACTTCAAGGCTAGCTTCGTCGGCAGAAATAACAACCTTAGCTTCCTGGCTTTTGTTAATACGCTTTTCGCTACGGGCGCCTTCGAGGGCCTTCATAACAGCCTCGCGTACTTCAAGAACACAGGCAAACTGCTTGCTTAAGGCAAGATGAGCGTCAGCTGGAATAGCAGGTACAAAGGCAGAAAGCTCAGGCCAGCCTGCCAACTGTACATTTTCAGGGCGATTAGGCTGATTGCGCATGGCCTCGGGGTAGAATTCCCACACTTCGTCGGTCGTAAAGGACAGGATAGGTGACAGGCAGCGAACCAAGACATCTAGGATGTTCATAAGAACGGTCTGGCAGGCACGACGAGAAAGCGAGTCGGCACCATCAGAGTAGAGACGATCCTTAGCTGCGTCTAAGTAGACAGCAGACAGGTCGCCTACGATGTAGTCATAAACATCGCGGTATACACCGTGGAAGCGATAGTTGTCGTAGTTAGCTTCGATACCTTCCAAAAGTTCTGCAAGGCGCACCAAGGCCCATTTGTCCAAGTCGCCCAAGTCATCCCAGTTAGTAACAGCATGAATGCTTGGATCAAAGTCAGACAAGCTGCCCAACAAGAAGCGGAAGGTGTTGCGGATACGACGATAGGCATCTGAGGTACGCTGGAGAATTTCTTCACCAATAGATACGTCCTGAGAATAGTCAACACTGGCTACCCACAAACGAAGCACGTCAGCGCCACGCTCGGCAATAACATCAGCTGGATCTACACCATTGCCAAGGGATTTACTCATCTTAAGACCCTGGGCATCTACGATAAAGCCGCAGTGCATAACTGACTTGTATGGGGCGCATTCGTTGGCACCAACGCTCGTAAGCAAGGAAGACTGGAACCAACCACGATGCTGGTCAGAGCCTTCAAGGTACAAGTCTGCTGGGAACCTGAGACCCTCGTCTGCACGATGGCGTAGTACGCTTTGATGGGTAACACCAGACTCCCACCAAACGTCCAAAATGTCAGACTCAGGAACTACTTCCTTACATCCACAACGCTCGCAGTGGGTGTCAGCAGGCAGGTACTCAGCAGGAGATGTGGTAAACCAGGCATCAGCACCCTGCTTGTAAAACAGGTCGATAACAGCGTCAAAGGTGGCTTCGTTAGCAACTGTTTCGCCACACTGGGCACACTTAAATACAGGAACAGGAACACCCCAGGAACGCTGGCGAGAAATACACCAGTCAGGACGATCCTCGACCATGGCACCAATGCGATTTGCAGCCCATTCAGGAACCCATACTACTTCGTTGCGAATAGCTTCAAGGGCACGCTCGCGCAAGTTGTTCTTATCCATGGATACAAACCACTGGTCTGTTGCACGGAAGATAACTGGCTGATGACAACGCCAGCAATGAGGATAGCTGTGGCTAATGTCACGGTGAGCAACAAGGCTACCCTGCTCTTTGAGCCAGGCGATAATAACAGGATTAGCCTCATCGGTATCAAGGCCTTCAAACGCTCCTGCCTCGCTGGTTAAGCAGCCGTTGTCGTCAACAGGCATAAGGATGGGGATATTAAATTCAAGAGCTACCTGGTAGTCTTCCTGACCATGACCAGGAGCAGTATGAACACAACCCGTACCACTATCCATGGTTACATGATCACCATAGATGATCTTGCCGGTTAAATCGGTACGGATAGGGCAGGTATATTCTACGCCCAGCAATTCCTTACCAGAAACCAGTACGGCTTCGTCGTTATTAGAAACAAGTTCATAGCTCTCCCAGCCTGCAAGCTCGGCAACTTGCTCAACAAGCTTTTGAGCCATGAGCATGGTGGCGCCCTGTGCACGAACCATGCAGTAGTCTTCTTCTGGAGCTAAGGTAACAGCAGTATTTGCAGGCAAGGTCCAAGGAGTGGTGGTCCAAATAAGAACAGATGCTTCTTCAACACCGGCCTGGGCAAATGCAGCAGGAACGCTATGCAGGGCAAATTTTACAAATACAGAAGGAGAAACTTCCTCACCATATTCGATTTCAGCTTCTGCCAGGGCAGTATGACAGGACTTACACCAGTGAATAGGCTTGCGTCCACGATAGATATTGCCTTCAAGGTAGAGCTTTTTGAAGATTTCTACGTTACCTGCTTCAAAGTTTGGCGTGAAGGTCAGATAGGGCTGATCCCAGGCTGCATTAACACCAAGACGCTTAAAGCCATCACGCTGAATGTCGATGTATTTTTCAGCCCAAGCACGGCAGGCGCTGCGAATCTCGGGCTGAGATGTTTGCTTAAAGGTGTCAGGACCCATGGTTTTTTCAACCATGTTTTCGATAGGCTGACCATGGCAGTCCCAACCAGGTACATATGGGGTAAAGAAACCACGCTGAGCATGGCTTTTATTTACAAAGTCTTTAAGGATCTTATTAAAGGCATGACCGATATGAATAGGACCGTTTGCGTAAGGAGGGCCATCGTGCAAAATGAAGGGCTTACCGTCCTTATTTTTTTCGAGCACCTTGTGATAAATATCTTGTTCATTCCATTTTTCTAAACGCGCTGGCTCATTCTGAGGCAAATTTGCGCGCATGGGAAAATCAGTCTGAGGGAGGTTCATAGTGTTTTTATATGAATTAGCCACTACCCACACCTTTCTTACCGGCCTTTTATAATCCTTTTATTATACTTACTTCGACTAAGAATAATCTAGCGTAGTTGCAGATATTTTTACATTAGAAATAAAGCTATCTGCACACTGTATATCCTATAGAATATTACCGAAGAATTGCCCACTTGTAACCCCGTAGCACAATAAAAGTGCAAGCCTGGAGGATGTATGCAATTTGAACTTGTTACCGATTCAACCTGTAGTTTGACCCAAGAGCTCGTTGATGAGCTGGGTATTCATATTCTCCCCATGTCTTTGATGATTGATGGAGAACAGCATTATAGCGAGCTTGCAGGCACAGATACTGAGCTTCATGCCTATTATGAGCTCCTGCGCCAAGGTAGTCTTGTAACCACATCCCTGCCCAACCTTGGCCAAACTAAGGCCTTATTTGAAAGCCTGCTTGAACAAGGAAGGGATGTTTTATACCTAGCCTTTTCGAGCGCCCTTTCAAGTTGCTATAGCAGCCTTGATATTCTTGCCCAGGACTTACAAGAATCCTATCCTGAGCGAACCATTCGAGTGGTAGACACCCTGTGTGCCACAGGGGGCGAAGGCTTGCTTGTGTATCTTGCCGCCCAGAAGCGCCTCCAAGGAGCAAGCTTGTTAGAAGTTAAGGACTATGTGTGCAACACACGCTCACACGTGGCTCACTGGTTTACCGTTGACGACTTGATGTATCTTATGCGAGGTGGGCGCTTGAGCAAGGCCGAGGCCTTTGCAGGCACTATGCTCAAGGTAAAGCCTATCTTGCATGTGGATGACGAAGGCAGGCTTGTGCCCATGGACAAGGTTCGAGGACGCAAAAAAGCGCTCAAGAGCCTTGTTGATAAGCTTCTCGAGTCCGGACTTCCCTTGGAAGAAAATACTATTTTTATTAACCATGGTGACTGCCTTGAGGATGCCCAGTATGTCGCGTCCCTTATCACTGAAGCCGGCGGCAAGGTGGTTCTTATAAGCTTTGTTGATCCTGTCGTAGGTGCCCATGCAGGCCCGGGTGTTGTAACTCTACACTTCTTAGCCGATAAGCGCTAAAGAGATGCAATAACGACAAAGCTAGTTGGGTTGCCACATGTACACATGCACACATGCAAGCGCACAGTGGTTTATATACGGGGGCTAAGCTAAAAGGCCCTCAGCGAATACCCAACCGAACCCTAACATCTACTACAAGCCCCTATTACATCAATACCCTTCTGAGACTTCTCCCAGAAGGGTATTGTGCGGATTATAGGACATAAGGGGCCGGGTCTTGGGGCTTATACCTCCTCCCTTTTTTGCCTACATAACAAGAGTGCCTCCCGAATGGGAGGCACTCTTGTTTTCTGACAGAGACGCATGACCCAAAAGGCGGCCCTGCCAGGTTTTATATGGTATGTAGAAGGGGGTGGCGCAGGTATAAAAGTCTACCCTCCGCGCCACCCCTCCCCTGGGGGGGGTAAGGGTTGAGCCTTCGAGCTCGCTTGCCTACCTGAAGTACAGCATGGCGGCAAGCGAGCCAAAGAGCTTTTACATAAGCAGTTGCGAGCTGCTCTCTCGTAAGGTTTATGACCTACGCGCAAGCCCCTATGCTGCCCTACGACGACGTCGGCGAACAAAGCCAGCACCACAGCCAAGACCAGCAAGGGCAAAGCTTGCTAACAGAAGGGCTGCATACGGAGTATCTTCTAGATCAGCAATGCCTGTGAGCTCTACTAGGTCTTGCTCAAGGTTTAGGTCAAAGCGCATAACGTAAGCATCAGCAGGAATGCTAAAGCTTGTTGTAGTAGCATGTGCGCCTGTTGCTCCGTCAGGTAGTGGAGTAAAGAAGCCTGTAGCATCTGAACTTGCCCCAGCAACTGTAATCTTGGAAGCTGTGAGTCCTTCCTTAATGCGGGCACTGTTTGTGCCGTGCACAGTGTAGGTAAACACAAAGTCCTTGGTTTCGGTAGGCTTAAGGGCGCCAGCAACCGCTTCTTCAGACGAGGTACGCACGCTATGGATGCGCGCAAACTCACCAGGTTTGAGTTGTAAGGTCTGTACGCCTTCGAAGCTTCTGACAACAGCCGTTGGGTTAGATTCAGAATGAACTGTACCCGTAAGCAAGCTTGCTGTACGAGGGGTATTGGCAAGACCTACTTCAACGTAGAAGTTAGGATCAGAGCGGCTAAAGCCATTCAGGTCGTTGATGTGAATCTCGGCCTTGAGCTTAGGAATGATCTCAATAGGTACATCAACAGCGGATCGCAAGGGGAAGGCAGGAAGTGTGTCATCGTGCAGGCGTGCATAGCCTGTCGCCTTAAACAATCCAGGATGACTTGTGTCTATACCATCTCCAACTTCCCTAAGATCATGTAAGTCTAATCTTTCAATCTTGTCAGTATGAAGTCTCTCGCTGCTAAGTTTTTTTAATTTTGAGTTGTCTATATATTTGAACAAGTCATCATAGAGCGAAGGATAGGCAGGTGGATAAAATCTAGAACTTTTGATGCCATGTCTGTAATACTCAAAGGGTGTACGCATGTGTTTAATAAGCTCAGCATAATCCTTAAGCCCTAATGAAGAATCTAAGAACCTGCGCATATCAGGATGATCCATTGATAAGCCAAGAAGAGAAATTATTTCTGCTTTTCTCAAATGTGTAAAAACCTCCGGCATAGTATGGAACTGCAGAAAGTTTGCACCATGCGTATGTGCATACTCAGCAAGTTCATTACTGCTTATACTTGAATAGTCTATAAGAGGCGCTACATCACGGTCATCCCCATACGAAGCAATCAATTGTTTAAGTTGATCGACCGTCACCTTGCTCAAATCTACCCAAGGTTTTAAGTCATAATCTATACTTTTTCGGATATTTGCATCGTGTTGTATAGCATTGATGTCAAGGATATTAGCATACAGCTCTTTTTTCTTAGTTCCATCCGTAACATCCCTTATAAACCCTACAAGCTTCTTTTTATCAAGAGCATCATAAAACTCATCAAATGGTGCTGTATAGTATGCAAATTCGTTAGATATGCGATAAGTTTCTGCATCCCAGTCTCTATTCAATACTGTAGTAACAATAGGAAATAAATTCTCAGCATCGAGATAACGCGAACGCTGCGAGGGATCTATTTTTACAATATAGGATTTAATGAGGTCATCACTAAACTCAGCTTTATCCCAGTCTACGTGCCAATCAGTAAGTAAGTCCTCATTTGATGCTATGTTTACAAGCTTCCTAAAGTCTTCACCCTTAATTGACTCTACATTCACCATTTCAGCGCGGTAGTCATATCCGTTATTGTCAAAGAACTCATATACATTTGATCCTGAATTATCAACTAAGTAACCTAATGCAAAATTATTGTCTGTGCGAAGTCTTTCGTCCTCAAGATTAGCTAGAAGCTCCTCATAAGGAACCTTTTCATAATCCAACCATTCTGTACTATATGATTTTGTCATGTCTATTGCATCTTCTAGTGTTGTCTTGTCGACATCCTGCCACGAGATAAGAGGCTGGGCCTTATATAAATATCTCTCAAGAAACACCTGGGTTCCCGGAAGAATTTCGTCACCCCTGATTAACCCATCAATAAGAGCCGGGACATCGACTAAATGACTATAGTGAAGTGCACTCAGCCTACTGCTATCCCTAGTTACTTCTTCAACAAGACTCTCTAGCGGAATATTAATTTTGTTCCAATCAATGAGACTCTCCATTGTAGATGCGTCTAGATTGCGCTTACGTAGTTCAGACTGTAAGTAACTTGCGTCATACGGAAGAGCACCATAGTCAATCCAATCAAGCTTCCAATTATGTATGACATTGTCCCATTGATACCTAAAATCTATTGCTTGTATAAGATCTGCTAAATCAATAGCATCTAAATCGAGAAGTGTGCTTATGCCAATCTTAAATCGATCTAATGCCTCATTCTTATAACGAGTAAGCATAAATTCTGCCGATGCACTTTTATCGAATGCCGCCTCAGAGAATGGCCAAAGATTCCTGTCCTCTTCATCAACTTCTAAAAGCAATAGCAACTGATCACGTGTCATTTTAGGAGCATATTCAGCGATGGTGCCATTATTACAGAGCTCATCCTTAGCTGATGATTTATATTTTGCATCCTTGAGTAAAAGCTCTTTATCATTGGCGCTCATTTCCGACAAATCCAGTAAATCTAGGAACTGAGTTTCTGTAATCTTCGTAAGATCGATTAGTTTCCTTACGATGTAGCTCTTATCAAGGTGGCTCAACAAGTTTTCAAATGAGTCGGTATCACTAGGACTTTCTAATGGGTTGATCACTTGCAGGAGCTCTTCTTTACTCAGTTTTTCAAAAGGGTAATTACGCATGAATGTCTCAGGAGGGATAAAGGGTATTAAATCCATCATGGAAATAGAATTGACATCCATCAACATGAGAAATTTCCAGTTTCGATCCAAGCGATCAAGATCAATCTTACTAATCAAATCCTCCACACTTGTATTTATATCATCAACAATCAGGCTTCTTACTACGTCAAGAATAGGCTGGCTTGGGATTTTCTTAAAAGCTGCAAGATTGTCAAAGTTAGCCAAATCAAGGTGGTCTTGCACAAGCTTATTTGGAACATAGCTACTTGTTCCCACCGTAAGTAATTGTTCTTTACTGAGTTGCCCTGGCTTTGCTCGCTTTTTAATAAAGCCAAGATCCACAATTGCAGCTGTATCAAATTCCTCAATAAGATCTTCTTTTGTATAGCCATAATTATCTAAACATGTTTCCCAATCAAAACTATCTGATAATATTTCCCAGTGACCAGCGAATAAGGCCTCGTTTTTAATGCTTTGAATCTTACTATTGCCTGTACGAATCATCTCAGTAAGCTCTTCTTGGCTTAACTCAGGATCATGTCGCAAGTTGTAATCTTTCAATAACTCCGGAATATTAAATATATCTACATAGCTTCCCACGGTGTCTTTATGACTATCGATTATATCTACCATATCATCAGCATAAATACCTCTCATAAGATCAGGAACAGACATGGTTTTAATTTCATCTTGAGTAATTGGATCTATTAAGCCGTAGAGTCCATGTGGGTCAACCCAATATGAAAACAACTCATCTTCTGGAACGGTAGCCAAGATTGCATCGTCCACTAGATGACCTAATAGCGACTTACTTTTTAGCACTTCAACCACGGAAGATGCATTTAATCCTTGTATATATTCGTCTGTCATATAGTCAGCTAATTCATCCTTAGTCATGACATTTGCAATCGTAGATTTATCTTGCTTAGGAAAACGTCGTACCAACTCTTTTAGATCATCACGTTCAGTAATCTTGCCCAAAAGACTCCTAATACTTTCTTCTGTATTGTTAGCTGCTACTAGATCTTCATACGAAAGAACAGTTCCTATAAGACTCTTATAATTAGGAAACTTTTTTTGTCTTCTAACGACAGTTAGCAAGGTTTCATACTTACATTTTTTTAACACATCAAGTAATGGCGCATCGGTATGAAGGGCAAGGTCGTCCGGCAATAATTCCTTGTGTCCAATATTTGCAAGCTTATGTAAGTTTTCTTTCTTTAAGAGCATCAACCGTTTATCATAAGACGCTTCACCTGTTCCATTATTCCAAGCTTCATATACCCCGCCGCTATGAAATGCTTTCTTTATATCCTGATCACTAGAAATTCCTACGCAGTCCCTATAGGAAAGCCTGTCTCTAATAAGGTCTAATCTAAACTTCTCGGGATGTTCCTGTACCATGATGTCTAAGTTATAAAATTTTCTCTTCTCAAAATTAAATCGATAGAATTCGCGATGATTATACGAATCGAGACCTTCAAGGTATTGCTTTATCTTGTCATGTCCAATCCTTTCGTACATAAACTGCTTAGATACATACCTTCGATATTTTTCTTTATCTGTAGATGGGTGCGCTGCAAACCAGGCTTTTGTAAGCTCATAATCGTTACGTGCCAGCACCCGAGCAAGCACCTCTTTGTCCGTAGTCAAAGTATTATTGTTAAAGAATTCTCTAATTTGTTCTGAAGAATAACTTATGCGGCCTGTAAACAGAGATTTATCTTGCTTAGGATAGGCACGAATCAGTCGTGCTAAATCTTCACCATTGATCTCTATATAGCTGTAGTTCACGGCATCCAGCTGTACCTGCTTTAAAATATGAGCTAGCTTACGAGAGTCAACCTGACCAAAGTTCAGCTTATTAAAATAAACCCATTCATTTAGCTTATTAACCGGTATTTTAGGATATTTTTTTACTAAGGGCCCCACCGACTCACTCGAAATCCAACTGAGTGCATTCTTCTTGTTAATGTAGGTCTTTATATATTTCTCTTGCTTAGTTGTATCCCCCTCAAATAAGGGTCTCAGATTTAGTTGCTGATAAGGATATTTCTTTGCCAGGCGTTTAATTTCTTCTTGCGGCAAACGTTTAATTAATTCTTCTAACTTTGAGACAGAGAATCCAGATGTACTATATTTTGGATACGCAATTGCAAGCTCACGTAAGGTGTCGGCATCAACAAGATTGTAAACAAGAGATACTCGATTCTTACGACTGCGAGGTATGAAGCTCTTTAATTCTTCATCCGTAAGCCTAGCTGCAAATTGTCGGAACAAATCTTCCCTACGGCTAGACGGAACATTCGCATTAGGCGGATACTTTTTAATCAATTCCTTAAACTTATCGTTATTAGCCGCATGGAATGATAAATTAACACGATTTGATTCCGATGCATCCATGTAAGCTTTAACCCATGACTTCAAATAGTCATTGTTAATATATGGTTCTAAACGTGAATCATCAACGTGAAACTTTTCTATAAGACCCTCTATAAGCTCATCAGAATCCATGGGTTTTAATGGAAGGTGAAGTACATCCGCATCCTTAAGACTCAAAACTAGGCGTTCTTTATCCGTTGTTGGATGTTTCTCAAACCATCGGTGAGCTGTTTCGCTATCAAGGTTGTTTGATACAAGTTTAATAAGCTCTTTACGGTCCCTTAACAAAATCTGTTTTAAAGCATCCTTGTTAAGTTGGTTTAAGTACTTATACGTAAGCAAGTTTTCCAAGCTACCTTCTGTGCTAACAGGATACTCATTTAATAGTCGATCAATATATCCCTCTTCAAATGTTTCATACAGCTCTTGGTTAGTCTTTCCTTCTAGGTAACTAAGTAAGGACTCTTTAGTATATACGTGCTGGTCTTTAACAAACTTTTTCCAGCCGCTAGATTCTAATAGGTTATGGAGTTCATTATCGTCATACAAGTCAATAAGGTCAGGAAGAGAAGGTTTTTCAAGAACTTGTTCAATCTCAAAAATGTGATTAGCAATGGTTGACCTATCAAGCCTATCACCTTCAAATACAGTTATTTTATCGCTATCAAATCGATTGCTTATGGGCGCAATGGTTATATATTCATCAAGAGGCACGCCTGAATCAATTAGCTCTTTAAATACTTCATTAAACTCATTTGTTGATACATTTCGTACAGGGATAATTCTCTCACTATTGGCAACCATACCTTCTTTTGTATAGACAGCCCATTCACCTTTCTGGAATATAGCAAGAGATCCCTTGTTGAAGCTTCCTAAAGTTGCAGTTAAAGATTTGAGTTTGAAATCACGTATGACATATTCTGGGTAACTAGCATTTGTCAAATCCTGTTTAATAAAAATGTGTGTTGGTTCATCGTGCTGGACAAAATAGTTACTCGTATCTCTATGTTGTACATAATAGTCTTTAGGCATAGTATCGGGATCATGTAGGTAATCCCCATGGTCGAAAGAGTCAAATTTACCCCCAATTTGTTCAGAGACAATAGCTGAAGGCATTTTAGTAGGAACGTGATCAAGTGAACTAAACATATTATCACGTTTCTCGGCTATACTTGTCCATGCACTCATATCTGGATCTACATGACGCATGGCGCCTCGTTCGATTTCTAAAAATGTTGATCCGTCTCCCTCAGGAGAAGGCCGTTCCCTATGAGCTGCATTTATATAATACGGACTATGCTTATAGGTAACAGCATTGCCAAACATGCGCGTCATGTCTGTAACATGTGAAACATCCCAGTGAGATACATCCGGATTAGCCTTTACTGCCAAGGCAAACATTTCTGACATATTGGTTACCTTTGTAGTATTCCACTGCGACGTATTTGGGGTTGCACTTTTTGCATGAGCAAACATACCACTCATGTCTGTAACCTTGTCTGTTTTCCAAGTAGAAACATCTGGATTGATCGTTGGACTTTTTGCAAAGGTGTAAGACATGCTAGTTACATTAGATGTATTCCAGTTTGCTACTGCTGGTGTAACTTCGCAGCCTTCAAAGGCATGAGATAAATCTTCTACGCGTGAGATATTCCAGTTAGAAATTTGAGACAGATCAGTAACCTTATTTCCATAGAAGATTTTGTTCATATTCACAACACGAGAGGTATCGCAATTTTGTAAGCCGTGAATCGGAGCAAATTTCAGAATATTATAGAACTTCAAATGCTCTCTAAGCATACCTCTTCCATCTTCTGTCACCCAACCAGATCGAACATTCTGGATATAATCAGGGACATTAGGCACAGTCTTATCCCAAAACCAACGGAACTTTTTTTGAAAATCCTCACGCTGGAAGATTGGGTCTTCTTCAAGCTCGTACCACCGAAATGGAGAAAAGAGCTCAGAAGAATCTTCTGGTAGATAGATAGAGTCTTGAATGACTACTTTAGCAGGAAAGCGCTTAAAAAAGTCAATAGTGTCATGAACCATATCGGCTAAGTTCATGACATGCCCGCCAAAAGCAAGAATATTGGGAAATCTTTTAAAGTCTCTGTTTCTTGCACCCCCTAGATAGTCAAAGCTTCTAAGCATAGGGGTTGTGTGTCCATGGCCAACATAATAAAAGTGACTCCACCTACGATCTAAATCAGTGATATAGCCAGTAAGATCCGATTCATCAACATCCGCAGAAATTCGAGGAAGACGAAACTCGGGAACAAAAATATCAGATTTTAATGTTCCTTTGTCAGAGCTTGTAATTGTTAGTGTGTGGGTAGTGCCATCCCAATGCCCCTGGACATGGCCTGGATATCGAGGATCTGTTAGATCATAGGTATAATTTTGCCGATCCCACTGCAAGATAGGACCTGTAAACAGATCATTAACTCTAAAAAAGTGCTCACTGTGACAAAAACCATCAGGGCTGTACCCGTTAATAGCTTTATCAAAATCAAGATAATAACGATATGTCATGTTACCAGTTGGGTAGCTGTATTCTCCTGCTGGGATTCCATATGCTCCGTTTTGCTGTTTTAAAAACTGAGGATAAAGATCCTGTAACACTTCAGGACGACCAACGTCCGACCAGTCAATGTGCCTTCCCTCGCCAGGATGTAGCCAAAAAATATCAGCGTCATTGTATTTTGCTGGATAATATTCTTGCGCCTCTGCCTGCTTGGGCATGATAGGACAAAGGCTCAAGGCGAGAGCCAATGAAAGCGCTATGCTTGTAATACGTTTTACACGTGATGATGTCTGTCGCAGATAAAGTGAACAAGCATTACCTGAGCAACTCTCGGCATGCGTATCATTGCGCGAGATCCAAGGCTTGTGTATCGTAGACATATCTATACCGTCCTTGTTATATATGACGACAAAAAAATATAGTTTAGTGCCTTACTACAAGTGAGCTTATAATTGACAGCAATGCAGGCTCATTTGCAATCAATATAAAAAAAAAACAAATTTTTGTAAATATTTTTTTATGTAAATTTAGCCTATTGATTCAAGAATTTTATGAGCCTGATCCCATGCCCATTTTTATGCTTATATATACCGCTAATGGTAGGAGAAGTGAGGGGCTTTTCTCATCCTTTAAATGCCCGTACATGTGGTAAACCCTTGAGCAACTAAATGGTTTTAAGCTCCTCCCCTATCGGAGTTTGGACACAAGCAGCTATGTACTCATAAGCAGAATGAATGTTACTACCCAAAAGAGTACGATAGTGGAATACAGTGGTCTGAGTTTCATACATGAGAATAGATTATGGATAGATAAGAAGAGGAACAGGGTTAAGCTGTTCCTCTTCGTATTCGTTAAGTTATTTTTAGGCCCGTACACGGATTTTGCCTATAAGCCCATGATTTATAAGATTTCTACCTTGCTGACAGTTGTTATGGATTATTAACAGTCAATGCCAACATTAATAGCCCACAAATATAGAGTGAACAATAAAGACCAATAAAAGAAAAATCCAGCCATTTATAGGCTGGATTTTCATGTTATATTACCAATTGCTTATGCGTGACGCCAACACATGACGCTTACCTAGATAACGGCACGGATATAAGACTTACTGTTGGTATAACAAAAATAACAGGTATTTGTATTTTGTCAAGACTCTAATGGAAAGCAAAATGTATACTTCATAATATCTTTATCCTTCAATATACGCATTTCTTCTTCATAGGCATTTGTCAGTAGGTGAGAATAAAATAGATTTGAGAAGATGTCAGCTATCTGTATAAACTTATTATTAGATGAATCGAAATATGTAACTGTAAACTTTCCATTTGCAATACCACTTAAGCTTAGTTCGGTATTTAAATAATTTTCAAGAAAGTGTTTGGTTTCGGTCTTTTCATTTCTTTCATCAAGCTGGAGATGAAAATCTTCATTCTCTAGATAATTATTTGTAATTAGATACTGCAGAGCAAGAAATGCAGAGTAA
>RCNH01000551.1_pt1 | contig 15075 bp, 19 predicted proteins | sample 2041161 | NCBI WGS metagenome assembly RCNH01 (sample SAMN09708215, study PRJNA481090) | Feces metagenome, whole genome shotgun sequencing project. | biome: feces | host: Leptonychotes weddellii | place: Antarctica: Sion Island | collected 2010-03-01 | reverse complement strand
GTGCCAGGTACATACGATCCTGTTACCTTAGGACACCTCGATGTTATTAAGCGTGCAGCTGGACTTTTCCCACAAGTCTGGTCTTCTTTGCTTTGTCAGTCTTTCTGACTCTTCTAGTCTCCATTGATCTATTTTGCCATGATTACCTGAAAGAATTATTTCTGGAACTTTTCTCTCTTCAAACTCTCTTGGTCTGGTATACTGAGGATATTCTAAAAGATCATTTTCAAAAGTCTCATCTTCATAACTTTCTACTTTATTTAGTACTCCTGGTATTAATCTTGAAATAGAATCAATCATAACAAGGGCTGGAAGTTCTCCGCCTGTGAGTACATAATCTCCAATAGATACTTCATCTGTAACTATCATATCTATAATCCTTTGATCTATCCCCTCATAATGACCACATAAGAAGATTAAATTGTCCTCTTTCGCCATCGATTTTGCCATTTCTTGATTAAATGTTTTTCCTTTGGGCGAAAGATATACTACTCTAGGCTTTTGAATATTATTTTCTTTTAAAATATGCCTGTATGTAGAATATATAGGTTGTGGAGTCATTACCATACCTGCTCCTCCCCCAAAAGGGTAGTCATCTAAGGGTCACAGGAGGTCGGCACAAAGAATTTATGAAGTTTATTTCTTATTACAATATAATTATAACATAAAAATAAAAATAAGTCAATAGAAAAATCAAAATATTTTAAATACAAAAACTGACACAAATTGACTATAGTAATGTAGAAATGTTTTTTAAAAAAAGTTTACGAAAAGTGTTTACACATGTTTATATTTATGATATAATAAGAGTATAGAAAGGAGGTAAATTAATAAAATTAATTTATAAGGAGGTTAAAACAATGTTAGAAGCTCAAATAATGAAAGCATGGCGTGATTATGAAAAATCAAATTACATGAACACAAAAGCTTTAAACAAATATTTAAAATTGAATGAGTGGTATGAAAGGAGAAATAATGTTAATAATTAATATTATAGCGATAGTGTTATATATTTTAATGATGATATTATTTATAACAATAATTTTATTACATTGTAAATAGGAGGAATTAAAATGAAGGTAAGATTAATTAGGTTAACTAATAAACCAATAGAAACAATATATGAAGGTTATAGAGTGTGTTATGCAAAAGATATGAATAGTGTTTTCCTAGAAAAACACAACACAGATGAAAAAAAGTGTGATTTCATTGTTCCACTTATGTTGGAGGGGCATTCAAGTCCTCTTGAGCATGTTAGTTTTACTTTTGAAGTAGAAGGGATTTCTAGGGCGTGTTTGGCACAGTTAACTAGACATAGGACTTTCAAATTTAATGTAATGTCTCAACGATATGTTGATGCTAAAAATTTTGATTTTGTTATGCCAAATTTGGATTACATTCCTGATGATTATAAAAAAACACATCTAGAATACTATATAAAACATATGTTTGAAGAAATTAGAGAAATGTATTGTTTTTTAATAGAACATGGATTAAAGAAAGAGGACGCTAGAGCAATACTTCCACAAGCTACAACTTGTAATTTAATTGTTACAATGGATTTAAACAATTTTAGAAACTTCTTAAAACAAAGATTGTGTAAACATGCGCAACAAGAAATAAGAGAACTAGCGCAAGAAATGGTTAAACTCTTAAAACCTCACATACCTTTTGTCGACTATAAAGTTCTAAGGTGCCAAAAAGGTTTATGTAATGAATGTAAATTCGATAAGTAGGTTGTGTAGTGTAATATATTAATAAAGGGGTTGAATTATTATGAAAGTTATGATAGGGGAATTCACCATAGAATCAGATACTAAACAATATGTTGTTTATGAAAGGCGTGTTGTGGAGTTAGAAACAGCCAACATAGATGAAAATGTTGGTAAGGAATACATTAAACCTATTGGGTATTTTAGTAAATTAAAAGAAGCCTATAAATTTATAGGTGAAAGAACAGTTAAAACTAACCATAATGTAGAAACTATTTTAAATAAGCTAGAAGAGATAATTAATGTTATAAAAGAATAAAGGAGGATTTAATTATGAAAGTAAATCACAGACAAGGACATTCAATAAATTGTAAGGGTGCATATGGCATATTAGACGAAGTTAACGTATGCAAAGAAGTTAATAAATATCTATCATCATATTTAAATCAGTTGGGTGTAAGAGGTGTAGACTGTACTTCTACTGAAAGAACTGAAAACAGTGATTTAAGTTACGGGGTAAATAAAAACAACTCTAATAAAGCAGATTATTTTATATCAATACATGCAAATAAACCACCAAAAGGTAAAGAGGGTCAGGCCTATGGCTGTGAGGTTTGGTTACACCCGTCAACATCATTAGAAAATAAAAATAAGGCTAATCAAATTTGTAATAAATTATCTTCATTAGGTTTTCACAATAGAGGTGTAAAAACATCAAATAATTTATACGAGTTAAATAAAACAAATAATAAAGCAATGATAGTTGAATTATTTTTCCTAGATAGAAAATCAGACTGTGACCTATACAACAAATTAGGGGCGAAAACAATAGGGAAAGCTTTGGCAGAAGGAATAACAGGAAAAACAATACAAGAGCAACAACATAAATATAGATTACTTTGTTCAGGTATGAGTGAGGAAAGAGCAAAAGAAGCATGTAACATTTTAAGAAAATATGGTAATTTTAAATGTGATTACGAAAAACAATGATAAAAAACTTTTCAAAAAACACTTGACACTTTATTAAAAATAGTTTATAATAATAATTGTAGAGAGTTAATAAATTAAAAATATTAGGAGGTATATCAATGATATTAGAAACAATTGACAACGAAATAAAGGAATTACAAAAACTTAGAAAATATGTTTTAAAAGGAGGAAGAAAAATTTCTAAAAGTAATTCTGACGAGATAGTAAACTTTGAAGCGTTATTAACAGCATATGATGTTCCATTCACAACATTTGAATTTGGAAATGAAAGATTCTATAAAATATTAGAAAATATTTAGAAACCCCTTTACAACCAATCAAAAATATGTTATAATAAATGTATAAAGTAAATAAAATTTTTAAAGAAAAAAGGAGAAATGAAGTATGTTAAAAGAATTATTAAGTCAAGCAAATGGAGAATTAAGAGTATCACAAGGGAGAGAAAAAGTAACTGCAACAGATTTAGTAGGGCAAAAAGTTAAAATTGATGATGCAGAAAAAATAGAAATAACAGACTCAATAACTGGTGAAGTAAAAGAGTTAATAGTAATTGGTTCAGGAGAAAAATATTTTATGGCAGGTTCAAACTTATTAGATAAGATAGTAAGACTTGAAAACCTAACAAATGAGCCAATGGAAAAAATATTTAAAGATAATGTGATACATGTTGATATAGAAAGTAAAAAAAGTAAAAATAATAGAAACTATATAAACTTTAAATTAGTGTAAAAAGAGAGGGGCGAAGCCCCCCTCTCTTTATGTTTAATTGCGATTAAATATAAAGAGAGGGAATGAGAGGTGCTTTTGTATTTATAAATAGAACGTTATTTCTGGGCTACTGGTGGAACAGTCAGAAGACGTGGTTTAGCCTACTAGTATTTATATTCTTAAGTTACTTTTTATAAACCCTCTTACCATTCAACATGATAAAAAGGAGGTGATAAAATGGAGGAGAATAAACAAGAACATCAAGAGCAACAACAGCAAGAACAAGAAATTGAAATTGACGAAGAAATATACAACACTATAAAAACAGAAATAGAGTCATCATTCAATGAAAAACTTACCCAAAAAGAGAATAGAATAAAAGAGCTTGAAACTAAACTACAGGAAGCAAATAAAACAAGAAAAATAATTATATCAAGTAAAACAAAAGAGGTTGAACACATAAAAGAACCAAAAAAGAAATTAGATATATTTATATAAAGGGGTGTAATAAGTGAGAAATATAAACAGAAGTAATATAAAATCAGGGTTAAACCCTGACATGGATAACAATCAAGTTTTAGACTATTTAAAAGAAAATAACTTTATAGATATTGATACAATATCAAAAATGCAGGATAGCGAAGGTAACTGGTTAGGTGGTAGAGAAATAGCAACAATGTTTGGAAGTTTCCCTTCTAATGCTAACATGTTTATAGATACTTTGGTTAATAGATGCGTTAAAACAATGTTTTTCAATAATAGATGGAAGAATAAACTAGCTGTATTACAAAAAGGGACACTATCAGCTGGCGATAGCATACAACAAATTTTTGTTGATATGAGTGAAAGAGTAGGTTTTGATAAGAATTTTGATGTTAGTGGTTCACCCGAGAAGAATTTACTAGGGAAAAGGGTTCCAAAAGTTAATGTTGACTATATTACTGTCAACGAAAGATATAAATACAAAGTTTCAGTATCATTAGAGCAACTTCAAATGGCTTTCTTAAACGAAAACGGGTTATCTTCATTAGCAAATGAACTAATTCAAGCTAATTACGAGTCTGCAGAATATGATAACTACACAGATATGTATAAATTATTATTCTCTAAAGAAAATATTGCAAATGAGAATAAAGGTGTAAATGTGGCAGGAAAAGGTGTTATATATGAAGCCTTAGCAAGTAAAGAAAGTACAACCCAAAAAATGTTGATACCTGTAGGAAAAGATATCAAAAACCTAGTAAAAGCGGTTAGAACTTATGCAGGAAAACTATCTTTTAAATCAAGTGATTACAACCTTTCAAAGGTTTTTAGACACACTGATAAGAGAAAATTGGTATTTATCACTGACCCTGAAACAGTTGCAGAAATAGACGTAAATGTTTTAGCACAAGCATTCAATGTTTCATCAGCTGAAATAAATGTTAGAACTATTGAAGTTCACGAATTACCAAAAGGTAATGGAGTAGGGTCAACAACAGAATTCAAAGGGAATGTAAAAGGTGTTTTAATGGACGAGGATTTAATACAATTCTGGTATCAATTAAATACAGCTGAACAATTTAGAAACCCTGATACATTAACAACAAACCATTTCTTACATCAATGGGTTGTGAATGGTTTATGTAAATTCTGTAACTTTGTTGTATTCACAGATAGCGAAGATGAAACACCTTAGAAAATAGAAAGGAGGACGAGGGATTTTATATCCCTCTTTATTTAAATAATGAGTAGAGTATTACTTACAACAACACCAACTGACATGAGTTATGAACATGTTCTAGATTTCGAAGATAGAGCATCACAATATGAGTATTATGTAAATAGAGATTATGCAAAGGTTATAGAGTTAAATATACCTAGCGACGCTTATAGAATAGAATTCGAAATCGATATGACAATAGACGAGGTTGCATATTATGATTATTGTGTGATAATAGGTCAAGACATCGATTATTATTATTTTATAACAGGAAGAATACAAAAAGGTTCATGGACTATTGTAAATGTTGAGTTAGATGTTTTAAACACTTATTACCATTATATGAAATTCAATGATTCTTTTGTAGATAGATGTCATGTTCCTAGGTGGACAGATAACGGTTTACCTACAGCAAATTACGAAGATGAAGGAATGGAATATGGTGTAATGGTTATTGAAAGTCAAGAAAAAATAAAACAATGCCCGCTAAATTTTGTTATTTGTTCATCAACGCCAATAGGGAAATTATCTAGTTCAGACCCAACACCTGAACCATCAGGGGATTGGCAGAACGGTGTACCCTCAAAACAATTATTTAGATTTATAAAAGGGTACGAGGGTTTCGCACCTAATTTATATAACGATAGTGGTGGTGTTGCAACAATAGGGTATGGTATAACAGGGAGCGAACCAACACAATTTAACCAATTAAAAGCAAACCAACCATGCAGTGAAGAACTTTGTGCAAAAACAGCATGGCAGGTTCTTCCTAAAAACTATGGTGTACCTATAGTGGAGGTTGTTAAATCATATGGTATAACTAAACAACAACAATTTGACGCCTTAGTTGATTTATCATATAACGCAGGTACAGGAAGAATATTAAACCCTAATGGAGATTTATCGAAAGCAATAAAAAGAAACCCTTTAGATGAGGGTTATATAAGGCCTATTTGGGAAAACTATATAGTAAAAGACGCTCAAGGTACAATTTTAGAAGGTCTTAAATTAAGACGTAAGGCAGAATGTGACATGTATTTTAAGGGTGTATATGAAAAAAGAAAAATTCCTATTGTTGGAGCGGGTGGAGCAATAACAGGAAGTTTTGATGGTGACGGTTGGTTACCTAGTTAGGAGGGTTAAAATGGAAAATTGGACATCTGATAATTGGAATACAAATGCATATGTGTCTGGTATAAATAAAATAGTGCCATTAGGTATGTATTATTACTATGTTGACGAGGGTGACATTGAAAATATTAGTGGTGTTATAGGTAACTGTAACGCAATAAACTCTTGTTGGTTCACACCTATTTTTAGTTTCGCTGACTTTGATTTAGCACAAGTACCATATGATACTCAAAGGTTTGGTAAGGCAATAGGTTCTTTAGATACAACACCTAACGTTAAAAGAATTACAGGTGTAAAATCACATATTAAAGACTTAGGTACTTTTAAAAAATATAATGTCAATAGACCCAACCACAACCTTAGGGATTGGAGAAACGAAAGTAGATTGTTAAACTTTCCATACTCTTACTGTATGATTAGCGACAATATAAATATGCCTTTAGAAGTCAGATATCACGAAATTTTCCCCTATGATGTGACGGATAATACTTTTAAAATTGCTTGTTCATCAATGTTAAGTGACAAGGGTAGTTATAATATTTTTGTAAGAGGTAACAAAGGCGACCATTTAGGTACAATGGAAAGCTTAATGTCTTCATCACCTACTGAAATACCTGTTTCAAGTTCAGCATATGCGCAATGGTCATCAACACAAAAAGCCTCAACCAACCAAAGTTTAATGAATAATTTACAAAGCCTTTCACAAGCTAACGCTTTTTCGCAAGAGGGTATAAACCTACAAAGAAAACAATCAGGTGTAAACACAATGTTAGGTGTAACAGGCAATACTTTATCTGGTATAGGTAATTTGATGACAGGTAATTTGGGTGGAGCTTTAGGGAACGTGTTTGGGGGTATTCAACAAGGTATAAACTACGGTCAACAAATGCAACAATTAAACCTTAAATCAGACCACAGTCATAGAGCTTATGCCTTAGGGCAGTCACAAGCAATAGGAAGTAAAAAAGCAATGATAAAAGATTTAAATAACACTCCTAGAAGTATGATGTCAACAGGTAGTGATATTTTATTCTCACTAAAAAATAGTGGTGCAAGAATAGACCTATATAGATACACACTGACAACACAATATAAAGAGAGGTTGGGTGATTACTTCGCAATGTATGGATACAAACAAGCTAGGGTTATGAGTGTAAATCTACGTTCAAGACGTGATTATAACTATATTCAAACAATAGGTGCTAATATAACAAACAAATACATTAATAGAACTATACCTAAAGACCATTTAAGAAAATTAACGGAAATATTTGATAATGGTGTGACAATATGGCATATTGACCGAAATGGTGGTTTATTTCAAAATTACAAATATGACAATGTAGAGGTGTAAAATGTTTGATAAAATTAAATTTATTATTTTTGAAATAGGCCTTTTCTTATCTTATCTATTAGGTGGATTTGATGACACAATTATATTCCTTATTATAGCAACTTGTTTAGATTATATAACAGGTGTAATATATGCATACCACACAAAAACACTATCTAGTAGAGTTGGTTATATTGGTATAGTAAAGAAAGTTCTACTATTCTTTATTATTGCCATAGCTCACCAAATAGATTTGGCAATTAACATGAGTAATCCACTATTTAGAACCAGTGTTTGTTGGTTTTTTATATCTAATGAGTGTATATCACTTTTAGAAAACTGTTATAATTTAGGTATACCAATACCAATAAAATTAAAAGAAGCATTACAACAAATTAAAGAAAAAGAGGTTTTTAAAAATGAGCAAAAATAAATCAATTATTCATCAACTAGGGGATATGTTTCCCTTAGTTTTTGGTAGTCAATGCGACGAAATAAATTTAACAAATAACAGATATTATAGTTATTACAGCAATTTAGCTTTAAATAGATTTAGATGGGAGAATTTACCTGAAGGAGTAACTTCAAGAGATATAGAAAAACAATTGTTTATACATGGTCAAGTGTTTTTCACTAAAACAGATGACTATGGTTTCATATGTTTAAAAGCCTCCGATAAATCTTACGATATATATGGAAACCCTAAAGATGTTGAGGTTTTTGGGTTAGGTTTTTGTAGAGAATTTGAAATTAAAAACGGTGTATTAATAAGGGAAAATGACCTCTCATATCCACCTTTTATACATTTGTTACATTATATAGATGTGTGCGGTGAAATAGATTTAACGGCAAAAATGAATTTAGGTCAACAAAGATTTCCTGTAATAATACCTAAAACAGCAAACACAGAATTATCAATAAACAAATTACAAGAAAAAATATTTAATGAATATTTTCCTGTTCAAGTTGTTGACAAAAAATTAGAAAAAGCTTTAGGCTCAGGAAGTGGTTCATTAGATGCTATTAAAGCTTTAAACACTGATGTACCATTCATATTAAATGATATTCAGGATTTTAAACACGATAAAGAAAGTGAACTTTACACTTTTCTAGGTCTTAACAACGCTAACACTGATAAAAAAGAAAGGTTGATAACAAGTGAGGTCGACGCCAATAACGGGCAAATAATGATGTCTTTAGATATATCATACAAGAATAGATTAATAGCCTGCGATATGATAAATAAAATGTATAATCTAAATGTTAAGGTATATAAAGTTATTGATGAGTTAAATAAAGAGAAAAACGAAGGTGAAGGTGATACAGATGAATATGATGAAGAAGTTAAATAGAAGTAGATACACCTTAGAACTATCATACTTGCAGGACGACCCTGAATTTGATTTATTTTCTTTTGAATATGATTTCTACGAACCTCAACTAAAAAAACAATTTGAAAACAAATTCATGGATTATTACAGATACTATGAAATAGGATTTGAAACAATAGAAAGATTTCAAAGGCAACTAATGAGTAAATTAAATATGATAATGCCATACTATAGACAACTATACATTACAGAACTAAAGAGTAAAAATATTGACTATTTATTAAATAAGGACTTGAGAGAAACAACAGAAAGAACCCTAACATCTAACGATGAAAATATTATGAGTTCAATTGTCAATAGTTTAACCAAAAACAATAACACATCATCATCTAACACTGTTCATAAAGAGAGTGCTTTAAACAACATAAACGCTCAAATATCACAAAACAAGTTAACTGGGATATCAGAAGACTTAACAACAGACTCAGGTAGCGCAACAACTGATATGAATGACAGAAGTAATTCAACTAGCACAAATAATACATCAGTTACAGAAAAAGTGAGTATACTTTCACAGGGTAATGTTGGTGTAACTTCAAGTGCTGAATTGTTGCAAAAATGGAGAGAGGTTTTAATAAATATTGACGAAATGATAATAGAAGAATGTTACGATTTATTTATGTTACTGTAATAAAAGGTAACATTGAACAGGTTACCTAGATAGGAGGAATTAAAATGTTAACAATTGATAACAGATTTAATATTGAAAAAACTTTATCAGATTGCCAAATGATGAAATTACAATTATTTAACGTAAACATTGAAAATGTTGAAAATGGTATAATAAAAATATACAATAAAGATGAAATTGTGCTAATTCCACACTATAAATATTATGAAGAATGTGATTATATTCTATTCTTCTTTTTAATAAACAATAATATTAAAGTAGGTGATTATAAATACAATGTTGAAATTACTTTAAAAGAAAATTGTAAAATTAATGTATTAAGTGAAAGGAGTTTTAAGGTTTATGATTAAATCAAATTTTATGCCTTGTGGTTCAACAGGTGCAAAAGGTGATAACGGAATTACACCACATATTGGAGGTAACGGGAATTGGTATTTAGGGGATAAAGATACAGGAGTACACGCAACAGGTGCCAGAGGTCAAAGAGGTTTCAGGGGTGAAAAAGGTGAAAAAGGGGATACTTACACAGCTAAAAAAGTTTCTGTAATTATCAACGTTTCAAATGGTTTGTTGACAACGTCAGATGTTGTTGGAAATTGTAGTGTAACATTTAACACCACAAACACAGCAATAAAAGTCACACATGATAGTATGGTTGGTTTTATGGTAAACGCAGGTTTTTATAGTGAAGTTGGTCACGCTAACAATGTTGTAATAGATAGCGTAAATTCAACAGAAGTTAATGTATGTGTTTTAAGTAACTCAGGACAAAAATTAAATTTAAGTGAAATGGGTAATCTAAAATTATTAATCTGGAGGTTAGATGTGTAATATGAATATAAATAATTTGGAAAACAAGTGTTTAAAACCTATTATATATAGTGTATATGGTAACTGTGTTAGCGGTGACGCTTTACAGGATTTATTGAGCAACATGGTTGCATATATAAATAAATGTATTGATAGTGTTAATACAACAACTGACTTGGTTAATAAACTATATGATTATGTTGTAAACGAAGGATTATCTAACGAGGTTATTAAAGAAATAAATAAAATGATTGATAACGGGACGTTTGAAACAATAATAAATCAAGAATTATTTGGTGATTTAAGTGACAGTTTAAACGCAAATAAAACACAAATAGAACAATTAAATGTAAAACTAAACAACGAAATACAAGATAGGAAAAGTGAAGGTGAAGTTATTAAACAATTAATAACAGAAGAGTCAAATAATAGAATTCAAGGTGACACAAGGTTAGAGGGGTTAATCACACAAGAAGGTGTAAACAGAAATGAGGCAATAACAACTTTAGATAATAAATTAAAAACTATAACTATGGAATTGTATTCTGGTTTTGAATTAAAAGCAATAAAGAAATACGCCATTGAACCAAACATGTTAGGTACGGGTTTACAAAAATTTGTTGATGAAGTAAATAGTTTAACCGATACATCATCAATGATTTATATTCCTAGAGGTAATTACACCTTTGATAAAACTGTTGAAAACCTTAATAATGTTCACATTATATTTGATAAAAATTGTGTGTTGTCAGTTGGTGAGAGTTGTAAAATGGGTGCTTTCACAAATGGTACCATAGATAAATTTGATTACACATCTGGAAGAAGTGCAGGGTCTAATATAACAATTGACAATGCTACCTTTATTACATCAGGTTACACTTTTGGATTTGCAATAGGTGAGAATATTAAAATAAGTAATTTTAAATCTAATTTTAAAAGTGGAGGACATTGTTGCGAAATTGCAGGTGTGAAAAACTTTACTATTGATAAAGCTGTTTTTATTTCCGATGGTAGAAGTGATAATTATAGAGATGAAGCAGAAGCAATACAAATTCAAACAACAACAACTAGTGCATTTCCGTTTTTCGGTAATAATGAAAATATTCCTTGTAAAGATATAACATTTAAAAGGGTTACTATAGAAGGAGCATCAACAGGTATTGGGGGGCATGGAGCGGTTTATAAAATTTGGGAAGAAGATTTTATTTTTGAAAAATGTTGTTTTAAAAATTGTACAACAGGTATAAGGTTATGGGGGTATAGAAACGTTATAATACAAGACTCAACTTTTATAGATAACCAAAAAGACATTTACTGTACTGGACTTATTAGGAATGATGACCTTCAAAGACCTACAGGAATGGCTTGTCAAAATTTATTTTTATCAAACCTTTTATTTAGTGATAACAGGGGTGATAAGGACGCGTGTCTATCAATAATAAATAAAAAGAGAAATAAAAACGATAGAGGGGATAACATGACCTATGGTGTCACATGTAATAACCTAGTGTTTAAAAGTAAAGGGTATGGTGTTAGACTACACAACTGTATTAGCGTTGCTTTAAACAACTTAACAGGATATGTTGGTAAAGGATTTACAATAAGTAATACAGAAATGTTTTCTATAGGTAACTCTAATATTGAAAACACATCAGATTTCCCTGTTATTGATTTTAAACACGAGTCAGACTATTATTCAGATGGTATTTGTAGGTATGTTAATATTAAGTCATGTAACTTTAAAACAATAAATAAGGGTATAATTGTAACACAGGTTTTTGAGGGTAATATACAAAACAACTTTATACAATTAACAGGTTCTGACACCAATAAGTTAGCCATAATGTTGGATAATGGAGCGTCACAGTTTTATGTGTCTAATAACTCTGATTATTGTCACAACACACAATCTGGTGTGTTATATAAAGCAACACCACAATCTAGTAGCGTGTTTTTTGATAGCAACCTTTCAAAAGGGAAGAAGGGAAGTTCTACAATAGAAAATAATAGCGGTGGTACAAAAGGAACTTTCACACCTAGTTATAGTTAAAAATAAGAGTAGGGTTTAACCTACTCTTATTTATATATATCTTATTATATCTTCTGTGAAAACTTTTTTGATTTTTTGGTTCTTGAATTGAACTCTACCATCACCATAAAATTCTTTTATTGCTTTTATGTTACCAATATTTCTATAGTTTTTTAAATCTAACCAACCCTCTTTTTTATCTTCTTTAAATATATAAAATTTTAAATTTCTAAAATTATTTTTCTCATATTTTTCATACACATAAAAACCGTCGGAATTATTATTTGTCCAACAACCATATATATCTTTACCAACTAGAAAACAACATAAAAAGAAGTCGTAACCTTTTGGTTTTTTAGGTGTAATATGTTCTTCATTATCTAATAGAACCTTATTACCATACATGTAACTATCAACACCCGCTAGTTTGGCTGTTAACCCTAGGTCGCTATCTATCATATTTTTTCTATATTCACTATCTTGTGTTATTTCTAGTGTAAATAATATTTTAGTTTCACCTTTACTGTTTTTAACTTTTTTAGTAAAAAACCTTTTTCCACTTCTAGGTTGAATTCCATAAATATCTAATAAAGGACAGACATAAGTCACACTATTACTTGCAAAGTGAACTCTAAAATTAGGCCTATCCCTGAATATTGTTGACATCAAAGAAGTTATTTTTATATGTTCATTTTTTAGAAAATTTCCGTCTTCTGGGAGATATTCGTCAAAAAACATAAAATCAATATCTGGGTATGCAACACCCCTCTTTTGTCCTGCAGTTGATAAAGGTATTAAATAACAAAAAGGTTTTCCGTTAATTGCGTAATAGTAACCTGTTTTAGATGACCCCTCAAAAGTAAATTCTAATTCTGGGTAATGTGGTGTTATATCGTTAAATATTTCTAACATAACACCTTCTAATTCTGTTTTACTTCTTCTTACATAACAACTACATTTACCTGTTTTCAAAAATAACTTAATCATTTTATCTTTACCTGAAAAAGACTTTCCGTTTCCTCTCTCACCAAATACAGCTGTAACCTTAGCACCATAACTTTCTAAATCGTTCATACTATAATAATAATCATATCTTTTCATTAACAATCATTCCTTTCAAAACATTTTTTATTATACCACATGTAAAAACCTTTGTCATTATAAATTAACAAAGAATTATTTTCTTCCTGTATAACTTTGTAACACCTATTTTCTGATAACCCTGTTAGTTTTCTACCTTTCTTTATTTTAACTAAACATAACCTTTTGTATTTTGTATTTAACATTTTTTAATAAAGCACCTCCAACAACTTTTGTTTTTTGTTTTTTCCCTTCCACCTCTTTCCCTAAATAAAATTCTTTAAAACCTTGACTAGCAATTATGTCTTGTGAAGCTTTAGGAAGTCCACAACACTTAACCTTATATTTACCTTCTATTAAATGAACCATATATTTCTTTTGACCTAACCCTTTAAAACCATTAAATTTAGTTTCTAAATCCCAACAACCTAGTATGGCTTTATCCAACTTTTCACCTATCTTCTCCATGTTTTTTATTACATCATCAACGTTTCTTTTAAAATAAATGCTATCAGTATCACAGTATAAAAAATTATCAACACCTATTGCATATATTATAGTGTTCCAAAGATGAAGTCTACCATAAGATGTTACAAAAGAAGCAAAAGGCCTATAAAATTCGGCTGTATCATATTCTATTGTGTCATCATGTGTAAGTGTTGTTGTTTTACATAAACCTTTTTCATCAAAATAAATATTGGATTCTATTTTATGTGTTTTAGTGCCAAACTTACCATAACTAGAATTTAAACACAATTTAGCAAAAGCAACTAAAACAGGGTCGGGTTTAACACCGTTTATTAAAGCTTTTTCAACTTCTTCACTTGTTAATATATCTGTATAATAATTATTATCTTTTTCAATATCTTCCCTTATTTTTTCTGAACTTCTACCCTTATATAAAACCTTCATTTTAGTAAAGTGTTGAACAAACTTACTCACCTTACCTATTTCGGCTTTATAAACAAGCACGTTACCAATTTCAAGTCCTGACCATTCCATACCACCATCATCATTATAACAACCAAAGTCAAAATGTTTTACAAAAAATTCGTATTCTTTAGATGTTATACACATTTGATAATTACTTTCTAATGTTGTATCTTCCTCATCATCATATAAATTGTGGTAGACGTTTATAACTTCGTTGTTTTTAATATTTGTTGCAAAATATTCATTTCCTGAAACATCACCGTAAATAACTCTTAAAGCTTTAGAATTAACTGAACCTATTTTAAAAACGGGTAAGTTATACTTTTGTTTTTTAGGTTTAACAAAATCAAAACCACATTCAATTATACCAACATGTTCACTATCGAATTTAGGTACTTTACCAGTTATTATCTCGATTGGTTTTCCATATGGTAATAAACAACTATTCATTTTATGAGGGTAGCTTGAATTTATATCTATTGAACCACCTTCACCAATTACAACTTTATCAATGTGTAAATGATTAAGGTGTGTATAACCTCCACCATAACTTTTTGTTTCCATTCTTTTTCTTATAGGTTCAAAATTAGTAGAATAATCAATTTCAAAATATTCTTTATAACCA
>RCNH01000550.1_pt1 | contig 15088 bp, 6 predicted proteins | sample 2041161 | NCBI WGS metagenome assembly RCNH01 (sample SAMN09708215, study PRJNA481090) | Feces metagenome, whole genome shotgun sequencing project. | biome: feces | host: Leptonychotes weddellii | place: Antarctica: Sion Island | collected 2010-03-01 | reverse complement strand
CCAAGCGATAAAATATTTATTCTTTTTTGTTGCAGTCGTGGGTATGTACTCGTGCATCAAGGATGAGACACTCTATCCGTGTCCTCTGCTCAGCATCGACATCGAGGTGGAAGACAAAAATTATTCCAATGTCGATAAGGTGTGGGGTCTTGAGGAGCGACGGGACGAGAATCTTCCTTTCCGCGAGTATATCCCGACGTTGTATTGCCGTCTTTCCCGTCTTGATGCAGGCAAAACCGCGGAAGTGGTGTGGGAACGGAAACTCGGAGTAGTCGAGGGGGATGACAAGGTGCTGAATTTCATCTTTCCTGAGGAATATCCTTTCGGTACTTATGTGCTGACTTCGTGGGGAGGTCTTGAGGATCTTTCACCGCTCGACGAGCAACGCACCTCCATCCGTCTTCATCGCAATGGTACGGAAGGTCGTGATCTCTACTTTTCGCAGGACACCATCACGTTTGGCTATACGTTCAAGGGTTATACGGTGGGCATGAAACGGATCAAGGGTAAACTGATCGTGGAGTCGAAGAATCTTCCCTCCAATGTTACCCGTACATTCGAATCTGTCCAAGGGGTTGCCGGACGGATGAACACGAAGATGGAATACGATGCCGCAACAACCGTGAAGGGATGGAAGAAGATCGACACTCACGAAAGTTTTGTTGCAAATACATTGCTTGCCCCGTCGCTCAAGGAGCGGGGAACGGCCTTTGCCTTGAAGTATTGCGACACCGAAAGCGATGATACGATCCTTGCTCCCACGAAGGTCGGCATTACGATGGAACGAAACCGACTTTCGGTATTGCGTTATGAGTATCAGGGCAATAACGAATTTGCAATCTATGTGCTTATAGATGACAATTGGGAGATCGTCCACGGCATGGATATTGAATGAATTTTTATATACATTTTTTTAACTTTTAACTAATTATTTATCATGAAGAAATCAACTATTTTAATTGCACTTGCTGCAGTTGCCGGTATGTTTACCTCGTGCAGCAAGGACAGTGAGAATCTTGGTCCGGACGTGATTGACAATGCAAAGCAGGAGATCGTTCTGCAGGTATCGAACGAAGGTGATGCCCTGACGGCCACCCGTGCCGGACGTCCCCTTTTCAGTGAAGAGGCCAAGCAGGAAATCGACAATGTCCTTGTGATTATTACCAAGGATAAGGCGAAAGGCGAAAACGGTTATACCGTAGCACACGTTCAGGAGATTACCGATTGGAAGACGGCATCGCTTGCTTACAACACCAACGGTCATGGTCGTGAGATGATCATTACACTTAAGGATAAGCAGGGGTTGGACAAGAAATTGCCGGAAGGTTCTTATATTGTTTATGCCATTGGTTACAGCAACAATTCGTCTTATGCAAAGAACACACTTCCTGAAGAAGGAAAGGAATTTGCTCCCAATACGATTCTCTCTCTGACGAGCGGTGTCGGAGAGGAGATTTTCGCAGGTTCTGTTGAATTGAAGGTCGAAGCCGCAAAGGGTTTCCGCCCCAATGTCGTTCTTCATCGTCAGGTTGCCGGTATCTTCACTTATCTGACGAACATTCCTTATTATCAGGTTGGTGATGAGAAGAACGAGAATAAGATTGTGGGTACGAAGTTGAGCCTTTATGCCGTTGCAAAACGTGACGGTCTTGTTCTGGGGGACTTCGTAAGCACCGAAGTGGCTAATAACGGAAACAATACAGAGGTTAAGAATGTGATCAACGGTAACAACCAGACTGAAGGCGAGACGTTGGTTTATACGATCAATTTGACCGATTGGTTCAAGAAGATCAAGGATGAGAATAACGATAACCTCATTGACACCGACGCAACTGTTACCGGTAACGGTGACTACTCGAACTGGCAGAACCCTTGTAAAAATTCCGATGGCTCTTATAAGGCTACTTTCAAGAAAGGTTCGGTATTCGGAGGTACGTTCCTGATTCCTTTCGAGGTTGCTAAAACCAGCACCGTAGGACGCAATACGTTTGTTCTGAAGATGACCGATGACGGCGGAAAGCATGTATTCCAGACTTGGGTTATCAAATTGGGAAGTAGTGCTGCTGTTTCGGTAACGGCTGATGTATGGGATAATACGACTAAAACCTTTACCATGGGAAAGACTATTGATCAGACGGTTAATGAATACAGCATTTTCCGCAACCAACTTTATGGTGTAGGTAAACGTGTTAATGATACCGTGAAACCCGGTCCTAATCCCGGTCCCGATCCCGATCCCGATCCCGATCCCAATCCCGATCCCACTCCCACTCCCGATCCCGAAGACAAACCTTCGGATATCAACAAGAAGCATGAATTGACGCTCCGTGTCAATGATAACTGGGAGGCTATCCACGAAATGGAGATCGAGTAATTTCGACATCTGACAAGCAGGGACAGCAATTGTCGTGTTGCTGTCTCTGCTTTTTCAAAAACTTTTTACAAATTTTCTAAATGATCAGAATACGTCACATAATTTTTGCCGTTTTGTTTTCCACACTTTTTCTGACCAGTTGTGTGAAAGACGATCTTCTGTTTGAGCAAGAGACCGATGCACCTGCGACTGATGCAGGGGTGCAAACACGTGTGGATGGAGCGGAGCAGGGCCTTGTCAGAGACGGGTCGGGACAGTGGCGGGCGACACGCCGTGTGCCGTTGGTCGGTTGCGGACGTATTATAGACAATTATGCCAACGCACTGGTGGCCGTATTGGCAGGCAGTGCCAATCTGGAAGCAATTATTGATACCGATTTATCCAATGGAGCCCTGTTGGGCGGTGTGGCCACGGTTGATTTGGCTGTTGATGAGATATTTTCGGTTAAAGATTTACACCATACGTATGCCGCTGGTCAGAAAGTCGGCTTTGTGGTGAAGAAAGACGGATCCGGAGTCCTCGGTCTTGAGGTCTTGAAGGGATTTACCGTATTTACCTATCTGAACAACCAGAAACAAGAGTCGTTCGGTTGGTCGGAAGGTGGAAAATTGTTGGGTTTGAACCTCATCTCGATTGCAAAGAACAACGGGCTGCATGAGGTGTCGTTTGAGGCGACCAAACCTTTTGACGAAGTGGGTTTTGCCATGGCGGGAGTTGCCGACGTGAGCGTTTTGAAAACCACGAAAATTCTTTATGCCTTTGTGGGTGAAAACCCCAAGAGATATGCTACGATGGGCGGTATTGATTATCCCAATACGACGATTTTCGATCAGTCGGGATGGACGGGCGGTGCACTCTATCATACCGAACGTATCGTGGACAATACCCTTACAAACTATGCCTATACCGAGACCCTTTCGGGGCTGATTGTCGGTTTGGGCAAAGCACCGTGTGTCACGGTGCATTTCGGTGAGATGGTGCCTGCGGGATCGGAAGTGGGTTATGAGTTCTCCGAGAATGAGATCCTCAACCTCGAATTGTTCTCATCGGGTCTTCGTTTGCAGACCTATGACGACACCTACGACAAGAAAAAGAACCCCGATCCGCTGGACGAGGTGCGTATTTCGGACCTCGTGGGTCTTTCGCTGCTGACGGCAGGGAAAAAGGACATCAGCATGAAGGTCACCAAACCGTTTAACCGCCTTTATTTCCAGATCGGAAGTCCGGGTGTAAAACTCGATTTGGGGCAGGTGCGTGTTTATGCGGCTTATACGCGCGATCCGATCATCATTGATCAGTCGTCGTATTTCTCGATGCCCGGTACGATCACGATCAAAAACAATCATCTGTACCTGCCTGCGCCGAAGAACGGATCGACCCACTGGATGGTCAAATCCAAAGTTGCAGAGTCGAATGCACACATAGAGACCGATGCCGACGGACGAATCAAGGTTACGGGCTTGAACAAAAACGGCGAATATGTCGTGTCGGGGGTCTGTACGCTTGAGGATGGCCGAACGGCCTATGCCGAGACGCATGTCATCCGCAAGGCGGTTGATCCGGGCACTGCCTGCAACCGACTGATCGGTACGAACGAACACGCCGCCATTGCCACTCCGCGCGGTGTCGATTTCGGTGTCAATATTCTGGTCGGAGAAAAAGACCGAAACAATATTGTGGATGACAACCCCGACAACTATGCCACATGGGTCGAGCCGGTGAGCCTCGTGAAAAATAATTGTATCGTGGCGGTGGATTGCGATCCGATTTCACCCGCCAAGACAGGCAATACCAAACTCCGTGCGGGTTTTACGTTGCAGACTACATTTGATGTCCTTTCGGCCGACCTGCTGAATTTCTACATCGTCAAACTCTATAACGGCAACACGAAGGTTGCCGACAGCAGCAATAAGGAGGTCAGTACCTTGAAGGTGAGCCTGATCGGTTCCAGAAGCGATAAGTTTCGTGTATATGTCGAGACCGATCGGGAATTTGATCACTTGGAGTTGTGGAGTTCGGGTGTGCTGAAAATCGGCCTTACGGGACGACGGGTATTCAATGCGTTCTGGGAGAGTGCCGATGAGGGTGTGGCTTGTCCTGCCGCTGGAGTTGCGGAAGCGGGGCTTGAGTTCCTCAATTACGACGAACACGGCGCGCGCATCAACTATGAAGAAAGTAAATTGGACAAGAGTCTTGTGGGGGTTAAATGTACCTACTCCGATGTGGGCGAGTTCCTCGACAATTCCAAGAAGACTTACTCGCTGTCGCATATTACGGGTATTGCCGATGCCAATATGGGCTTGGCGATGAAGGTCAATCCGTTGCGGGGCAGACGAACTATCGGTGTGATGATGGACAAACCGTTGAGCCTCAATGTGGATCTTCTGTCGGTGATGACCATGAACTTGTATTGTCGGGGGCAGAATGTTCATAAGGTCGGGAAAGGCGAATTGCTCAATCTGAACGTAATCGGCAATGACGGTCTGCAATATGTCGAGACGAAAAATCCCGTCGATGTGGAATTCGATGAGATCCGTATCGGTTATTCGGGCGTGGCTCAGGTGCTCAACCTTCCGCGTTACTACGGTGTTTATACCCGATCTATGACCGACGGAGATATTCCGGGCGGCGGAGAGAATAATCCCGATAGCGGAGGCGAAGACAAGGAGGAACTTTCCATCGGGATTTCACCCAACGAGATCTGCGAGAACGAGACGTTGAACATCAAGTGCCTCAAGGGAACGAAACCCGGTCTGACTTATACCGTATCGGCATATAACGAGAATAACAATAAGACTTACCTCTACCACGACCATGTACCCGATGCCGAGGGCGTGATCCGAATTTCCGATCTGAAAAGCGGTAATTACTTCGTGGAGATCTATCAGTCGGGCAACAGCACGCAGAACTCCAATACCGTGGCGGTGTGTGTGCATCCGTTGCGTACGACTTGGAAACGTACGGCCGTGACCGACAACTGGCACAGTTGGGATAACTGGACGGATGGAGTTCCGGCGGCTTGTACCGATGTTGTCATTCCGGGCGGATGTACGATCTATCCCGTGTTGGATGAGGGTAAGGCGAATGTGTGTGGCAATATCCACTTCGGGGCTTATGCCGAATTGGTCAATGCCCACCTGCTCGATTACAGAGGGCGCGTGTGGGTCGATATGACAATTCTTGCGGGTGCGGATTATATGATCTCGGCTCCGCTGGGTTCGATGGTGACGGGGGATATGTTTGTTCCCACGAAATTCAACGGCGACCACACCCAAGAGAAGTACTTCACGAAACTGACGCCGATTACCTCGCCCGAAAACCGTTTTTCACCCCGTATTTACCAGCGTTTCTGGAGCAGTGAGGTGAACGGCAAGATTCTCAAGGACGGATCGCTGACCGATGTGCCGGTCGAGACCGAAACGGATGGAGTGATCTGCTCGATGACGGGTTGGACACGTACGTTCAATGCCGTGGCAGAACCTTACCTGCCGGCTGTGGGATTTGTCATGCGTGTCGAGCGCGAGACACTTAATTCCAATGTGGTGAATCTGCGGTTCCCGAAAACCCATAAGGAGTATTCCTACTTCGATGGTTCGGGTAACAATACGGGGATGAAGGAGACGGTGACACGCGACAATTCGTTGGGACACTTTATCTTCGAAAATTGCCCCACATGGGATAAGACACGCGGTGAGGGTACGTTTACGGTAACGAATCTCAAGCCTTCGACTGTTTTTGTTACGGGCAACCCGTTTATGTCGCACATTGTCATTGATCAGTTTCTGCGCGATAATCAGAGCCTGATCAGTGAGGTGAAATTCAATGACGGTAACGAGATTTCGTCTGTGAAGATTGACGAAAAAGGGAATATTCTCCGTGCTAATCCCCATTTGAAATACATTGCGCCGATGCAGGGCTTTTATGTGGTCGCCCGTAAGGAGATGACATCGCTTTCGTTGCGCTTCTCGGCCAAGGTGCAGATTCAGAAGTCGGGATACTCCAATCTGGCTGCACGCACCGATTTGACGCGCTCGACGGCTGTAACCCGCGGAGTCGGTTCATCCGATGAGTTGCGCATTACGGCAACGGCCGACGGATTCGAATCTTCGTGTCTGGTGCGTATGAACCGTACTGCCGATAACGGCTATAAAAAAGGGGAGGATTCCAAGATGTTGTACGACCGGGAGAGCGCACCTGCGGTGGCTGTCTTTACGTTGTCCGACGGTTATGCGCTCGACATCCAGCAGGTTGCCGCAACTACCGACCGCATCGCTCTGGGACTTCGTTTGGAGCATCCCCGTACGGTTACTTTGAGCATCAGCCGTTCCGAGTCGGGCAAATGGCGCGGTTGGGCGTTGCTCGATACCGAGACGGGTCGCCGTTATCCGCTTGCGGATCGAGATACCCATATTGAACTTTCGAGACAGTCCTCCTCTATCAACCGATACTGCCTTGTTAAACTTTAGAATATGAATAAAAATCTGCTATATCTTTTTCTTGTTTTGGTGACTGTGGCGTTTGTGGGGTGTTCCGACGGAAACGATGTTGTCGAGCCACAGGAGCCCGCAGGTACGCTCACTTTCAGAGTAAATACGGCGGTCGAAACCGAAAACGGAGGTGTGATCACCTATCCCGAAGGGAGTGTGGGAACGCAACACGTCACGGATGTCTATATCATGATGTTTATCGGTGAAGGCGATGGTGCGGTGTATGACGGATTTGCGGAGAATGTGGGATGGAGCGAGTATTTCCTTAATCAAAACGGAACGCTTCCCGATCACCTCGAAGAGATGAAATACAGGACAGACTATTGCTTTGAAGGTACGGTCACCATCTTGGGCATCGGTATGAGTAAAGGCGTGGCTGCGAAGTTCAACATCCCTGCATCGGTTGCGGAGGGTACGACTTTGCGCGAGGTGGCGACATCGTTGCAGGATCTTTCCGACAGTCGGAGTATTCTTTCCTCGGAGATTTTTACGGGGACGGTGCTCTACCGGAAGGGGAGCAGTAATGTGTTGGAAATGAAACGCCGTATGGCAGGTATCATGGCGACATTCGGGAATATCCCCACGACCATCAACGACAAACGGGTCGATGAGATACGTTTGGTGCTTTACGCCAACAAAAACACCTCGGTTCCCGTCATCGCGCGTCAGCAGAAACCCTATTTCCACGATTATATCGAAAGTCCCTCGACCGATCCGGAGGGTAATGTGATTCTTCGAATCCCCGTAATGCCCGATTTCGGATTGACGACCAAGGTGGAGGGCGGCGGTTATCTGTTGCCGATGCCTGCTCCTTCGGGACATAAGAAATATACGATGCGCGTGGAATTGGTCAATCTGGAGGGCGGCGTGTGTACGGTGCTGAAAACCATACGTGTGAAATTCAAAGCAGGAGACAAACTCGATCACGGACAGACGGGTGGCGGTACGGGTATTATCGACACCGAAAGTACCTACCGTTTTCCGATCATTGCCAACCATTTCTATGCGATTGGTCGCCCTGCGATGCCGATTGACCTTAATGGTAACGGTGCGGAGATTGTGATCGAACTCGATCCCACATGGGACGGGAACGATGATTTGGAGGTGATAGAATAATGAGAATTTGTATGAAAACATTCAAAATACTTACGGCAGTCCTTTTTGTTGTCTTTTTGACGGCGTGTACCAAAGACCCCGAACTCGGTGTCGGCGGCGGGGAACTGATTGATCGTAATATTTCGATTTCATTCGAAGATGAGGCGATGTCGCGTGCCGAATTGAAAGGGCAGGATACGGGCAGTGACCATATTGACCGGGTTTGGTTCTATATCTTCGAGGGAGATGATGCAACGGCGGTTTGCAAGTCGATCCGTCCGCTCGAATGGACGAAAGGAAATCACGCGGCGATCTATGATATTAAGGCGCAACTTGCCCGTAATGCTTTTTATACGTTTGTGGCTGTCGCATGGGAGACGACGTCGGTTTACGGATTTCCCCAAGATCTTGCGCCCGGTATGAAACTGGGCGATCTGGTGGCGCGGGTAGGTTCGGCCGACAAGGCACAAATGGCAAAATCGGATCTGTTTGCGTGCTCTCTGACGAAGAATGTGGGCGTAAATTCGCATATCGACCTCCACATGAAACTTCGCCGCAAGGTGGCGGGGGTATTGGCCTACCTGAGAAATATTCCCTATTCGATCAGTACTGCGGGGGGCGAAGTGGTGGTCGAAAAGGTGCGCGTGATGCTTAATACATCTCAAAATACCGTATTCCCGATTTGGAAAGCATCGCCGACGACCGATGTCTTCGGTTCGGAACCTTTGGTAGGTGATGATAAGTGCCTGTTCGAGTGGAATATGACCGGTTACGGCCACGACGGAAAGACCTATACAAGCGATGCCGTTTATGACGAGACGGGCGAGAAAATCCAATTGGAAAATACACTGCTGTCGGGTGCGTTTCTGTTGCCGATCGCGGATTTCGGATCCGACACCGACAATACACTGAAGATTGATCTGGTGGGTAAGGATCAGATTCTGAAAACCTTCAAGGTGGCAAACCACGGTCGCCTGCATTTCCCGATCCGTGAGAATCGACTTTACAGCATCGGTTCGAAGATCTCTCCGAAATCGGTCGAGATGGATAATCCTGCCGATTTGAGCGGTAATATCCTCGAAATGGAGATCCGTGACTGGGACTCGGTGTATTATCAGGACGATTTCGTGTCGGTAAACGGTGTGGCACGTTTCATCTCCGACATCAATCCCGAAAAATATATCTTCGATGCACCGGGAACTGCATTTGAAATTTTGGTGCATAACAGCAACCCGAAAGCCGAATGGACGCTTATGATCAACTACGGTCAATACACCGACGATAACGGCGTGGTTCACTATGCGGGTAATGAAACATTCGGACAGACAACACAAACCATGACGCAGGACGAACTCAAGGCCGCATCGCTGACCGATTGGATTCATGTGGCGGATGTGGATGCCGAGGGTAAATTTACGCGTTGCACCAATACGATTGTGGATAGCGAGGGCGATAGTCGTGTGTTGAAGGTTGTCCTCGACGACTATGCCGTAAAACGCGATTTGGATTACTATACGGATCTTGTCGATAGTTCGCAGGATGTTTCCACGCCCGATGGTAAGGGATTGAGAAAAGAGGAACATATCAAACAATTTATGAACGATTACCGCACGGCATACCTCGAACTCCGTACGAAGGGTTCCGACAAGGTGATCCGATTCAGAATCCGTCAGTATAATACGATCACGTTTGCGCTGACTCAATATGAGTCGGGGTCTCCGTTCCGAGGTGCATCCCGTCTGGATTACGGTTGGCAGTTCAACGGTCAGACGGGTAAACCCGAAATAGTCCAAGGGGTCGATTATGTCAGTACCGAGATCGAGTGGGGTTTCCACAATTCGTTCAACATCAGTTTTGCAGGACAGGGAGTGATGGACTCCTACAATGGTGAAGCCAACTTCATCATGACCCGCAACAAATGTCAGAATACGAACAACAAAAACCTTCGGTTGGGGTATAAAACCTGCGCCATTAAATTGGTGGAAAGCGAGCGTATTGACTATAATACTTATATTGAGAACGGACAGGAGAAGGTTGTAAACGATCGCATTGACCGCCATTGGTATCTGCCGGCTTATTATGAGATGTGGGGGCTTTCCTCGTATATGATAAATTCGCCCGGTGGATCGGACGGTGATCTTTGTCTGGAACTTTATCACATGAACCGCAATGATATTTATTGGGTTTCGACGGGTGATTTCGGGGATAGTTCAAATTCCTATATTGTCTATATCGGGCAGAACGAGCAGGAATACAACGAACGAAAAACACAATTGCATAAAACTCGAATAATTTGCAATTTCGAATAGCGCGTATGAAGAATTTGAAAAATATATTGATGTTTGCTTTGATCCTTCTGGTGTCATGCCGTAAGGATTTTGAGCCGACGGACGGATTTACGGATGTCGACGGGGTTACGCTGGAGATTGTGCCAAGTCATGTGACGATCATCGAGACCCGTGGCGGACAGAACGAAGATTCTCGTGTGGATCATGTGCAGGTCTATGTCTTTGACACCGCACAAAAACTCTTGCACAAGGCACAGCAGGATTTCGAGTCCCCTTCCTTCAACGGAAATTACCGCATGCACATGATGTTGCCCTCGAACCAGACCTGTCGCATTTATGCCGTGTGCAACCTTCCCGAATTGTGGGGTGAAAACATCACTACGGAGAGCGAGTTGGAAAACTACAAGTTGGAAAGCCTCCTTCCCGAATGTGCGTTTGTGGGGTCGATGGTCATGAGTGGAAAGCGTGAATTTAAATCGGCGGAAATTCAGAATAAAAAACAGACGTTGTTGGTTCCTGTATCCCGTATTGCGGCAAAGATCAATTTCAAGGTGTCGTTCCAACCCGAAGTCAAGACCGATAAATTTTACTTGTCGTGTATTTCGGTGTGTAATGTGCCGCTGAAGAGTTGGCTTATGGAACGCACTGAAAATCAGGTGGGACATACAAGTAACGGACGAACGGATCTGATGGGGGCGGAGGGCGATGCTGTGCATGATCCCGCGCTGACGACATTTCCCGTGCCGGAAGGGTATAAGCCTCCAAAAGGATTGTATTTCGACGAATCGCAACTTCAACTTATCCGGGAGCGTGTCAAGGACGAGGCGGGCAATGACATTTTATGGACGACGGCTTCGACCTACCTGTTTGAAAATCGTCGTGGCGAGAAGCGCGACAAGTCGTTCTTTACGTCGCGTTTCGGCAACCGGCAAGGGCTTTATTCCACGCTGAAGGGCGAACTTGCCCGGCAGGAACATCCCAACGCATCGTATCTGATGGTCGAGGGTATCTACGAATCGGATAAAGGCCTACGCACCAAGGAGGTCAAGTATAAGATTTATATCGGACGGAACAACTTCTCGAATTTCAATGTCACGCGCAATTCGCGTTTCGATATTACCTCGGTCATCAAGGCGGCCGACAATATCGACACCCGTGTCGATATTGTCGAGATGAATAAAAGCAGCATCACCGAGTTTTTTAAAACTCCGCTTGATGCTCATTTCGGGACGGGTACCTGTTTCGGTTATACGCAGAACAAAAGTTGGGAGTTGTTTGTCGAGAATCCCGACCAATGCCCGTGGCTTGAGATTTCGTTCTCGGCGGACTATAAACCCCATACCATGGGACAGCAACTCACCGACAAGGAGAAGATGAACATTGCGGGAACGTACTTTTCGAGCGATAAGAAGGCTCTTTCGCAGTACTTCTACATCCATGTCGATGAGTTTATTCCCGAAACTGCCGCCACGGGAAGTAACGACAATATTTCTGCATCGGGAACGAACATTGCCCTCGATCCCGCTTCGTGGAGAAAGGGTGTGGTGGTGTTGCGCGACCGCGTGAACCATACCGAGGCGCGTTTCGAGGTGACGCAGCGTCCCGCGCAGTTGGTGCGTCTCGTATCGAAGGATTCTCGCGGAAATACGGCTCGGCACGACTATTATGTGGAGTTTGAAGCCGAGACCACGCCGATTGTATGGGGATTCCTGCGCTACGGAGCGAATCCCGTGATGACGAGTATGATCAACGACCGTTGGGACGGACTCTCCAATACGCGCAAATTGTATCAGGAGGCCGTGAAACTGGGCGGTGCTTATAATCCTCAGATCAAGGGCGGGGTGTTCGGCGAAAAGAAATACAAGTACGCCACTTCCGAGGAGGCTGCCGCACATCTTCCCCAAGATGAGATGATCGGTTATGTGATGACGAAAAACCGCGACCGCAACGGCAACGGATGTATTGACTACGACGAGATCGAATGGTATGTCCCCGCTGCCAACGAACTGCTCGAATTGTGCAAGGTATTTCAAAGAGGCGAATTGGTCATCGGACAGGGCGAAAGCCGTTTTTACTCTTCGACACCTTATCTTGCGGGGTATTCGGCCGAGGTGCCGGGACGTGCGTTTTATGTCAAGAAGGAAAACGGCAAATATCAGGTGGCTTTCGTGATGCGTGATCACCGCTATTTTGTCATCTGTTGCCGTCGTAAGAATGCTTGGACGGGTGTCCCCGATTCGGGAGCCGATGGCAACATCAGTATTGATCCCGGATGGAATCCCGATGAAAATGACATTATACCCAAAAATGAATAATATGAAAATTCTGTTGCGATACTTTTTGATTTTTGCGGGAGTTCTGACTTTCGCGGGTTGTTCGGAACATTCGGACGATACGACCAAACCCGCTTCGGTCGAGTTCCGTTTCGGAGTCGCATCCTATGGCGGTGAGGGTTCGGAGACCGTGTTCGACTTCACGCAACACATGAACCGAATCTATGTGGGCGAACGCCTTAAGGAACACGATTCGGAACCGTTGCATCTGCACGAATACTCGGATTTGGAGCCGTTTGTCTGGCAGGGGCAGACTATTATGGAGTATAATGTGTCGTCTCTCTTGCCGCAATGGTATAAATTTGCGGTATATACCGTGCCGAAGATCTATCCGGGTGATGATCCCCGCAACTTCGAGATCTTTGCAGAGCGCATTCCGGGCGAAGGGTCATGCAATATGGCGGATTATTTCATTGACTATCTGCCGATCCTGAAGAAGGGCGCGGGGGCAACGGCTGCCGTCTCGGAGATGCCTCTTCCCGATGGCGATATTTACCGTATGGTGATGAACCGTTGGGTCAGAAGTGACCGCCGCATCAAGGAAAATGTGGTCTTGCACCGTGTAAACGGACTTTTGGAGGTCGATATGGGAATTTTGGTCGATCAGTTTTATAAACGGGTCAATACGGTGACCATCGAACTTGTCACGCCGACCCGACTCGGTATTCTGGATAATAACGTCGATGAGGTGATCTCCTCAAACCCTCAGCGGGTTCGGTTTACGACCTCGCCGAGCGATATGAAACCCGTTCCCGAAGCGCAACGTCAGCATCACATTATCCGTATGAATCTCCTGCCGTGCGAACTCACCGATGCGAAGATCGTGGTCGATACCGAGGGAGGACGCTTCGAATATAAACTCCGCACGGGTACGGGTAATGTCTTTATCCGCAAAAATGTGCGGACGAAACTGCGCTTCAACGGCATGGCCGACGGTATGTTTGATGTGCGTTATGCGGGTTACGGCAATACGGAGATTGATGTCGAGGACTCTTGGAACGGTGGTTGGACAAAATCATTGAAGAACGAATAAACGAAATGGGGATGAAATACTTTCAAATAGGAATGTGGTGTGTCACGGCGATGCTTTCACTTGCGGCCTGCACCGAAGATCTTGACGGGAATCCGATTCCGAAGACTCCGTCCGATGTGCCGACCGAAGAGTCCGACACGGAAGCGGGAGAGATCCCCGAAGGAAAATTTGTGGTGTCCTATTCGGTGGGTGATGCCTCGATGCCGACGCGCGGAAGTGATCCTCTTGCCGCCGAACATATTCAGTCGCTTTATCACTATGTGTATGTCCGGGATAAGAATGCGACAGGTGGCGAATTGTTTCTAAAACGCAAGATCCGCGGCATCAACCGATCGACCAAATGGCCGATTTCCAACCGAGAAGAGATGTCATGGGAACTGCGTCAGGATTTGCAGGATACGCTGGACGACGGATTGGATTACCGCGTGTTGTTCGTGGCAAATGTCGATCCCGCACACTTCAAGAAGGTGATGGACGAGTCGGGTAAACTCGTTCCCCAAACGCTGGTGACGGGAGAAAAAAACTATGCTACGGCTCGTTTGTTGTTGCCCGCAGAACCTCTCACCGACAATACGATGTATTATATGTGGGAGGGGGAGATCATCCGCACAGGCAGCACGCCCAAACCCGCTTCGGAGAATCAGAAGGTACTGTTGCGCCGTGTGGTGGCCCGGACCGATTTCAAGCGAGAGGTGGTCATGAACCCGGACGGAACGGAGCATGGGGATCGTAACCTGTATAATGCCATCGAACGGGGTTTCTATCAGACCTATGCCGCCGAACTTTCGAACAGCATCACCGGAGCAACGAATAATTTTTGCAAGGATCTCCGTGCTAAAGTCATCGACAAAACAAACGGGAATAAGGCAAAGTATCCGTTCAAGGGTGAAAACGGCGAAGGCAATATGCTTTTGAAACTTATCGAGGCCAATCGGGATCTTATTGCGCAGAGCATTAAAGATTTGATTATCAATAAATACGTGAGGCTGATTACGCCACTTGAGAAATACAAGAAAATCGGGACATGGTACACCGACGGAAATAGCCGGGTGAATATCACCTATGAATCCGCAGCGGGCAGGGGCTATGCCAATGCCTTGGGTTTTGATCGCCGCCCTGCGCATGTCGAAGGATCTTCGAATGTGGTAAAGTTGTCGGTCGAGCCTGACGGAATGTTTCGGATCATAGGTTTTACGGGAGCGGGTTATAACGAGATCAACTCGTTGCGTTTTTATCAGGAAAACGACCATAATTCGTTCTTTGAACTGACCGGTATCCCCCGTCTGGAACACGGACTTAACGAAAAAAGACTTTATGTGTGCGATCCCGTATGGAAAGTCGAGACGACAGCCGATCTTAAAAAAGAGCGGATTACGGTCAATATTGACAATCTGTTCAAGAAAATGACCGTCAATGGAAAAACATGGGAGGAATTTATGATGACCAAGGGCATTTATAATTCGGGAGGTTGGTTGGCA
>RCNH01000566.1_pt1 | contig 15092 bp, 14 predicted proteins | sample 2041161 | NCBI WGS metagenome assembly RCNH01 (sample SAMN09708215, study PRJNA481090) | Feces metagenome, whole genome shotgun sequencing project. | biome: feces | host: Leptonychotes weddellii | place: Antarctica: Sion Island | collected 2010-03-01 | reverse complement strand
TGGCCCTCTGCCTAAAGGACAAAATAGCCTTGAGCACCTAGAGAACTTCCAAGCTGCTGACATGCAGCGCCTGGCCGATCTAGACGTATTGGCTTCTGTGCAGCCCTGCCATATTACTCTTGACCCAGGTGGCCCCGAGCGTGACCTGGGACCAGAGCGCGTGCCCTATATGTGGCCTTTTGCTACCCTGTTGCGCCTCGGCTGCAAATTAAGCCTTGGTACCGATGCGCCCGTAACTGACATTAACTCCCTGCCTGTAATCTATACGGCCACAACCCGCAAGGATGCCACCAGCAAAAAGCCCGAAGGTGGTTGGCTACCCCAAGAGCGTATCAGCATGGCACAAACCCTGCGCGCCTATACGCTCGGCTCTGCCCAGGCAGCAGGGCGCGCTTCTGAGCTTGGAACCCTTGAGGCAGGCAAATATGCTGACTTAGCTGTATTTGACACAGATCTGTTTACCTGTGATGAAGATGAGATTTTAGAAACTCGCGTGCTCGCTACCTATGTCGGCGGCACCTGTGTTTATAGCGCATAAGCAGTCTTGTGCCTGCCCTTTGACCTATCCTGGGCCTACGACTTAAGGTGTGCCAGGGCATAGTCAAACACAGCGCATAGGCTTCAAAAGATGCGAGGGCTAAAGCCTTCATTCAGCCTAGGCCTCGTGGATCACCCCCTTGGGTCACCCCTTTAAAACAAACAAACGCCCCATAGACGTGGCAAGCACGACTATGGGGCGTTTTTGTATGCAGGTGATAAAGTTTTAGCTTAGTGCGCCTGCACTAGAGATTCCACATATGATTGAGGGGGCCATTGCCCTGACCCAAATCAAGGCCAGCACGCAGGGCGCCTGATACGAAGTTCTTAGCATTTTGAACAGCAGGCTGCATGTCCATGCCAACTGCCAGATAGCAGGCAGCAGCAGCAGAAAGAGTGGTTCCGGCACCCTTGGTGTTTTCTTCTTGTATACGCCTATGACGCAGCCAGAATTCATAGCCATCAGCAGTTGCCAGGAAGTCGTCAGAGCAGGTAGCCAAGTGTCCGCCGGTGATAAGAATAGAGCCTTGAGGACAATGCTCTTTGAGCATGTGAGCTGCTTCTACCATGTCCTGATCGCCTGAGATGGCCAAACCAAACAAGGTTTCGGCTTCTGGGATGTTTAGGACAACCAAGTCTGCTAGGGGGAAGATCTTTTCTTTAAGCAGATCCATAACCTGCTTATCAACCAGGGTTTCGCCTTCTGGCGTGCGCAGGGTAGGATCAACAACGATGTGACGAGCTTTGTGAGCTACAAGGCGCTCGGCAACAACATCAATCATTTCTGGATTAGACAGAATGCCCACCTTAACAGCATCAGGGCGAATATCCTCAAATACGGTGTCAATCTGTTGGGCTACAAATTCTGGAGATACCTCCAAGACACCCTGTAGTCCCTGGGTGTTTTCGGCAGCTAGAACCGTGACAACACTCTGCGCAAACAGCTGGTGTGCCGTAATGGTTTTAATATCTGCCTGAATACCAGAACATCCGCTACAATCGGAGCCTGCAATACTCAATACTGATTCCATAGCTATCCCTTCTCGATAGACCATTATCTAACCCAAGCTGTTGTGTTGCCCACAGATGAGTCGCGCATGGGGGCAGCTCGCAGGTGGACTTTAGTTTGCTAGAGTTTTGTACCAGCTATTATAAGCATTGTTATCATAATTCTTACATTAATTAACAAAAACAGGCGGCAAAGTGCTGCATGAGCTGGACACACGGGGTGTCTATCTTGGCTCTCGGGAAGCTTTAAGAGTTCCTGTAGCCAGTAAACGAAGCGAAAATCGTAAAAGACAAACCCCAAAGGAACACGTAAGCCCCCTGCACGAGCAATACTCTAGGCTTGAGGCGTGTCAGAAGGGTGATCGAGCACAGTATCTTCTTCCAGATCATACACAATACCGAGGCACCCATCAGAAAGGGCAATACAGGCCTCTTCCCCAATGAATTCATTAGAAAGTCCCCAGGCTTTACGATTGCTCACCGTTTTATCCATGACTTCATACTTAAGTCCTGTTTCTAGCACACCCGTTGCCCTATCACTTAAGGCAAGAACCGTCACAAGCCCAGACTCACGCTGGGGCAGATACATAACATCGGGTCCAGCAATAAAGCGCATGCACTCCTGCATGCCAATAAGGCGCACATAGGCACCCTGTTCTGCAAGGCCTGCTGCAACCTGAATATTACAAAGGCTATGATCGAGACGACCACCCAGGGCTCCATACACCCAGATTTCATCGGGCTTGCGCTGTAGGGCGCGCTGTAGGGCGCGCTCCATATCAGAAAAGTCTTTTTCTACAGGAAACTGCACCATGCGTGCATGGCGAGGAACATAGCCCAGAGAGTCAAAATCACCCATGACAATATCGGCCTCGCGCCCGCAGGAAAGGATGTGCTCATAGCCTCCATCAACAGCAATGCAATAATCAAAGCTGTGAGAGGCAAAGTGCTCGAGATTGCATTCGGGAGAAGCACCAACAACAGCACAAATAGACATTTCTTCCTCTTTCCTATCTTTTTAGCAAACGGCCACCCAGTGGTGGATGTTTCTTTGGTAGAATATCATACCAGGAGTGAGCCAGACGATTGCGCAGTATTCTGTGAGGAAAGTCCGGGCTCCTAAGGGCAGAATGCCAGCTAACGGCTGGGCGGGGTGACCCGACGGATAAGTGCCACAGAAAAGAAAACTCTCCTACACGCAGCATGCCTGTAAGAGAAAAGCTGAAACGGTGCGGTAAGAGCGCACCAGTGCATTGGCAACAATGTAGCTTGGTAAACCCCATTCGGAGCAAGCGCAAATAGGACTGCAATACGGTTGCCCTTCCGTGCGGTCGGGTTGCGTGCTATAAGGCATTTGGTGACAAATGTCGCAGATAAATAATCGTCCATTCGACAGAACCCGGCTTATCGGCTCACTCGTACACAAAGCACCCCTATGGGTGCTTTCTTTGTATTTGGATGTGTATAGGCTTCTAGGCACGTATCCGAGACGCCCTTTTCACCCCTCCTTTTTTTGCCATATAGGGCCCGATGCCGTATGCAAGGGAGGCAAGCGAGGCCAAGGGGCTATAACCCAGCCTGGCAGCCCACAGGTACAATGAGCTTACAAGCTGTGAGTACAATAAAAACCGCCCTTCTAATGTGCGCACAAAGAGCAACATCAAAAGGGCGGTGCGTATATTATTCTACGTCGTCAAACTCAAATACGTCGTCAGCGTCGCCAAAACCGGACAGGTCCTTTTCTGGCTTGGAAGGCTTAGGCGTAATTGGGGTAACTACCTTTGCATCTACAGGCTGAGGTGTGGTGTAGGTTGCAACAGCAGGGCTTACCTTTTCCATAGGGTCGAGCTGAACACGACCAGTGGCATTAGGCTGGGCAAAGCTGGAAAGGTCCAAGTCGCCGCCTACCTCGGTGAGCTTCTGGGTTGCTGAAGCAATAAAGCCCTTGAGCAAGTCCTGGTACTCAGCACGAACAGCTTCGCGATCGGTGGTCAAGTTGGTAATGGTATCCAAGATGCGCTGCTTTTCACCATTTGCCTTGCCTAAGATGCGGTGAGCTTCTTCATTAGCATCAGCAATAATACGATCTGCATCTGCCTTGGAGCGAGCAATGATGTCATCACCCGAGCGCTGAGCAACAATGAGTGCCTTAGCAATGGCATTGTCATCCATCTTGCGATCATCAAGACGTGCTTCGAGCTCACGAATGCGAGCGTCCTTTTCAGAATCGGTCATAGAGAATGCTGGCTTTTCTTCAACAACAGCTTCACGCTCTGCCAAGGCATCCGTCAATTCAGAAACCTGTTCAGTAAGACGAGCGATTTCTTCATTGAACCAGTCTACCTCGTTGGCAAGTTGTTCTAAGAATACGTCAACTTCATCAACGTTATAGCCTTTGCGGTCAACCTTGAAACTTTGTTCGTGAATTTCAGTCGAAGTAATGGTCATTGATTACCCTCCGTAACTTAGAGCCACATCTATTTTGTGACGTTAGTTCTATCATTATATAACAAGGTGGAGTAAGTTTAGTAAAAATGGTACTCCGTATTCCAAAACAAGCAAGGCAAAGATGGGCGAAAAGTCTAACATGCCTCCCATGGGTGGAATAATTGCCCTAAAAAGGGCAAAGAATGGCTCGCAGATACGAGCAAGAAAGTCACGCGCCTGAACAAAATATTCATTGGTGATAGGAAACCAGGTCGTAAGTGCATACACTACGATCAACATTTCATATACACGGGCACATGACAATACCAAAGCATCTATTAACACTGGGCAAGCTCCTTATTTCGTTGAACGGCTGCCTGAACACCCTGAGAATAGGCCTGTGCTATTCCTGCATCCTCCATTGCCTGCAATCCCGCCAAGGTAGAACCGCCTGGGCTACATACATCTGATCTAACCTGAGCAGGGCTTTGCTTGCTCATATCAAGCAGGCGAGCTGTGCCTATAAGCGTTTGTAGGGCAAGATCGTGCGCTAGAGAAGCTTGAAGACCAAGCTCGGCTCCTGCCTGGGCTAGATATTCAACAAAGGCTGCTACATAGGCAGGCCCTGATCCGCTAACAGCGCTCACGATATCCACCTGTTCTTCAGGAACAATGCAAGCACTACCCAAACAATCAAAGAGCTCTTTTACATAATCTCTGTCAATTGGCGAAGTTTTAGGATGAGAACAAATAGCCGTGGTGCCGGCACCCACTGTTAAGGGAGTGTTGGGCATAGTGCGCACAAGCCGTGCACCCTCTGGCAAGCAGGAAAGCAAATCATCACAGCTCAAACCTGCTGCAACTGAAATAAACAAAGCTTCCCTGCTCCAGCTCATGCGAGAAATTTGAGCTAGCACCTCACGCATAATCTGCGGTTTTACCGCCAAGACTACAATGTCGGGAGCTGTAGGTATTTCAGATACGTCTGCTACACAGGCTACCTGATAGCGCTCCTGGATGGCTTCTCGGCGCTCGCGGCCGGGATTAACAACCAAGAATGAATCTGCCTGTAGCTTGCGGGCAACATCCTTTGTAGAAGCAAGCCAGCCAGACATGATGGCAGAACCCATTCTGCCACAGCCAACAATTACAATCTGAGGCGTAGTCTGCTCAGTCATACATCACACTTTCTGTATTGCTTATAAAATACCCTGATCACGTAATTGCTCGCGCTCTTCTTCTGTTAGAGGAGCACCGGAGGCAATCACGAATACCTTGCGGGCGATGCAGTCAACCTTGGCATCTACCATGCTGGCAGCGCCAAAGGAAAAATCAAGAAGGCGCTTGCTTAAGGACTCAGGTACGGCACGAAGTTGAAGTACAACAATATTACCGGCCTTGAGCTGGCGACCCACCTGTTCAGCATCAGCATATTCAACAGGCTTGATAAGTTTAATCTGGCGAGGACGCTCGGAAGGAATGGCAAGACCTAAGTGTGCACTTTGAGCTGCCTGCTCTGCACGAGTACGTGACTGATTAGCACGCACATCATCGTAGCTCACCAAGCGAGGACGAGTGATGTCATGACGAGCATAAGGGTCGTCCGTATATGGATAGTCACCCTGATAGGGATCTTCTACATAATCTTCTACTGGGTAGAAGTCATCTTCAAACTCATCGTCCTTGTATTCTTCATAGCCCTCGTAATCATCATAGGTGTCTTTAGGGGCAATGCCAAAACGGCTTTTGAGATCTGAAAGCATGTCACTTGCTTGCGAGGCAAACTTAGGCATGGTCGTAAACTCCTGTGTCATGAATAGGTATAGGTAACTGCATAGATAAATACCTAGGATACCATATACAGCATACAGGCTTAGGGGCTAAGACAAAAAATCCTCACTAAAAATAGCACGGCCGATACGAACAATGGTTGCGCCCTCTTCAAGGGCACAGGGCCAGTCTTCGCTCATACCCATGGATAACTCAGTGAGCAAAGCTGAGGCAGGATGGTTTGCAAACTGGGTTTTAAGCTCGTCTTGCAAGCGTGCAAGGCCTGAAAAACAGGCTTTAATTGCAGCAGGATCCCCCTGGGGAGCCATGGTCATAAGTCCACATACACAGATGTGGTCATACTTCAAAGCTTCCTTATAGACTTCCTTAAGAAGTTCCTGGTCAAAGCCTGATTTAGAAGCCTCTCCCGATACATTAACTTCTAGCAAGATGCGCTGTACCTTGTGCTGCTTGCGAGCTGCAGCATCGATTTTTGCAAAATGTTCCTGCTTGCAAACCGAATGAATAAGATAGGACGCTTTTACAATATCGGGTATGCGACGTGATTGGATGTTGCCTATAAAATGCCAGCGATAATCAGGATGCAGGGCATATTTTTCGAGCAATACATCAGGACGATTTTCTCCAAAATCCCTGCACCCGCTCGCATAGGCTGCTTCTATGGCTTCAAGGTTTGCCTGCTTAGACACTGCGAGTAACAATACAGAAGCAGGATCTTTGTCGAGTGCTTCACAGCACTGGTCTACCTGGGCGCGCACCGTCTTATAGTGGGTATATGAGGACATATCGCAAACCTCCTTTGTAGTAGCTATCAGTTAGCCCACGAGCCTTACAAGCGCCTAAACGCTAGTGCAGCGTGGCGACCACAAAGGCCGGATTCAGCGCGATAAGAAAAATAACGATCGACAGAGCATACGGTACACTCCCCCACACGCGCTATGCGATCAGGGTTACAACCAGCCCGCACAAGGCTTGTAGTTTGCACCTGATCAAGGGATATGTGGCGCGCATCTAGTCGACAATCTGCGCCAAAACTATCTTCAAAATCCTGGGCTATCTGCTCTGAGGTTTCAAAACAACACGGGCCAATATGAGGACCGAGATATATATTGTAGTCCCATGCTGAATAGGAAGTTTGTGCTGTGGATGCCTTGCCTGCCTGGGCGCGGTCGGCCCTCTCAAGGGCAGCTACGGCCTTGGCAGCAATTTCTTGCATACACCCACGCCAACCTGCATGTACAACAGCAAAGCGACCTGAGGGAGACACAATAATCACAGGCATGCAATCAGCAAAGCACAGCAAGGCTCCTAGGTCTGCGTCATGGACAACAAGGCCGTCACAGCCTGCTTTAGCCAAACAAGCTGCCTGTTCAAAGCCTTCCTGAGTAAGATCGACAAGGGTGCTGCCATGTACCTGGTTAGGTACTACATAGGCAAGATCGGGCACGCCGAGCGCTGAACACAGCGTACGTCGGTTGGCCATAACAGCCGTGGGGTCATCACCCACATGGGAGCCAAGATTTAATGAGCTGTAGGGCGGCTGGCTCACGCCTCCCCCACGCGTGGTAAATGCGATACGAATGCCCGTCTGGTCGTAGAGCATCTGATCGGTTACAAGGTCTACAGATGCAAAACGACCCTCGGACAATCGTGGCATCACGAGTTCAAGGGTCGTCACAATATCACATTCTTAAAAGATCATTATGTTTAGCGCTTCAAGAAATCAGGAATATAATCTTCGTCGCTAAAACGGTTTTCGCTTACAGCAGGCTTCTGATAGGCAGAACGATAGGCGTTAGCTGGAGCACTTGGCTGCTTACGCAGGGAATCGATGCCTGCCTGAATAGGCTGGTTTTTAAAACCTGTTGCAATAACAGTAATGCGAACTTCGCCATCAAGACGATCATCAATGGTCTGACCATAGATGATGTTAGCATTTTCATCAGCACAGGATTCAACGGTGCGAGCTGCTTCGTCAACTTCGCTCAGGGTAAGATCAGAGCTACCAGCAATAGAGAAGAGGATGCGAGAAGCACCAGCGATTGAAGACTCAAGCAAGCTAGAGTTGGTTGCCTGCTGAGCTGCATCCAAGGCACGGTTTTCACCCGTAGCAGCACCAATACCCATCATAGCAGTGCCGGCATCCTTCATAACGGTGCGGATGTCTGCAAAGTCAAGGTTGATCAAGCCAGGAATAGTAATCAAGTCAGTCACACCCTGGATGCCCTGACGAAGTGTGTCGTCAGCAATGCGGAAGGCATCGAGCATGCTGGTTTTTTTGTCAACAATCTCAAGAAGACGATCGTTAGGAATAACAATCAGGGTGTCAACTTTTTGAGAGAGCAATTCCAGGCCCTGCTCAGCCTGGTTGCGACGAAGGCGACCCTCAAAGCTAAATGGCTTAGTTACGATACCAACAGTCAAGGCGCCAATTTCTTCACGAGCAATTTCTGCGACAACGGGAGCAGCGCCTGTACCTGTGCCACCACCTTCGCCAGCAGTAACAAATACCATGTCAGCACCAGCAAGGGCCTCACGGATTTCTGCACGAGATTCTTCAGCAGCCTGGCAGCCAACCTCTGGGTTTGCGCCAGCACCAAGACCACGGGTCAGTTCTTCGCCGATATGGATGGTCTTGTCGGCATCAGACATAAGCAATGCCTGACGATCGGTATTAACAGCGATGAATTCTACACCCTGAATACCAGCTTCAACCATGCGATTAACTGCATTGGTGCCGCCACCGCCAACACCAACAACCTTGATAACCGCCAAATGTTCTGAACCTAAATTATTTTGCATGGCTTCCTCCACAGATGCTGCATCTGAATAAACAAACTGCGACATAATCGCAGACAAATAGTGATAGTGTATAGTTTACATGATATAGGGCTTTATACAACTAAGCACTTTGTTAATTGCTAAAATTCTGCACTACTGAAACAAAGGAAAACGTAAGGCAATTTTGGAATTTTTACGTTATGCCGGCCAGCTCGTCGTATAATGCTCTTTTTATCGCTACCGTAGCATCTAAGTATTCGTCGTACCACAACCCTGTAGAGGTGGATATGAATAGCAGCTTTTCCCTTGCTGTACACGCCCTGGTGTACTTAAATCATCGCCAAAGCACCCTATCAAGTGAAGAACTTGCCAGCAATATTTGCACCAATCCTGCAACAGTGCGCAAAACGCTGGCTAAGCTTAAGGCTGCCGGTCTTGTAGAAGCCAAGGAAGGAGCCGGTGGCGGCTATGCCCTCTCCTGCGATCCTGATGAGGTATCTCTCGCTCAGGTAGCTAAAGCCCTAGAAAATGTATTTGTATCCGTTTCTTGGAAAAGTGGCTACACTGATCAGGTGTGTCTTATTTCATCAGGCATGGGAAGTTTTGTCGACGACCTGTGCGACACCCTAGATAAGGTATGCTACGACTATTTAGCAAACATCAGCCTCAGTGACGTTTCTCGTAGCATATTTGAAAAATAAGCTTATATAATCCCCCGCTTTCCCTCGTTTTATACGCCATACACATAAGCCCCGCCCTCTTTTTAACCGAAGAAGGCGGGGCTTTTTTGTGCAATAGCTTGTAGCCTAAAAACCAAAACGAAGCTGGGTATTTGAGTGGGGATGTAAAAAACGAGAAGCTTTGAATAGATACCCCTTATTTCACACGTCGACTACGCGCAGCCCTCATTACGAGCGCGCATAACACACAGGCGCTAGCAACAAGCACTAGGGGCATATACGACTCACCCAAGGCAGGAATGCTGCTAAGCTTTGAGCTTTTTCTTTTGTCTTGTGCCACAGCTTGGTGCGAAGTAGCAAGGGGGTCTGTTGGGTAGCCCTGCACCTCAGGATCTGTAAGTTTTGAAGGCACGCTGGGAACAGTGTCTGTACCCGAACCAGCATCGGGCAGCAAAGGATCGGGATTTTTAGGTGATGGGTCCGAGGGGTCAGAAGTGTCTCCCGAATCCCCGCCTTCAGGATCAGGATCTAGTGGGTCTGGCGTATCAGGTGTGGATGGATCTGGTGGTGTTACCAAACCTGGATCGGGCACCTCAGGGGTTTCTGGATCAGGGGTTTTAGGAGTTTCTGGATCAGGCACCTCAGGTGCTTCGGGCTCAGGAGGTACGGGGCGATTCTGTACAACAACAGAAACAGTTTTTGTGGTACGAGCGCCTTGAGAATCCTCTACCTCAAACCTAAGCTCGTAGACACCGGCGCGACTGGTGTCGACCGTATTGCGAACAAGATGCTCAGAACGCACCAAAATGGCGCCATCTTCTGCATCCTGTATCTGCACACCTTCTAAGGGGTCAAAGGCATCACCAACAAAGATGGTCCTATCCTCTGCCTGGATATGAGGAGCAGCATTAAGGAGCGTCCACCGAGGTGCCCACTGGGCATACCAGGTGGTATGTTCATGTAACTGCCGCCCGACAATGCTTGAGCGATCCAGTAGTGGCCCCGATTTTTCCGGCGTATCACTCCAGCCCAAAAAGGCAAACCCAGGGCGCTCAGGGTCATCCGGGTAGGTTTCTTGCAGGCTCGTGCCTTCAAGTACGAGATACTGGGCATGAGCGGCCTTGGCTTCAGGGTAGTTGAGGTCAAAGACAGCCGTTACAAAGCTTCGAGCATTCACATCATCGTTGTTCAAAATGTGATCAAAGCGTGTGCCGGGATGCGAAGTGCGAGCAAAGCGCAGATTTGTAAAGGCAGCACGATTTGCCGGTGGTGTGTAGGTATGGGCGGCACGATTGCCAATAAACTCTGTCGTTTGATCAGTTTCAAGATTGGTGTAGAAGTCATCTGGCACAGGCTCAGTAAGCAAGTCGCCATGAGTACCATCGTTGTAACTAGGCTTATAGGCATGCAAGTTTGAATACAGGGCACCACCACCGCCACGGGGGCTTACAGCACGATTGTTTTCAAAGCGACTGTTGTGGGAGATGTGAACAAACCCCTTTGTTTCATCAATGGACACAGCTCCCCCTGTTTTAGCTGCCTCATTTCCTACAAATTCTGAGGCTGTAATGGATACGCGTCCATCCTGGGGCAGGCTTGCATCAACGAACAGTGCTCCGCCATGACCCTCGGGCAAGGTATCTGGCTCTGCGTCTTGTATAACAGTTGCTTTATTTTGTATAAAACTACTGTGGTCAATTACAAGGCTGCCACCAGCCCAAATACCACCGCCAAAATAGGCTTCATTGCCGCTAAATTCAGAATTGTTTAACGTAATAGGATCAGCCTGTGCTGTTAACCAAAGTCCACCACCTGATCCACGTCGTTTATTTTCTTCTACAGGAAGTAGCTTATCTTCTTCGCTGAGCAAGGCCTCATTTTGGGCAGAATTATTGATAAACGCAGCCGATACGAGCGACAGGCCACCCTGTTCTAACGCTAGGCCACCTCCGTAGAGTTCGGCATGATTAGCTTCAAAGCGGGCATCTTCTATATTTTGCATAGACCCTTCAGGAATTTTTTGACAGATGCCTGCACCACGCAGGGCATGGTTAGAGCGCCACTGGGAATGACTCAGATGGCACGGCTGCGATAACCACAAAGCTCCACCCGCTCGTGCCTCATTGGCTTCAAATTGCACCCTCTCAAAACGACTTAAGGGCGAACCGTTAAAAACGCCACCGCCAAACGGGGCTTCGTTACGAGCAATCTGAAGGTCTTCGGCTGTTAGCTGCGCATCTGGACCATAGGGATACAGGGCCCCACCTTGGCCCTCGGCTCGATTGTCCACATAGGATCCACTGTGGATTTGAGCTCGGGCATCATCTACAAGGGCATGGCCGCCACCATATTTAGCCTGATTTCCTATGACCTGCGTATCTACAAGCTCAATTTCTGATGTAGCGCCCTGGTAGATTCCGCCACCCCAGGCAGTAGCCTGGTTGCGAGCAATGACAGCCTGCTCGATATGAGCCCGTGAACTCTTGCCAAGCATGATGGCACCACCCTTGGCGCTTGCTTGGTTAGACTCTATGCTGCCACCTTCTACAGTAAGCTCAGCTACTTGGCCCTCCACACCCTGGATGTAGAAGGCTGCGCCATAAGCTGCCTGATTATCATGAATGCTGCCACCAGTCATCTGTATGGGCAGATAAGAAAGGCTACAAATCGCTCCTCCCACATTGCCTGAGCGGCACTGAGAGATTTCGCCTCCGTCTATGATCAGACGAGCATACTTTTGCATGAAAATAGCCCCACCCGTACGTTCTGCCAATCCGTTAGTAAGGTGAGAACCTGGGCCCAATATCACCACAGCCCCAGGATCGGGAGCGCTTGGATCTAAGAGTCCTGACTCTATCCAAATAAGGCTTCTTTTGTTGCTGCCATCAATGGTGACATGTTCAAGCCTGAGACGCGCCTGATTTACCACACCAAACATGTGACGATTGTCAGTGCTACGACTCATAATAGTGCGAGGCTCATCGGTGTTGGCACTTGTGATAGTAAGCTCGCCAAAGGGCCAGCCAAATTGATAATAGCTCTCAAGTACCACATCCTTATGCAGCACAAGTTTATACTTTGTCGTACGAGGCGTGTGATAATCCCCCGCCCCTTCTTCTCTTAAGACTTCTTGAAGCTCAGTAAAAGTATCAAACTGGGCTATAAGGACGTCATCCTTATAAAAATCCATGGCCTTACTGCCTGCTGGATCTGTATCCTCGAGGGAAAAAGCCTGTAGGGGCACCAGGCTCAGTGCTAGACAGCCTGCTACCAGCGCATATGCAAAACGCGCCGCCTTCTTCATAGTCGCTCTCCTTTATGCGAAATATGGGCGATACTATCAATACAGCCTGCGTGTGTCTATCCGAATGCATTTTGCTTATCTTTACTTGTTATAGGGTCGGTCACATACTATAAAGCTATACCTACCCTGTGATATGTATGAGCGCCTATAATCACATTTTTATCATATCTAGGTGCAGACACCACTCACCCTGACACCCAGCCTGACTGGGGCTGTCGCAGCAGAATTGCTCCCTAGCGCTCGATACGAGGGCTCGCTGCCGAGCATAAAAAAACACCCCTTGTGCTACAAGGGGTGTTTACTCTCTTAGTGCCAGGTAGGCTTGTCTACCGTTCGAACATTAACCGATGTTAGTGTGTCCTTGTGCTCTTCCATAAGCTTTAAGGCAATACGCTCCTTATCACGAATGTTGCGATCATTGCCAAAAACAACTTCAACTTCGTTGTCTAATACTATGCTTATACTATCGGCACTTGGTGCTTTCAGGTACGCCACTCTATCCTTAAGCGAGGTTGTAAGGCCTGTCAGGATATGTAGGGCAGCATGAACAGAGGCGTCAGAGCATTCTGCACCTACAACAGGTGCTACTGACTTATCAGAAACCTCAATATGAATACACTGGGAGGCGTCTTCAAACAAGGCGCTCGCAAGAGTCTTTCCTTCGTCAGAATCAGCTGCAGGAATACGCTGGAGCCATACATTGTCATCAGAAAGTGCCCAGTCAATCTGCTCAGAACGCTTAATGCTCGGCAGGGATACGACCGCTGCCATAGTGCGCTCTGTAATATCAAGTATCAGCGTATGAGGAAATTTTCGCTTCACTTCGACAGTTTTAACCCAGGGATTTTCTTTGACGCGTGTTGTGATGGGCTCCTTATCTAAGCGCAGTAAGGTTGTATCAACTGGCACCTGAGCTAAGGCTGTCATCTCTTCTGCGGTAATATGGCGTGCGCCCACTACTTCTACCTGAGTGACAGTAAAAAGTCCTGAATTATACACAGACAAGCTAGCTGCTATAAGAAGTAGAAAAGCAATAAGAAGCTTTAAAAGGCGCATATTGGGGCTTGGAAGCTTGCTCTTGCGACGCTTCTTTTTAAGCTTCTTGCGCTCATCTCCTACACGTACCGATTGTAGGTCAGAAGGAAGCTCGTCTTGAGTCTTGAGCTTACGACCAGGACGAGCAAAGCGAGCTGTGTCTTGGGGGTGAACAGCTCGAGACGATTCGCCCGTATCAGGGTGGACGCGTCCAGCAGACCCACCACGAGTTTGCTCTGCACTATAGCGTGCGGCATTCGTGCTTGCCTCCAGTTCTGAAACTGACCGACGACGAGGACGCGCTTCTGTTACAGATCTACGACGCGCGCGTGCAGCAGGGGCACCCTTAGGCGTAGGGCGTCGCGAGGAGGAAGTCTTAGTCTTGCGCGCCATGCTTACCTTCTTGCAACACATGAGCCAGCTGAGGGCCTATGCTGGTAACATCACCAGCACCCATGGTGATAAACAAGTCACCAGGTTTGAGCATCTGAGCAATACGAGCAACCGTTTCAACGCGTTTTGGGATATAGGTGGCATGAGGAGAGCTCGCCTCATGAGTAACAACATCCAAGAAGGTCTTACCACTCACACCAGGCAGGGGTGTTTCACCAGCGGAATACACATCCATAAAGATGAGCTCATCAGCAGAATCAAAGGCGTGGCTAAAATCTTCACGCAAAACTTCAGTAAAGAGCTTTACACGAGAATAGCGATGGGGCTGGAAGCATACTACGACACGCTGGTAATCAAGCTCACGAGCGGCATCAATGGTTGCCTTGATTTCGGTAGGATGATGGGCATAGTCATCAACAATGGTGATGCCAGCTACTTCGTCCACCAAATCAAAACGACGGCGCACACCAGCAAACTTTGAAAGAGCCTCAGCGGTGTCTTCTAAAGGAAGGCCTAAGGCGTAGGCCACAACCATGACACCTGCTGCATTAAGTACATTGTGCAGGCCTGGATTTTTACTGATCGTTGTTCTGACCTTGCGTCCATCTGGGAAGCTAAGAGAGAAACTGTGACTCACGCACACAGTCGCTGATGCGAACATCACACTGCTCGCCAAAGCCATAGCTTATGTAGGGTCGGTTACAGCCTTCTGCAACAGCTACAACACGTTCTTCATCGCCGCAAATAACAAGTGCTCCGCCATCAGCAACAGAAGACATGAACTCAGCAAATTTTTCTTCAATTTCTTGCAAATCGCTGTAGTGATCAAGGTGATCTGCCTCGATATTAGTTACCAAGACAACATGGGGGTCAAGATAGACAAAGGACTTGTCGGATTCATCTGCCTCTACAACATAGTAATCCCCCTGTCCTGAATGAGCATTGGTCTGGTATGCGCTGACTATGCCACCAATCAAAAAACTTGGATCAAGGCCGAGGCCGTCAACCGTGCTAGCCAGCATGGAAGACGTTGTTGTTTTGCCATGTGTTCCAGCAACGGCCAAGGTTTTCTTACCACGACCCAAGGCAGCTAGCATCTTTGCACGATGCCAAATTTCTAAACCACGCTCACGCGC
>RCNH01000549.1_pt1 | contig 15100 bp, 13 predicted proteins | sample 2041161 | NCBI WGS metagenome assembly RCNH01 (sample SAMN09708215, study PRJNA481090) | Feces metagenome, whole genome shotgun sequencing project. | biome: feces | host: Leptonychotes weddellii | place: Antarctica: Sion Island | collected 2010-03-01 | reverse complement strand
CATGTCCTGAGCAATAAGACGCACCTGGTCCACCATTTCTCCTGCGTCAAGATTGCGGGTAAAGCCTTCGCGACCCGTAGCGCAGAATGCGCAGGCCATGGCACAACCTACTTGAGTAGAAAAGCACACGGTTAAGCGCTCGGGCTTACCTTCTGCATTCTTTTTGCGTGAAGGAATTCCCACCATTTCTACTAAATTGCCATCTGCGAGGCGCAGTATATATTTGCGTGTACCGTCGGTAGAAATCTGAGTATTTACAATGGTGTTCTTGGTGAGGGGAAGTTCATCAGCAAGAGTGTCTCGGAGTGTGGCAGGGAGATTGGTCATCTCGTCATAGCTTTGTGCTTGTTTTTGATAGAGCCAATCAAGTATCTGCTTTGCTCGAAATTTTGGCTGCTTCTGGGCTTTGAGATAGGACTCAAGCTCGGGCAGGCTTAGGGATGTAAGTGTAGTATTCATGGCTCTATATGATACACGACTACACACAGGCGCTCTAGGACAAGCATAAAATGAGCGAAAAGCTCCACCTTTAGCCTTCCATAACTTACAATGACTTTGTATTACGGTGTATATTGCAGGGGCTCTTTGGTATACTCAGGTGCAGAAAATTATGAGTTGCTACATGTTATGAAAGTGTGTCACATGAACGTAGATCCTAAGAATACTAAGGTAGCGCTACTCTGTGGTGGTAAAAGCGGAGAGCGCGTTATTTCTCTTGCATCAGGTAAAGGTGCTGCCGAAGCCCTCGAAAGTGCTGGGTTTTCTGTAACCATGCTTGATCCTGCAGAACCTCAAGACTTAGTACGTCTTATAACAGAATCCTTTGATCTTGCCTTCCTTACCCTACATGGTAAGTGGGGAGAGGATGGTACTATCCAAGGCTTGCTAGAAGTAGCTGGTATTCCCTATACGGGTTCTGGTGTATGGTCAAGCTCTACCGCCATCGACAAACATAAGTCTAAGTGTTTTTATAAGGAAGCGGGACTTGCAACCCCTGGCTCCCTAACCTTATATAGTCGTACGGATTATAGTCCTAAACAGATTATTGAAGCTGTTGGTAATCACTGTGTTGTAAAGCCAGCAACTGAAGGATCTGCCCTTGGCGTATATATTGTCGAAGGTGAAGAAGCCATAGCAGATGCCCTTGAGAAGGCCTTTGAAATTGATTCAACTATTCTTGTTGAAACCTTTATTTCAGGTCGTGAATTAACAGCTGCTGTATTGGGTAATGAAGATCCTTATGCCCTGCCGGTAATTGAGATTGTTCCTAAAAACGAGTTCTACGATTTTGAATCTAAGTATACTCCGGGATGCTCAGAACATCTCTGTCCTGCTCCTCTTACAGAAGAAGAGACGGCGCAGGCTCAAGATATTGCAGCTCGTGCTCACAAGGTATTGCAGTGTTCAGGTGTCTCACGCAGCGACCTTATTTTAGATGAGCAGGGTGTGTGCTGGATTTTGGAAACCAATACCCTACCAGGTATGACAGAAACCTCACTCTTGCCTGACGCAGCTCGTAGTGCAGGCATGAGCTTCCCTGAGCTTTGCACTAAGCTTGTTGAATTTGCTCTTGCAAAGTAGCTAAGAAGCACGTAGTTTTGCCTCCTATACATACGATTCAACCCCTTATCAGGTGTTCTGCAGACTTGCAGCTGATAAGGGGTTGTTTATTGTAGGTAGAATTTATAGAAGATGGCTTATCCACACAAGGGCACCCGTAGCAAGAGATAGTAAGAATATCCAGCTTGCAATATAACAACCCTTGTTACCCGCACGCCCCTGCTCTACAAGCCTATCCTTGAAACTTACCTGATCCTTCAGAATGGCTGTTTTTTCCTGAGGAAGTTCAGTGTGATGTCGTTTGGTGGGTAGATAGTCTGTCTTTGGATCAAAGGCCTGCCTGCGTGCTTCTGAACTTAGGTCTAAGTCTGGGCAAACACCTTGGGCAAAGGCCTTTTGTAGGCGCTGTATAAACGGTCCGATATCTTCTTCATCGTGAGCTTGATAGCCAAGACAAGCAAGCTCACCCCAGTAATATCCACCCTCAGGGGATTCTGTGAAGGCTATCTTTGTTACAAAACAACGGATACGGTAGCCTTCTGCATATGCAAGGCGAAGTTCGTGGCTATTCTCATAAGAGAGATAGCCGAGCTGGTTTGAATAGTCATTACATATCCAATACATCTGCTTATCCTGGTCATATTCTAGGACGCAATCCTTACCAATAATGCAATCAGAGCCCAGTAATAGCGGGGCTGCTCGTTTATTTGTCGTGTTAAAACGATAATAGTGACCAAAATAAGCTAGTTCTTGCATATAATTTCCTTATATAGATAACAATACGCTCTCGACAGGTATGTTTGTATGATACAAGAAAAAAAAGACGATTCACAATTACACGCATTTATTCTCGACGGTACTCCACAATCCATTATAGATAGATATGCTTCTCTTGCTCAAAAGGCACAAGAGGAGCGTTTTGGCATGCTTGAAGAAGTTGTAGTTATAGATACTGAGACAACCGGTATTTCCTTTAATCACGATCAGCTCACCCAGATTGCAGCTGCTCGCATGGCAGGGGGAGAAATCGTTGACTGGTTTGTCACGTTTGTTAATCCCGGTAAGCCTATTCCTGCTGACATTAGTCACCTTACCAACATTTATGATACTGACGTAGCGGATGCACCGAGTCCCCATGATGCTGTGGCGCAGCTGGCAAGTTTTGTGGGAGACCTACCCCTTGTAGCTCATAATGCCCACTTTGACTACGTGTTCGTAACTAAACAGGCCTCAGGCGAAGCTCTTAGGGATAATCTATGGATTGATTCCCTTGATCTGACACGTATAGCCCTGCCTCGTCTTCGGTCTCATCGTCTTATTGACCTCGTTAAAGCCTTTGGTGCACCTATTTCAACACATCGTGCTGATGATGACGTGCGTGCACTCTGCACTATCTATCGCATCTTGTTGGCGGCCGTGTCTTTGCTTCCATCAGAACTTATTGCTTATATCTCTCTTCTAACTCCTGTTGAGGAGTGGAACACAGGTGCTGTTTTTGCACATTTTGCCCAAGAGTATTCTCGCTATGACGGAGATGTGAGTCAGTTTACCCAAGACGATTCTGGACAGACGGGTTTGTATGTACCTCAGTCACCAGCGGCTTTAGCTGATTCTTTTAGCCTTCGCTCCATGCGCCGAAAAAGTCTTCCAGTCTCCCAAAGCGCAACAAAGCGTGATGCAGAAGCCTTGTTGCAGGAAGGGGAGGAGAGCCTCGCGTTTCCAGCTGAGCACGATATAGAAGAAGCTTTTAGTGCAAGCGGTCTTGTGGGTTCTCTGTATACAAAGTATGAGCAGCGCACCGAGCAACTTGAGATGTCTCAAGCTGTACGCAGGGCATTTTCAACATCAGACAATGCCATTATTGAGGCGGGGACGGGCGTTGGTAAATCCATGGCCTATCTTGTTCCTTCTGCTCTGACAGCGCAGAATAATGGGATTACTGTAGGTGTTGCCACAAAGACCAACACTCTTCTTGACCAGTTGGTACACAAGGAGTTGCCTTTGCTTTCTTCTGCCTTGGTAGCACAAGGTAGGCCACCGCTACAGTTTGCTCCCCTTAAGGGTTTTTCACACTACGTCTGCCTTCGTTCTGTTGAGCGTCTTATTAAACAGGGTGCTCGTATGGTGGATGTGTTTGGAGAATGTTATTCCCAGGCACCAGCTCTCGCAGGGCTCTTGTCTTTTATTGAGCAGAGTGAATACGACGACATCGATGCTCTTAAAATCGACTATCGTCTTGTGCCTCGCACTCAATTTACCATTGCCAGCCATGAGTGTCTTAAGAAGAAATGTCCTTTCTTCGGCACCCTTTGTTTTGCCCACGGTTCACGCCGTAAGGCAGAGCGCTCAGATATTGTTGTGACAAATCATTCGCTTCTCTTCTGTGATGTTGCAGCAGATGGTGGCCTCTTGCCACCTATTAGACACTGGGTGCTCGATGAGGCTCACGGGGCAGAGCGAGAAGCCCGAAGTGCCCTTTCACCTGAGCTTTCTGCAGACGTCCTACTTCGTCTTAGTGCTAAGTTACGTCGAGAATCAGGTCAAAATATCTTTGCACGCGTTTCCTTGGTTTCACATGAAACACAGAACGGTTCAAGTTTGCTTGATACTGTAGTGGGTGCGGCACAGCAGGCAAGTGGTCTATTTTCAAGCGCTGCTGAGGACCTAGCGCATCATATGAAGGACCTCTTGTTCTTTGATACGTCTAAAAAGTCAAAAGGTTACGACCGAGTAGAGTTGTGGCTCAATGATCAAATCCGCGCTTCCGACACCTTTGCTAATCTCGCCTCCCACGGACAGGTGTTTTATGAGCAGGGTGAGCGCATGTTGAAAAAGCTCACAGAGCTTATTGCAGTTCTCGATGACATTCCTGCTGCTGCAGCGGTTCAGCGCGAACTATCAACTATGGTCTTAGATATTAAGGGTCTTATGCAGGCTACTGAGATTATCTTGCTTAACCCCAACCCCGCCTACGCGTATTCTGCCACCTTGTTTAAGAAGAAGGATAAGCCCTACGATGTATTGCAGGCCCTATTGCTTAATGTTGGCGCAGCCCTTGATGAGCGTTTTTATGCTCATACGCATAGTGTTGTCTTTGCCTCAGCAACCCTAGCAATTGCAGATAGTTTTTCCTCTTTTAAATCAGCCATGGGTTTAGATACGAGTGAGTTCTCACATACAACTGATCTTATCCTGCCTTCGAGTTATGATTTTGATAATCGCATGGTGGTTTATGTTGTAGAAGACATGCCCGACCCTAGTGATCAGGCATATTTGCCTGCCTTGCAAGACTTACTGGTAGATATTCATCGGGCTCAAAATGGTTCAGTGTTAAGTCTGTTTACCAATAGGCGTGAAATGGAAGCATGTCATAGTTACGTACAAGAACGTGTTAAGGAAGATAATCTGCGTGTTGTATGTCAAAAGTGGGGTGTGTCCGTTAAGGGGCTTCGAGACGATTTCCTAGCCGATAAGCATCTATCGCTGATGGCATTGAAGAGTTTCTGGGAGGGTTTTGATGCACCGGGTGCCACCCTGCGTGGTGTTGTAATTCCTAAGCTCCCCTTCAGTCGTCCTACTGACCCCTTATCTTGTGAGCGAGCAGAGCATGATCCACAGGCTTGGATGCATTACGTGCTTCCTCAGGCTGTGCTTGAGGTAAAGCAGGCTGCAGGTCGACTTATTAGATCAGAAGATGACTACGGAGCTTTAATTTTGACGGATAAACGTCTCTTGACTAAGGGATATGGACAGATTTTCCTAAAATCCCTACCAAGTAAGACTATTAAAATTGTTAAAAGCCACGAGTTAAAAGAACTCCTTCAGGCTTATAGCATCTATATGGGTGAATAGAAACAGATACCAATATCTCAAAGCTGTTTCTTCGCAAAAACAAACTAGGGTTTTCACCCTAGTTTGTTTTATGTATATGCATAAAATAGCGTATACTTTAGACATATATCTAGAGTTACCCCTGTCATAACTGAAAGGCAGCTGATATGCCGAAAATTCTTGATGATGTTTCATATATTTCTCGCCAAATAGGACCCCGTCCTGCCGGTACCGAAGAGGAGCAGCGTGCTGCTCTTTATATAGCCAATGAACTCAAGCGACGCAGTGAGCTTCCGGTTCGTATTGAGGAATTTGAGTGTGAGGTGAATGCTGGCCTGGCACGCAATATTTGTGTTGGAATTACGGCGCTTTCTATCATTCTGTATCTTGTCTTTCCGGTGTTATTGATACCTGCCGTTTGTGCCACAACAGTATCCTTTGTTCTCTATGCTGCTGAGTTTTTGCATAAACCTCTCCTCTCGCGCCTGACGCCCCGGGGAGTTTCTCAAAACATTATCGCTACCTATGTTCCTAAGAATCATCCCAGCAAGCGCAAGCGTCGCCGTAAGGTGGTTGTTGTATCTCACTATGACTCAGGACGAGTAACGCCTATTTCGCGTAAGCGCTACATTGCTCTTACACCTCACATGAATAAGCTTTGCTTGCTTGCCCTGTTTGTCATTCCTGTTGTGTATGCCATTAAGATGATCTTCCTTTCGGCAGATCAGGCACAGCTCCTTATTTCAGTTATTAGCTATGCTGCCCTGCTCGTGTTGGCCTACCCCCTGATTACGTCCTTCTTCTCCAAGCACTCATCCTATAACGAAGGTGCTAACTACAATGCTTCTGGCACAGCAGTGTTGATGGACCTTGTAAAAAAGGTAGACGAAGCCTGCGAAGAACACATTCCAGAACAGGACCATGTATATGCCTCCCAAGAAGAGATAGACGGGCTTCTTCCTGGTGGTGTTGAGCTTGTAGATGCACGACCAGACGTCACAGATGAAGATCAAAAACAACTCGATGGTCTTGCTCTTGCTAAGGAAGCTATTTCAAAACTTCCTGGTGCCAAGGCATCCGTTTCCACTGCTGCAGTTGCCGCCTCTGTCGTGGGCGAAGGAGCTCAGGAGCTACAGAACGCTGGTGATGAGGAAGTAGAGCCTGCTGTTTCTGTTGTGACAGATATGAGCAGTCTTCCCGATTGGTATATCAAGGCTCAAGAAAACGCTCACAAGAGTGATGCCCGCGAGCCTGAAATTTCCCCTTCCCAGCGCTCTCGTTTTGCTGATGCCCTCAATAAGGCAGAAAGCGAGTCGGCGGGCCTTATTGAGCATGAGCTTGAGAAACTTAAGGAAAAGGAAATTATTGAGCAGTTGCGTGCCTTTGAGCAGAAGGCTGCTGAAGAAAAAGCTCAGGCTATGGCTGAAGCTCAATCTATTGAGTCTGAAATCTCTGACGAAAGCAGGGATTCTCAGGTATCAGAAGCTGAGCATCAGGAGAATGCAGAGCTCGTACAAGAACACAGCACGAGCAACGAGATGCTTGAATCCGATGCTCAGGCATCAAGCCAAGAAGCCACCATCGCTCCTCATGTCACGCTTGAAGATGTTCAACCCACGGTTGAGCAGATAGATGATGTGGAGCCTAATGCTACGCAGGCACCACAGGAGCAGCGTACTGTTATTTATGACTTCGCTGAAGTAGTTCAGGATGCCTACGAAGCCACAGATGCTACTATTGAACACAGCGATGCTATAGAGCAGGCAGAAGAAACGCCACAGGACGACTTCTTTAGCCTTGAGGATGCCCTCTATGAAGAAGAAGTACCGAGCTCTGAGCTTGAAGATGCTCCTGTAAATCCAGTGAGCCGCAAGGTAGAGGCTACGTCCTTGATTGAGCGCATTAAGGCAAGCTCCTTTGCACAAGCCTTTAAGAAGCCCTTTAGCTCTAAGGGTAACTCTGGTGACAATCTTGGTGATGAACAAGATGATGTAGTTTCCTTAGATGAGCTAGTAGTAGAAGCCGACCAAGCTGTTGTTGACCTAGGTGAGACCCAGGCCTTCGACCTTTCTCTTCTCGAAACTTCTGAAGATGATGCCTTGGCAGATGTTTCTAAGCAGGATGAACCAAGCTCAGAATCATCTGCTCTGCTTGAATCCCCCCTTACCTCCGAGCACGAGGACGATCCTACCAGCCAGGATGATCAGTCACAGGAGGTAGTACCAGAGACTTCTGGTGATCTGGAAACAGGTTCTCAGGACGACAAAAAGGCTCCTCAGTCTGAACTACCTATTGTTGTCGACATCCCCTCTCCTAAACCAGAACGAGCATTTACCGTCTCTCTCCCCGAGATTGAAGCTACACAAGACCCAGCGCAGTCTGTGCAGCAGGTTTTGCATCAGCCCGTTATCCCAGAAATTCCTGAGATTAACCCAGAAGGCGAACAGACTATTCAAACCAAGCAGCGTAGCCTTGAAACCCTTCCTAGTATGTCAGGCACTATTAGTAGCGAGCCTATACAGACGCACACGATTGTCTCTCAGCTTGGATCCTTTACTGCCTCTGATGCAACAGGAGCCTTTAAGCCTGTTGGTGATGAGCTTGTAGCCGATAGGGACCCTGAAGATATTTACGTCGATGATGCAGATGATTCGGTATACGAAGAAAACATGACGGATCTTGGCGTACATACCGGAGCTGGCTATGTGGATGTTCCCGAGTCACGTATGGGTAAGTTGTTTGGTCGTTTCGGGAAGAAAAAGACATCCCAGTCTCTTGAAGAAAGCCCACAGGAATGGCTTGATCTTGATGAGGATTTTGAAGCACGCAAGGTTGGCCGTGAACGTGGAAGCTGGGAGAGTTTCAGGCAAGATGATAAGGAATGGGAGGGTGGTGCTGTAACAGCAGACGCTTCCTATGACGAGAGCGAACAAGAAGCACTTGCTCGCAAGCAGGCTGAACTTTCCGAAGTATATAGCTTCTACAATCCTGATATCGACACCGAGGTATGGTTTGTTGCCCTCGGTGCAGAACTTTCAAATAACGCAGGCATGGAAGCATTCTTGACCAAGTATGAGCAGGAGCTCAAGGGCGCCTTGGTTATCAACCTTGAAGGCGTGGGAGCAGGAGAGCTGAGTCTTGTAGAAGAAGAGGGCTTGGATAAGAAGTTTTATGCTCCTGGTCACATGAAGCGCTATTTGCGCAAGGCCAGTCAGGCAACAGGATTTAAGACCTCCAAAACCAAGACTAACTGGCGTGATAGCGCTGCCACAGCGGCCCAGCGCCATCGCCTCCCAGCTGCCAGCTTGGTAGGAACAAAAGACGGCACTCTTGCACATTGGGGCGAGCTTGCTGACGTCGTAGAAAATATCAAAGAAGATCAGCTTCAGGATGTTTCGAACTACCTCTATCAACTTATTAAGATGATATAAAGAAGAACCCGGCATATACGTATCGTATGTGCCGGGTTTTGTATTACTTGATTTATTTATAAGCTATGCAGTATACTTACGTAGTTTACTACTCATCTACACAGCTTCGTAGATGATGGAAAGGAATTGGTATAGTAATGGAAATCGAAGCATATTGCGTTAAGTGCAAAGCAAAACGAATTATGGTAGACCCACAGGAAAGCCTCACTAAAAATGGCAAGCCAATTACCAAAGGTAAGTGCCCTGAGTGCTCAACTACCATGTGCCGCATCGGTGCAGCAAAAAAGAATTAAATCTAGATAGTTCATGTATAAGATGCAAACCCCTCGCATGATATGGGCTTTGTAGTATATCTAGAATATATGCGGGTGTCGCCAAGTGGTAAGGCACAAGCTTCCCAAGCTTGCACGCGCGGGTTCGAATCCCGTCACCCGCTCCATGATTTAAATCCAGGGTACCCTGGATTTTTTATTAGCTCATAGAGGTATCTAGGAGAACTATATGGCGAAAAAGCCTTCTCGCAGAAACGAGCCTGGTGGCAAACACAGTCCTCAGTTTCAGCACACTCGAGCGCCTCAACACACACAACAAGAGCCGCTAGGTAACATGGCCTCATCCTATGACCGTGGAGCCTATGGGTCAGGTAAAGAAAAGCATGCCCGCAATCCCGTGTCAGGGCACACTATTATCGAAAGTTCTGTAGAAAAGTATGCCCGTAATCAGGCACGCTATTCTGCTAAAACTAAGGCCAAACGAAAAAGGCTGATTCGAAGCCTCGTATCCTGCCTGCTTATTCTTATTCTTGCTGGTGGGGCTGCAGCAGCCTGGTATCTCTATAATCTGAATGCTTCTTTGAATAAGAAATCAGATGCAGAACGCCAGGAATTGTCCCGCGTTGTTGAGAAGCGTCGCAATTTAACTGAGCCTTTTTATATGATGCTCATAGGCTCAGATGCTCGTGATGACGGGGAAGAGATTGGTAAGCGTTCCGACACCAATATTCTTGCTCGTATAGATCCGACTAAAAATACGGTTACTCTTATTTCTATCCCACGAGACACTATGATTACAACACCGCAGGGTGGCGTTAAGAAGTTTAATGCTGCCTATGGTGAGGGTGGTGTTGCTGAAACAATCCGCGAAATAACCCGCCTTACTGGTATTAAGGTGTCTAATTATGCTGAGATAGATTTTAAGAATCTCATTAAGCTTGTGGATGCCCTTGGTGGTGTCGAAGTTGACGTACCAGAAACCATTGATGACCCAGATGCGGGTCCTATAGTAATTCCACAGGGTGTACAGACACTCAATGGTGAGGCTGCCTTGGTATTCGCTCGTTCCCGCGCCTATGCCGACGGTGACTTTACCCGCGCCTCAAACCAGCGTGTATTGATTCAGGCTATTGTGGATAAGATCCTTTCTTTGCCGCCTGCATCCCTACCTCAGCTTATGCAAGAAATTGTCAACTGCGTAAGTACGGACCTGTCGATTGTTGATATTATTTCTCTTGCTACGCAGTTCCAGTCAGCAGGTACTATGACTATGTACTCAGCTCAGCTGCCTTCAACTACGAGCATGGTTGATGGTGTGTCCTATGTTGTTACAGACAAGGCGCTCATGTATGAAATGATCAATCTGATAGAAGCAGGGCAAGACCCCAATCTTCTTGACACAGCTGATAAGGAAGTTTCTATCGGCTCTGCCCTCAGTAAAAAACCAAATATGTAAAATTCCAAAGCCCGAGGTCTGTGCCTCGGGCTTTATCCTTTTCCCACCTGTGCTTACAAGGTGCGTTATACTAGTAGAATTAGCTGACTGAGAGATCAGAGGAGAGCTCATTTATGACACAATCAATTCACTTCGGAACCGATGGCTGGAGAGCTATTATCGGCGAAGATTTCACAGAAGAAAATCTCATTCGCGTATGTGAAGCATCTGCTCGTGCGTTTAAGGATATGCAACAACGCAATCCTGAGCTTGCAGACGGACGCACCCTTGTTATTGGTCATGACTGCCGCCAGGACGCCCATAGCTATGCCCAGCTTGCCGCCCAGGTTGTAGCTGCCCAAGGCTTTGATGTTGTTTTAAGTCACGACTATTGTCCAACACCCTGTCTGTGCTGGACCATTGCCCAGGACCCCCAGGTTTTAGGTGGCATCATGCTAACAAGCAGTCACAATCCAGCTGAGTATCTTGGTGTAAAATTGCGCATGCATGACGGTGGTGCTTCTCCCGCAGAATTTACCGATCTCGTTGAGTCTTTATTACGCGATGAACTAAGCCCTGATCGTGGTGAATATCGCGAAGAAAATATCGTTGAGCCCTATTTGCAGACGCTCAAGACCTGTGTCAATGCAGAACAAATTGCCCAGGCGCATCTTCGTGTTGTTGTAGATCCGCTCTATGGCGCAGGCAGGTGCTATTTGGCTCGTATTTTACGAGAACTTGGCGTAGAAGTAGAAGAAATTCACAATGCAGCTGATAGTAGCTTTGACGGCCTCCATCCAGAGCCTATTCCACCTTGGGTTGATGGATGCTGTGCTAAGGTTCCAGAGCTTGGCTATGATGCTGGCTTTATTAACGACGGCGACGCTGACCGCATTGGTGCTGTTGACGAGAAGGGTAACTTTGTTAACCCCCATCGCATCATGGGTCTTCTCGTGTCCCACCTTGCCGCTGACCTTGGTCGTCAAGGGAAGGTAGTTTCTACCATCACAGCTTCTGCCCTCTTAAAGCGCCAGTGTGACGCTTTGGGGCTTGAGCTCATATTAACTCCCGTAGGCTTTAAGTGGATTTATGCCGAAATGGAAAAAGGTGGCGTCATGATTGGCGGCGAAGAGTCTGGCGGCATTGGCTTGCCTGAACACGTCATGGAGCGTGACGGTTTATTGATGGCTCTGCTGTTGGTTGAAACCATGGCAGAGCGCCGCATGAGTTTGGGCGAGCTGTGTGATGACATGTTCCAAAAATTTGGTCATTTCGAATTTGAGCGTCGTGGATTGAAGATAAGCCCAGCTCAAATGAGTGTTTTTAAGTCACATTTTCTTCCAGAATTCGTTTTGGAGGAAATCTGTGGGAAAAAAGTTATTGACACAGACAGGCAAGACGGAGTTAAATTCTACCTCGAAGATGATGCTTGGTTGGCCTTCCGCCCATCAGGCACAGAGCCCCTGGTACGAATTTATGCAGAAGCTGAGTCCTGCGAGATGGTGAGCCGTCTCTTGGATAGCGCAACAAAACTCGTTATGTCTGAGACGAACAAGCAGGCATAGTCTCTCTATGTCATTGAGCGATATCTTGTTAATTTTTGCAATAAATCGTGCTATGGTGCAGATATAGTTTTGGTTCTAAAAGGGGATTTGGACCAAATCTTGATAATTTAAGACGAGAAGGAGTAATACGATGGCACATCCTATTATTGAAGAAGATGATTGCATCGGTTGCGGCATTTGTGTAGACATCTGCCCACAGGAAGTTTTAGAAGTTGCAGGCGGTATTGTAGAAGTTGTTAATGAAGATGCCTGCATCGCTTGCGGAGAATGTGTTGAAGAGTGCCCTATGGGTGCAATTCCAGAAATCATCGAAGACTAATCAAGACAATACCTCGGTTGTATGACCGAGGTATTTTTGTGTAAGAAGCTGATAAGCATTCTGTAAGACGGGCTTACTATCCTCTCTATCAGACAAGCACATTAGGGTCTGCAACTGTGGCTATTGCATGAATTAAATTTATTTCTTTAATTTAAGCTCCGTACGTGCTAAAATACGCAGATGTATGTTCCTGCTTCGGGGTTGTCACCATAACCGAAGCCGTTTTAAGTCCAGAGGAGGTGAGCAGATGAAGGCTTACGAACTTTTATATTTCGTTGCTCCAACTGCTGATGAGGAATCTCGTCTTGCAGCAAAAAAGCGTATTGAGCTTGTTGTTGCAGAAGCTAATGGCTCTATCGATGAGGTAGAGGATTGGGGTAAGCGTAAATTGGCATATGAGATCAATGGTTTGACCGAAGGTGATTACACCCTCGTTAATTTCCACACTGATCCTGCAAGCATCACTGAGCTTGATCGCGTTTTGCGTATCTCTGATGTTGTAGAGCGTCATATGGTTGTACGTCGCGCTGACCGTGACTAAAGCTTGTATCTAATATTTACATTATTTCAAGCATGAAAGAGGTAGAACAGAATGAGTATCAACCGTGTGATTGTTTCAGGCAATCTTACTCGCGACCCTGATCTCCGCTCCACTGCAAGTGGTTTGCCGGTTCTTGGTTTTGGCGTAGCTGTTAATGACCGCCGTCGTAACCAGCAGACAGGTGAATGGGAAGACTATCCTAATTTCATTGATTGCACAATGTTTGGTGCGCGTGCAGAAAGTCTCTCTCGCTATTTAACCAAGGGCACTAAAGTTACCATCGAAGGTAAACTTCGTTGGAGCCAATGGGAGCGAGATGGACAGAAACGTTCAAAGATCGAAATTATTGTCGATGAGCTTGAATTTATGTCTGCCCGCAACGGCCAGGCTGCAGGTGCTCCAGCAGCACCCATGGCTGCTCCAGCAGTAACCAGTGCGCCAGCCGCACCAATGGTTGATGCCTCTGTCTACGACGATGATATCCCATTCTAATTAAAGAGGTTCAACATGTCTGATTATGCAAAGCAGCCTCGTCGTAAGTATTGTCAGTTCTGCAAAGACGAAGCACAGTACATTGATTACAAAGACACTCAGATGCTGCGCAAATATGTAACCGATCGCGGTAAAATCAAGCCTCGTCGTGTTACTGGTGCTTGCACCCAACATCAGCGTGATATTGCAAACGCAGTAAAGCGCTCTCGTGAAATGGCTTTGATGCCATATGCCGTTCCTGCTATCAGCGGTCGTTCCGACCGTCGTGGCCGTTAGTCTGAGGAGGGTACTATGAAGGTTATCTTGCTCAAAGAATTAAAGGGCCGTGGTGGCGAAGGCGACGTTGTTGAGGTAGCTAACGGTTTTGCTAACAACTTCTTGTTCCCACAGGGTTATGCTATCAAGGCTACCCAGGGCAACTTGAAGCAGTTGGAAATGCGTAAGCACAACATCGAAAAGCGTGAAGAAAAGCGTCTTGCTGAAGCTGCTGAATTGAAGGCTAAGCTCGAAGCAAACACTGTTCGCGTTAATGCTAAGGTTGGCGAAGAGGGCATCCTCTTCGGTTCCGTAACCGCAGCTATGATTGTAGAAGCTGTTAAGGAAGAACTCGGTGTAGAAATTGACCGTAAGCGCCTTGAGCTCCGCAATCCTATCAAGGTTGCAGGTAAGCATGAAGTAAGCTTGTCTTTGTATCGCGAGATCAAAGCAAACCTTACCATCTTGGTTACCAGCGCTGATGCTGAAGTTGAGGCTGAAGCTGAAGAAGCTCAGACCGAAGCTGAATAGTTTAAACACATCTAAACAGTTTGTTTAACGCATAATAAAAGCCCCTTGGATTTTCCAAGGGGCTTTTTGTGTTCCTCAGGGACATTTATCCTGCAAGCTAGAGGCTCAAAGCTCAGGCGCTGTCGGTAGTCTCCTAGGCGCGCTAGAGTTCTACCACAAGCTCAGAGAGCTCTTTTCGGATGGTGTGACGCTCAGAAGGTACGCCTTCTTCCGTTGGATAGCCAAAGGGGAAGAGAGCTACAAGTTCGTAGTCAGCTAGAACAGGAAAGGTCTCATAAAGAAGATTAGTGTCAAAGTGACCTACCCAGGTGCTCGCAAGCCCTTCGTTATGGATGGCTAGCATCATATGGGTTCCTACAATGGCAGCATCGACATCGGAGAAATCCTTATTGTCAAAGCTGCGCACCCAGGACTCGCCCTTGTGAGCTCCAAGGAGCAAGAAATGATCTGCGCCGTAGGTACAGTGAGTAGATTGACGTATACACTCACGAGCAGAGTCGCTTGTCAGTGAAAAGATACGAAAAGCCTGACGGTTAAGTGCGGTTGGGGCAAGTTGGGCTGCCGTGAGTATAGCTTCGAGCTTTTCAGCTTCTATAGCTTTGTCAGAAATGCTTCTGCAGGAAAAGCGCTCTGAGATAAGGCGTGTAAACTCCATGGTGGTAAAAATTCCTTTCGAAATACGCTAATTACCTGGGAAAATCCCTTGTAACAGTAGATAAACTAGGTTATTATAGTCTAACGCAATCGAGTGATAGATTGCCAGTGCGAAACTCTTGCAAATTGCACTCAGCAATAAAGTTCAAAACTTTTTAAAATAAGTTCTTGACTTGTTCGCTGAAAGGAGTAATATAACTCCTTGCGTTTGAAG
>RCNH01000548.1_pt1 | contig 15122 bp, 11 predicted proteins | sample 2041161 | NCBI WGS metagenome assembly RCNH01 (sample SAMN09708215, study PRJNA481090) | Feces metagenome, whole genome shotgun sequencing project. | biome: feces | host: Leptonychotes weddellii | place: Antarctica: Sion Island | collected 2010-03-01 | reverse complement strand
TATAAAACTTTTTTATTGCATAAAATACCAATATGTTAATTGATCCGATACATCCACACAAACTCATCATGGATAATAATCCAATCGTCTTTAAAGTTACGGTTTTTCCTCCAGTATTACTTCCAGTAATAAGCAACATATGTTTAGGAGCGTGCAATACAATATCATTTGCAACTACTATTTGTGGATCAATAAGTGGATGTCTAGCTTGATACAACTCTATTTTATCATACGAATCACTAATTGTTGGAATTACACTATTTGTTGCATTAGCATAGGCACCTTTAGAAAATACAAAATCTAATTTTTGTAAACATTGTTGATTCGTAATAATCGTTTCACTATTTTCTTTTACCTTTTGAGACAGATTAAAAAGAATACGTTGAATTTCTTCCTTTTCTTCTGCAACCAGAAATAAAGTATCTTCTCTTATGAGAAAAGTAAAAAATCCTGCATCTGTCCAAGGAACTGAAAATGTAGCATTTTCTATCTCCATTACTTGCTCTAAATCATCAAATGTCATCTCTCGTATGTGCATCTTATTTCTGTTCCTCTTTCTCTCTTTTTTCTTTTTCTGCCCGTTCTCTTTCTGCCTGAGACAATCTAAGATATTCCGGCTGATGATCTCTGGCACTTTCTCCCTGACCTTTTTTCAGCTTTTCCAATCCCAGTGCCGCTACTGCACCTGCTCTCTGCTTATTTACATGTGCCGGTGCAAAACTGTAAGGTGCTGTCATCGTGTTTTGAATCATTTCTCTATACACAGCCACGCCATCTCCTAAAAAGATCACTGGATGATTTTCTTTATTTAACATTTCCACCAGTTCTTCTACTGCCATAGGAGTTTGTGCCATAATCGTTTCCATCTGATGATCTTTGAAAGTATAAATCCCTGTATATACCTGTTTTCTTCTTGCATCCATCATCGGACAGATCCATGCACTGGCATCATAGAGATTGTAAGCCAATGCCTCCACTGTCTCAACACCTACCAATGGCTTGTTTAACGCCAATCCCAGTCCTTTGGCTGTGGCAGAACCAATACGAAGACCTGTAAAAGAACCTGGTCCCGCTGCAACTGCGATTCCATCTATTGTTTCCAGATCCAGTTCGATCATTTTACAGATTTCATCCAACATCGGCAACAATGTCTGAGAATGTGTTTTTTTATAATTGACTGTGTATTCTGCTAACAGATTATCATCTTCAACAACAGCTACAGAAGCTACCAGTCCTGAACTGTCTAAAGCTAATATTTTCATATTTCCACTCCTTCCAATCCTGTGATTATCACTTTACGATAATCAAAACCTTTTTCTAGATCTTTTACGATTTCCACCTGAATATGATCTTCCGGTATCAGTTCTTCAATCAAATCTGCCCATTCGATCATACACACACCCTGTCCAAAAAAGTAATCATCGTAACCTATTTCTTCCATTTCTTCAATATCCCCAATACGGTATACATCAAAATGATAAAAAGGAAGTCTTCCTTCCAAATATTCCTGTATTATGGTAAACGTAGGACTATTTACTGGTTCTGTAATCCCCAGACCCGCTGCGAGTCCCTGGGTGAATACCGTTTTTCCTACCCCCAGATCTCCTCGCAAGGTGTAAATCTGTCCGGCTTTTGCTTTCTGTCCCAGAAGTTTTCCCAACTGATACGTTTCTTCCGGACTGTTGGTTTCTATAATCATAAATTTTGCCCTCTTTTCTATTCTACAAAGCATTTCCTATTTGGGAAAACGAATCTTTAACTGATTTTTTTCTATATGCTCTTTTAAAATTTCAAGCACTGTCTGATATTCCTGTCCAATTGCTTTTTTCGGCCATACAAATGCCGTTACATTACTGATATATACATACAGACAGCGATGACTTTCTGTAACTTTTATAATCTGTTTCCAATTGGCATGTGCTGTCTGATCTTTCTGAATTGTAGTAATCCCAGTTGCGTCTATTTTATATGTAAATGGTAGATGATAGGTCTTGGTTCCTGTGGTGATCTTTCCTGACTTCACCCACAAATTTCCAGGAATAGCAAGAAGACAGAAAACCCCTGCCGCTGTGTAAATTCCACTGGAAATCATATTCACTTTTCCCCATGTCAGGACAGCCAGAATAACAGCCACTACCCCTAGCAGCAGACTGCACTTTCCTTTTGCTGTACCATACGTGTGGTGTATAAGGAAATCAAACATATACGATCTGTTCATTTGTACATCAAATTGACTTTTCATGTTTTCCCCCTGCTTTTCTTTCTTATTTTCATTTTTAAAACTGTGCCTAGTATATCATACTACGTTCTCGCAAGCAACCAGTCACTTGTGCTTGCACCTTTTCTCTTCCCATATTATAATAGTTTTTGTATTATAACGATTATGTAAGAAAAGGAGAAATTTCCAAATGTCAAATCCAATTATTACAATCACTATGGAAAATGGTGACATCATGAAAGGTGAATTATATCCTGAAATCGCACCAAATACTGTAAACAACTTTATCAGTTTGATAAAAAAAGGGTTTTACGATTCTAAAATCTTTCACCGTGTTATTCCTGGTTTTATGATTCAGGGCGGCTGCCCAGACGGAACTGGTATGGGGGGTCCAGGTTACTCTATCAAAGGAGAATTTTCACAGAACGGTTACAAAAATGATTTGAAACATACTCCTGGTGTTTTGTCTATGGCAAGAGCCATGCATCCAGATTCTGCTGGAAGCCAGTTCTTTATTATGCATGAAACCTCTCCACATCTGGATGGTGCTTATGCAGCTTTTGGTAAAATCACAGAAGGTTTGGATGTAGTAGATAAAATTGCTACTGTTGCTACAGACTTCCGCGATAAACCATTAGAAAAACAGATGATTGCTACAATTACTGTAGATACTCTGGGTGTAGATTATCCAGAACCTGAAATTATGTAATTTTCAAAAAGGGCAGAGAAATGATATGATCCCCAAAATTTTATCCATTCTCCGCCCTTTTCTTTTATCCTTTCAACTGTTCTCCCATAAGAACCTGTCCATCTAAAATTGCATAATATAACTTTTCTACAATTTCTCCTTCTACCTTTCCATTGGTTGTCTCTATTAAATCTCCCTGAAAATTTTCAATTTCATCAGATGGTACCAAAACCTGTAACTGAACTTTATCCGTATACGTAGAATTTAAAATTGGTAGTTTTCTTTCACCAATAAAATATTGGATTTTTCCAATTTCATTGTAATCTGCCTCTATTTCTACAATTGCCCCGTATTGTTTTTCAATAATCTTACTCTGAGCCAGTCCTTCCTGTACTGCCTTGGAATATGCTCGTACCAGACCACCGGTTCCCAAAAGAGTTCCTCCAAAATATCTGGTAACTACCACTGCTGTATTATATAATTCTTGTCCCAGCAGCACATCCAGCATAGGTTTTCCTGCTGTACCGGACGGTTCGCCATCATCACTGCAACGCACCGTTTCTCTGTTTTCTCCAATTACGTAGGCAAAACAGTTATGTGTTGCATTCCAATATTTTTTCTTCATTTCTCCGACAAAGGCAATCGCCTCTTCTTCGCTTTCTACTAAACGAACTGTTGCAATAAAACGAGATTTTTTTTCTACGATTTCTCCAACATTTCCTTGATATATTGTTTTATATTTTTCTAACATGGTTATTCTCCCTATATAGACACCTTTCTCTTTTCTAATTATATGGATAGATTATGACAGATGCAATAGAAAATCTGAAGTTTTTATGAAGGGGGTTTCTTTCATTTTTTGAATTTGATATAATACTACAATATAAAGGAGGTAGTCACATGAATTTTGGCAAAAAATCTACGGGAAAAAAGCGAAAAAATTTGAATTCTCCTTCTTCCCGTATGGGACATAAAGCCGGTATTGTTTTTTTACGAACGATATTTTTCAGTGTACTGGCAGTATGTATTTTATTTCTCTGTACCGGTGTTGGTGCATTCCGTGCAATTGTAGATAACACCCCTGATATATCACAGGTAAATATCATGCCTATAGGAAATGCCACCTTTGTCTATGATGCAGATGGGAATCAGCTTCAAAAATTATCTGCTCCCACAGCTAACCGTATGTCTGTACCCATCGATAAAATCCCATTAGACATGCAACATGCAATTGTAGCAATAGAGGACGAGCGTTTCTACGAACATAACGGTATTGATCCACAAGGAATTGTACGAGCATTTATCAAAGGGGTCTCCAATGGTTTTCATTTTAACGAGGGAGCCAGTACACTCACACAGCAGCTTTTAAAAAATAATGTATTTACCAACTGGACAAACGAGGGAAAAATTGAAAGATTTCAAAGAAAATTTCAGGAACAGTACCTGGCTATCCAACTGGAAAAATCTCTTACTGCACAAGGAAAAGATACCAAGAGTGTTATTCTGGAAAATTATCTGAACACGATCAATCTATCAGCAGGTACCTATGGTGTTCAGGCTGCTGCTCAAAGATACTTTGGAAAAAATTCTGAAGATCTTACCCTTTCGGAATGTGCTGTACTTGCAGCGATCCCACAGAATCCATATGCTTTTAATCCGATCCGGCATCCTGAAAAAAATGCAGAACGTCGAAAAAAGGTTTTGAAAAATATGGAAGAGCAAGGTTATATCACAGCTGCTCAACACCAAGAGGCATTAAACGACAATGTATATGAACGAATCAAAGAAACAGACTCTGTCACAGCCATCACAGAACCTTATTCTTATTTTATTGATGAAGTAACAAAACAAATTATTGATGATCTTCAGACTCAGAAAGGCTATACAAAAATTCAGGCTCAAACAGCTTTATATAGTGGTGGGTTAAAAGTCTATACCACTATGGATCCTGAAATTCAGGCAATCATGGATGAAGAATATCAGAATCCTGAAAACTTCCCTGAAGATGTTCAGTATGGTCTTGACTGGGCACTGACTGTAGAAAAAGCAGATGGAACCTTGCAAAATTACAGCAAAGAAATGCTTCGTCTGTATTTTCAAAATCAAGATGAACAATTCGATCTGCTGTTTCCAACGGAAGAAGAAGGTTTATCCTACGTAGAAGCTTATAAACAGCAATTTGTACTTCCTGGGGAAAAAATCATCGCAGAACGTACCAGTTTCACGCCACAGCCTCAGTCTTCCATGGTTATCATGGATCAGTATACCGGTTATGTAAAAGCACTGGTTGGCGGTCGAGGCAAAAAAACCGCCAGTCTTACTTTGAACCGTGCCACAGACACATATCGTCAGCCAGGTTCTACTTTCAAACCTTTAGCTGTATATGGTCCTGCTATAAATGATCTGAATCTTTCTCTGGCAGATCAATATGTAGATCAGATGATTTTCTATGAGGGTACCTCACGACCAGTTAAAAATGCCTATAGCGGTTACCGTGGACCAATGTCCATCCGTGAAGCCATTAAAGTTTCCTGTAACTCTGTGGCAATTCAATGTTTCCGTGATTTAACACCTCGTGTAGGTTACAATTACCTGAAACGTCTAGGTTTTGAAAAAGTAACAGATCATGCTGAAATCAATGGTAAAATTTACGATGATGCCAGAGAGCCTACCGCACTTGGTGGTATTACTGTAGGTGTTTCCACTCTTGAGCTGACTGCTGCTTACGCTGCTATTGCAAATAAGGGAATTTACACCAAACCTGTTTTTTATACAAAAATTTTAGATCATGATGGTAAAGTACTTCTGGAAAACAAACCAGAAACAGATCGGATTTTCCGTGAAAGTACCGCTTATCTTCTTACCAGTGCTTTAGGAAGTGTTGTAAATGAAGAAGGTGGTACTGGTACTGCTTTACATCTTCACAACGTTCCTGTTGCTGGTAAAACCGGTACAACTTCCGCTACCCGTGATGTATGGTTCGCCGGTTTTACACCTTATTATACCTGTGTTGTATGGGCTGGGTATGACAGTATGGAACTTTTAAAATCGGATGCCAAATCATTTCATAAAACTTTGTGGTACAATGTAATGTCCCGTGTTCATGAAAATCTTTCCTGGATAGATTTTCCACGACCAGATAACGTGCAGCAGGTTAGTATTTGCAGTCAGAGTGGACTTTTAGCAGGCAGGGGATGTACACCAAAGCTTGAATGGTTTGAAACAGGATCTATTCCTAAAACCAGATGTACTGCTCACTATGTTTCACCTGCTCCAAAACCTACTCCAGCTCCTAATCCAGAGGCAGGAGTTAAAGATCCAGCTGCAACACCCACTCCAACTCCAACTCCGGAAGAAGAGAAACCTTCATCCACCCCGGAAGAAGTAAAACCTTCATCCCCTCCGGAACCTGCTCCAACTCCTGATTCAGAAGAAGGCGTTCCAAGTGAACTATCCGATTTTATTCAGAAGATTACCGATAAAATCACCGGTTCTTAAAATACAGAATCTGCTGAAGAAGGCAAATAAATCCCATGATTGAACAAAACCCCACAGTTTCCTGTGGGGTTTTTGTAACCTATCTTATGTTCCACTTAAAATCCTATCCTCTTTAAACCTGCACACACTCTTTCCTTTTACCTATATCTTCAAATACAAGAGATGCTTCTAACTTAACAAGTTCATTTTCTTCAAAAAATAACTTCATACGGAAGTGTTATTCTCACAGAATACCTGCCTGTAATATAAAAAATGGGAACATATCCCTTTGATATCCTCCCATTTTCTATCAACAATCTATTTTTATTCTACAACCAGTTTTGCAGCCCCATAGATTCCTGCATCATTATCCAATTTTGCCAAAACGATTGGTGTTTCTTTACAGGAAAGAAAAGCATCTTTCTTGTATACCTTTTCTACTGCCTGAATCAAAGGTTCTCCTGCTTTCGATACGCCTCCTCCAACAACAATAACTTCTGGATCTAAAACTGCTGCAAAAACTGCCAGTGCATTTCCCAGATAGGATGCAAATTTCTCTACAATTTTTTTTGCAACTACATCCTGTGCCTTGTAACCATCAAATACATCCTTTGCACTGACAGAAGCTACATCTAACACCGTTGGTTCTGTATTTTCTGCCAAAATATCTTTTGCCAGACGGACAATTCCTGTAGCAGATGATACCTGTTCCAGACATCCATAATTTCCACAGTTACATTGAATTTTTTCTGCTGGATTCACACATGCATGTCCAATTTCTCCGCCAGCTCCATGGGCACCAGTAACAATCTTTCCGTCTACGATAATTCCGCCGCCTACACCAGTTCCTAAAGTAACCATGATAAGATTGCGTGTTCCTTCGCCGCCACCTTTCCACATTTCGCCTAAGGCTGCAACATTGGCATCATTTCCTGCTTTTACAGGAATTCCACCTAGCAATTCTTCTAACTGATCTGCTAATTTCAGATGTCCCCAATGAAGATTTACTGCCATGGTAACTTCTCTTTCATTCATAACAGGACCAGGAACTCCTACTCCTACTCCTGCTACCTGTTCTTTTTTAATACCTTTTTCTTCCATTTTTTTATAAATGGTTTCTGCTACATCCGGTAGAATGTGTTTTCCTTCGTTTTCTGTCCGTGTTTTGATCTCCCACTTATCATTCAAGGTACCATCTACGGAAAATAATCCGCATTTCACAGTTGTTCCACCAATATCAATGCCAAATACAAAGCTGCTCATTTCTTAATCCTCTCTTTTTCTTACTAAATTTGCCTGCACACGATTATATAATTCCTGTGCTGCATTATAACCCATTTTTTTCTGTCTGTGGTTAACGGCTGCTGCTTCTACGATAACTGCCAGATTTCTTCCTGGACGGATTGGAAGAGAATGACATACAATTTTATTTCCAAGAATTTCTGTATATTCTTCTTTCAATCCTAATCGATCATATTCCTTATCCCGATCCCATTCTTCCAATTTGATAACCAGATCGATAGCCTGTGTATCTTTTACATGTTCTACACCAAATAATGTTTTCACATCAATAATACCAATACCACGAAGTTCGATAAAATGTCGTGTAATATCCGGAGCGGTTCCCACAAGGGTAACATCACTCACTTTACTGATTTCCACTACATCATCACTTACCAGACGATGACCTCGTTTGATCAGTTCCAGGGCAGCTTCACTTTTTCCAATTCCACTTTCACCCATAATCAGAACACCTTCACCATATACATCTACCAACACACCATGAATAGAAATGCAAGGTGCCAACTGTACGTTCAGCCATCGAATGATCTCTGCCATGAAATTGGATGTTGTACGATCTGTTCCAAGAAGTGGAACACCGTGTTTTTCTGCTAATGTCAACATATCTCCATCTGGTTCTGTCATAGTGGTAAATATGACGCATGGAATTTCTTTTGATATAAATTCTTCAAAGCAACGATTTCTTTCCTCTTGTTCCAAATGCATCAGATATGTGTACTCTACATAACCGATAATTTGTACTCGTTCAGAGGCAAAATGTTCAAAATATCCAGTCAGCTGAAGTGCAGGTCGATTAATATCCGGAATCGTAATACGAATATGATCCATATCAATATCCGGTGTAAGATTTTTCAATCGCATCTGTTCCACCAGCTTGGTCAATTTTACAGCTTTCATATCTTTCCTCAACTTTCTAGATGAATCCTTACTTCCTCACCATCTGTTTTTTCTTCATTCTACCATAGTCATCAGACAGCTTCAACAATTACCTGTTAAGAGTGAAAGAATTCATATACTTTCATGGCTGCTGCTCCATTCATGGATGGAAGTTTCTGTAATTCTTCCACAGTTGCCTTTCCAATTTCTTCTAGTGATTGATAATGTTTCATTAATGTTTTTCTTCTTGCAGGTCCAATCCCCTCTATATCATCCAATACAGAATGCACCTGGCCTTTACTACGCAGCATTTTATGATACTCAATGGCAAATCTGTGGACCTCATCCTGTATTCTTGTAATTAATAGAAATCCTTGTGAATGAGTATCCATCGGTATCTCCTGTTCCTGATAATAAAGTGCTTTTGTCCTATGTTTCTCATCCTTTACCATTCCACATACTGGAATCTTAAGTCCCAGATTTTCCAACACATGCATGGCACTATGGACCTGACCTTTTCCACCATCCATAAGAATCAAATCCGGAAACTGACGAAATCCCCCCATTCCTTTTTCTTCCTGTTGTTCCTGCAGACCACGCCGAAATCTTCTGGTCAAAACTTCTTCCATACTAGCATAGTCATCCGGACCTTTTACTGATTTAATTTTAAATTTTCGATAATCGTTTTTTTTAGGCTTTCCCTTTTCATATACAACCATAGAACCTACCGATTCAAACCCACTGGTATTGGAAATATCATAGGCTTCCACACGGGTCAAACATTCTATGCCCAATAAATCTCCAATCTCTTTCATGGCACCAATGGTTCTTCCTTCTTCTCTCTTTAACTTTTCCCTATCTTGTCTTAATACCATAGATGCATTTTTCTGAGCCAGCTCAACCAGTTTTTCTTTTACTCCTATTTTAGGCACCTTAATGTGCACCTTTTGTCCTCTTTTTGTAGACAGCCATTCTTCCAGAATCGGAATTTCTTCAATCTTTTCCTGTATCATCAGTTCCGAAGGGATAAATGGTGTTCCTGCATAAAACTGCTTAACAAAACTTAAAAGCACCTGGCTTTTTGTTTCCTCTCCTGCTATTTTCACGTAAAAATGCTCTCTCCCGATCATTTTACCATCTCGTATAAAAAACACCTGCACAACTGCATCTTCTTTGTCTGCTGCTATAGCGATCACATCTTTGTCCATCCCTGGATTTCCTGTTATCTTCTGTCTCTCACCTATTTTTTTCACACTCTGAATCAAATCTCTGTATTCCGCTGCCTCCTCAAAACGAAGTTCTTCCGAGGCCTCTATCATCTTGATTTCCAGTTCTTTTATGATTTTTTTATAATCACCATTTAAAAAAGCTAATACTTTATCAATTTGTTTCCTGTATTCGTCTTTGGAAATATATCCCTGACAAGGAGCTTTACACTGCTTAATCTGATAATATAAACATGGTCTTTCTTTTCCGATATCTTTCGGGAGGTTTCTATTGCAAGTTCGTACATAATACAATTTTCTGATTAATTCCAGAGAATCTTTTACTGCTCCGGCACTGGTATAGGGGCCAAAGTACTTGCTTTTATCTTTTCCCATTCTTCTGGCCGATAACACTCTTGGAAACTCTTCCTGAACAGTCACACGAATAAAGGGATAACTTTTATCATCTTTTAACATAGTATTGTATTTGGGACGATGTTCTTTGATCAAATTACACTCTAAAACCAGTGCCTCTAATTCTGAATCCGTAATAATGTATTCAAATCTTGCAATTTGTTGAACCATCTGTTCTTTTTTTACCCCTAGATTTCTACTTGCCTGAAAATACTGACGTACACGATTTTTCAGATTTACCGCTTTCCCCACATAAATAATTTCATCTTTTTCATCATGCATTATATACACGCCTGGTTTTTCAGGAAGTTTTTTCAATTCATCAGACAGATCAAACATTTCTTACCTCTTTTCCTTCTGATAGAAAAGGTGGCCTGCATAAATACAGACCACCTTATTTTTAGTTATTTTCTTCTTTTACTTCTGTTTCTTCTACGGTTTCTGTCTGTCCCACTTTTACTTCTTCTACAGCTTTTTGGGAACCTCCTTCCACCTCATGAAGAATTTCCATAAATTCTTTACCTGTAATCGTCTCTTTTTCAATCAGGAACTGTGCAATATGATCCAACGTCTTTCTATGTGCAGATAACATCTCTTTTGCCTGTTCATAAGCATTTCGAAGCATAATCATAACTTCATGATCCACTTCTGTGGCGGTAGCATCCCCACAATCTAAGGTTGCGTGACCTCCTAAATACTGATTATCCACAGTTGCCAGACCCATCAATCCAAATTTTTCAGACATACCATACTGTGTAATCATTGATCTTGCAATCTGTGTGGCCTTTTCTATATCATTGGATGCTCCTGTTGTCACATTTCCAAATACAATTTCTTCTGCTGCACGTCCTGCCAGAAATCCTACCAGCATGGCTTCCAGTTCTGCTTTTGTATTTAAATATTTCTCTTCTTCCGGAACCTGCATAACATATCCAAGGGCTCCCATGGTACGTGGTACAATAGTAATCTTCTGTACCGGCTCTGCATCTTTTTGTAATGCACTGACCAGCGCATGACCTACCTCATGATAAGAAACGATTTTTCTCTCTTCCTGACTGAGAATACGATCTTTTTTCTCTTTACCTACCAGCACTACCTCTACTGCCTCATAAAGATCTTTCTGTGATACAGCCTTTCTTCCATTCTTAACCGCAAGAATTGCTGCCTCATTAATCATATTTGCAAGATCAGAACCTACCGCACCGGAAGTCGCCAATGCAATTGCATCTAAATCTACTGTTTCGTCTAAAGACACATCCTTGGAATGCACTTTTAAGATGTTTACACGACCTTTTAAATCTGGACGTTCTACAATCACACGTCTGTCAAAACGTCCTGGACGAAGAAGTGCCGGATCAAGAATCTCCGGTCTGTTCGTTGCTGCCAGTATCAAAATACCTTTTGAAGAATCGAAACCATCCATTTCTGCCAGAAGCTGATTCAGAGTCTGTTCTCTTTCGTCATTTCCACCGCCATAACGGCTATCTCGACTTTTACCGATAGCATCAATCTCATCAATAAAAATAATACAAGGAGCATTTTTCTTTGCTTCTTCAAACAGATCACGAACACGTGAAGCCCCTACACCTACAAACATTTCCACAAAATCCGAACCGGATAATGAAAAGAAAGGAACATGCGCTTCCCCTGCAACGGCCTTGGCAAGCAGTGTTTTACCAGTTCCCGGAGGTCCTACCAATAATGCTCCCTTTGGAAGTTTCGCTCCGATCTGTGTATATTTTTCAGGATTATGCAGGAAATCTACGACTTCCTGTAAAGATTCTTTTGCCTCATCCTCACCTGCTACATCTTTAAAGGTGACACCGGTCTCTTTTTGAACATAAGCTTTTGCCTTGCTCTTTCCTACGCCGCCCATCATGCCGCCGCTTTTTTCCATTTTGTGTGTCAACCATTTCATAAGACCTATAATCAACACTAATGGAAGCAGAAAACTAAGAATCGTATACACGATAGTTCCTGTTTTATCAGGAAGAATTCCTTCAAATTCAATCTTCTTTCCCGTTTTCTGTTCTACTTTTTCCAAACGTTTTGTGAGAGCTGTTGCATCCTCCATAGCATTAACTGTGTACTGATATTCCATACCTTTGATTTTCTGTTCCGTAGGGGTAACAGTCAGAACACCATCCTGCAAAACAACAGCTTTTACTTTTCCATCTTCCAACATCTCGATAAATTTATCATATCGGATTTTTCTTGATGTGGATCCTCCAAGAAGATTACTGAATAAGGACCAGATAACAAGAGTTACCAGAACACAAATCAGTAACATTAAGAGAGAGGATTTATTTTTTTGTCCATTGGGACCACCTGGCCCCTTATTTTCAGGACCCCCTGGATGATTAGGACCCTGATTATTATAATTGCTTGGTCTTTGCTCCATAAGTTTCCTCCTTATCATAGGAATAACTTTTTTGTTATCCATGCTTTAACAATTATATAGATTTCCCTCCCATAAATCAACTCTTTTCATATTTTCTTATTGTAAAATCATATTTTTCACAGAATTTTTATAATTACAGTAGCATTATTGGAATCATTTGTAGTATACTGTGATTTGTATCGTATCATACCATTGATGTTATGAATCATAATCACACAGGAGGACAAACAAAATGAAAATTGGATTTGATAATCAAAAATATCTTTCCATGCAGTCCGAGCATATTCGTCAACGTATCAATCAGTTTGATAATAAATTATATCTGGAATTTGGTGGAAAACTCTTTGATGACTTTCATGCATCACGAGTACTCCCAGGATTCGCACCAGACAGTAAACTTCAGATGCTCCTTCAGCTTGCTGATCAGGCAGAAATCGTTATTGTCATTAATGCCGGAGATATTGAAAAAAATAAAATTCGTGGCGACTTAGGTATCACCTATGACATCGAAGTTCTTCGTTTAATAGAGTCTTTAACTGAAAAAGGACTTTACGTTGGAAGTGTTGCTATCAACCAGTATGCTGGACAAAACAGTGCTTTACAGTTTAAAAACAAACTGGAAAATCTTGGAATCAAGGTTTATACTCTCTACTCTATTGAAGGATACCCAAATAATATTCCGCTAATCGTTAGCGATGAAGGTTATGGAAAAAATGATTATATCGAAACGACCAGACCACTGGTTGTTATCACAGCACCAGGTCCTGGAAGTGGAAAAATGGGCACCTGTCTTTCTCAGTTATACCACGAACAAAAACGAGGAGTCCGTGCAGGTTATGCGAAATTCGAAACTTTCCCTATCTGGAATCTTCCTTTAAAACATCCGGTAAACCTGGCTTATGAGGCTGCAACCGCAGACTTAAACGATGTGAATATGATAGATCCTTTCCATTTAGAGGCTTATGGTATCACCACCGTAAACTACAATCGTGATGTGGAAATTTTCCCTGTTGTAGAAGCCATGTTTGAAAAAATCTTCGGTGAGTGCCCATATAAATCTCCTACAGATATGGGTGTCAATATGGCAGGAAACTGTATCATTGATGATGACGTCTGCCGGGAAGCATCTTGTCAGGAAATTATCCGCAGATACTATGAAGCAAAAGCCGGAGTTGTAGATGGTGTCCGCACCAAAGCGGAAGTTTATAAAATAGAGCTTCTTATGAAACAGCTACATATTACACCAGAAGATCGTACCGTAGTTCAGCCTGCATTAAAACGTGCAGAAGAAACCGGTGCTCCTGCTGCTGCATTGGAGCTTCCAAATGGTAAAATTGTTCTCGGAAAAACTTCAGATCTCTTAGGTGCATCTGCCGCTTTATTACTCAATGCATTGAAAGAACTGGCTGGTATTGATCATAAAAAACATGTAATCTCTCCAGCTTCCATTGAACCTATCCAGACTTTAAAAACTGCATATCTGGGAAGCAGAAATCCAAGACTTCATACAGACGAAGTATTGATTGCACTGTCAAGTTCCGCTGCATCCAATCCAGAAGCACTTTCTGCATTAAGACAGTTGAAAAAACTACAGGGATGTCAGCTTCATACCTCTGTCATGTTATCCCAGGTAGATGTACGTACCTTTAAAAAACTGGGCATCCAGTTAACATCGGAACCTGTTTATGAACGCAAATCATTACTTCATTAATTAATAAAAAATCCTTCAGGCAATACCTGAAGGATTTTTCTTATTAGTTTTCATTGTATCCATTTGGGTTCTGGCTCTGCCATCTCCAAGAATCTTCACACATCTCTTCGATTCCGTACTCTGCTTCCCAGCCTAATTCTTCTTTTGCCTTTGCAGGATCACAGTAACACATAGCAATATCACCAGGTCTTCTAGGTTTGATAGCATAATTGATTTCATGTCCACATGCTTTTTCAAAAGCATGAACAACCTGAAGTACGCTGTATCCATGACCTGTTCCCAGATTGTAAATATTAACGCCTTCTTTGTCTGCCAATTTTTTGATAGCTTTCACATGACCTTTTGCTAAATCTACTACATGAATGTAATCTCTGACACCTGTTCCATCTGGTGTATCATAATCATCACCAAATACACCCAGACATTCCAGTTTTCCAATAGCAACCTGTGCAACGTATGGCAACAGATTATTTGGGATTCCTTTTGGATCTTCTCCGATTTTTCCACTCTTATGAGCACCAATAGGATTAAAGTAACGAAGAAGGATCACATTCCATTCAGGATCTGAGGTATGCAGATCAATCAGGATCTGTTCCAACATCCATTTTGTCCATCCATATGGATTTGTACAGATTCCTTTTGGACATTGTTCCGTAATAGGTACAAATGCAGGATCTCCATAAATAGTAGCAGATGAACTGAAGATAATATTTTTTACTCCATGTTCTTTCATAACTGTACACAGATTTAATGTTCCAGCAATATTGTTTTCATAATATTCAATAGGTTTTGCCACAGATTCACCTACAGCTTTTAAACCTGCAAAATGA
>RCNH01000547.1_pt1 | contig 15126 bp, 12 predicted proteins | sample 2041161 | NCBI WGS metagenome assembly RCNH01 (sample SAMN09708215, study PRJNA481090) | Feces metagenome, whole genome shotgun sequencing project. | biome: feces | host: Leptonychotes weddellii | place: Antarctica: Sion Island | collected 2010-03-01 | reverse complement strand
AAAGCAATTACAACAGCCTGTAATGTTTTTTTCTTCATTCTTTTTCCTCCTGCTACTCTTTTTATTTCTATATTGTTATCCTATTACAATATTCTGGTAATTTCAACCTTATTTCTTCATATACACACAAATGTAATACTTTCGGTATAAAATAGAAAAAGTCGGACCGTTAATGAAACAGTCCGACACATAAAAGTCCTATTCTCATAAATATCTTATAAATATTTCTTTAAATCTTCTACTTTATCTAATTTTTCCCAAGGCAGGTTCAAATCATTTCTTCCGAAATGTCCATACGCTGCTGTTTGTTTGTAAATTGGACGGCGTAAATCCAGCATTTTAATAATTCCTGCCGGTCTTAAATCAAAGTTTTCACGAATAATTTCTACTAAACGTGTATCAGAAAGCTTTCCTGTTCCAAAAGTATCAACCATAACGGAAGTCGGATGTGCTACACCAATTGCGTAAGATAACTGAATTTCACATTTTTTCGCAAGACCTGCTGCTACAATATTTTTTGCCACATAACGAGCTGCATAAGCTGCGGAACGGTCTACTTTTGTGCAGTCCTTGCCGGAAAAAGCACCGCCGCCATGACGTGCATATCCACCGTAAGTATCTACAATAATTTTACGTCCTGTCAATCCGCTATCCCCGTGAGGACCGCCAATTACAAAACGTCCTGTTGGATTGATAAAGAATTTTGTTTCACTGTCCACCATATCTGCTGGAAGAATTGGATCAAATACATATTTTTTAATATCTGCATGAATTTGTTCCTGTGTCACTTCCGGATCATGCTGTGTAGATAATACCACTGCATCTAAACGCATTGGTTTATCATTCTCATCATATTCTACTGTTACCTGTGTTTTTCCGTCTGGTCTTAAATAAGTAAGTGTGCCATCTTTACGCACTTTTGTAAGCTGTAACGCCAGTTTATGAGCAAGTGCAATTGGATATGGCATGAATTCCTCTGTTTCATCTGTTGCAAATCCGAACATCATACCCTGATCTCCGGCACCAATTGCATCAATTTCTTCTTCAGACATCTTATTTTCTTTTGCCTCTAATGCCTTATCTACACCTAAAGCAATATCTGCAGACTGCTCGTCTATGGTTGTAATAACACCGCAGGTATCCGCATCAAAGCCGTATTTTGCTCTTGTATAACCGATTTCTCGTACAGTATCTCTTACAATTTTGGAAATATCTACATAAGCGTTTGTTGTAATTTCACCCATAACCATAACAATACCTGTTGTTGTAGCTGTTTCACAAGCAACACGGCTCATTGGATCTTTTTCCATAAGCGCATCTAAAATGGCATCAGAAATCGCATCACACATTTTATCCGGATGGCCTTCAGTTACAGATTCAGAAGTAAATAATCTTTTTTCCATGTGTTTTCTCCTTTTCTCAGGTTTATATTTTCTCTTGCATTTTCACCGCAGCACAATCCTCGCGGAGTGTTTTTCACTTCATAGAACACAATTTGCTATAAAACGAAAAAAGAGTCCGGCAAAGCGGACTCAAATATTTTCCATAAAATGAATCCTCTTATTGTTCGATTATTCGCTCAGGTTGGCACCTTCCGCTATGCGGGGTTGCCGTGACTTCACAGATCCTATGTATCTCCATCACTCTGAATAAGAGAAAATATAACATTTTTAATTTTCCATTTAACACTACTACGATAACGCTTTTCCCTTTATCCGTCAAGCATTTTTTGCAAAAACTCTATCAACCTACTCGAAACTGGAATTTTTTAATTTCCTTTTCACTGGAAACCTTCTCAATTTCAGCGCCAAGACTTCTGAGTTTTTCCTCAAAACGTTCATATCCTCTCTGGATATAAACAATATCATCCACAATAGTAATTCCTTCAGATGCCAGTCCGGCAATAACAAGGGCTGCACCAGCTCTTAAATCCGGCGCACTTACTCTTGCTCCTGTGAGTTTCTGCACACCATCAATGATAGCAGTATTACCCTCTACCTTAATATTGGCACCCATTCTGGTGAGTTCATCTGCATATTTAAAACGATTTTCAAAAATACTTTCTGTTACAATACTTGTCCCTTCTGCCAGCGCCAATGTCACTGCAAACTGAGGCTGCATATCTGTAGGATATCCCGGATACGGCATCGTCTTTACATTTGTGCGTTTTAAACGTTTATTTGCCACAACGCGCACCGCATCATCGAATTCCTCTACCTGACATCCGATTTCTTCCAGTTTTGCTGTAGTTGCTTCCAAATGTTTCGGAATAACGTTTTTCACCATAATATCCCCCATGGTTGCTGCTGCTGCGCACATGAAGGTTCCTGCTTCAATCTGATCCGGAATAATAGAATAAGTCGTACCATGAAGCTTGTCCACTCCTTGAATACGAATTACATCAGTACCGGCACCTTTAATATTTGCTCCCATACTGTTAAGGAAGTTAGCAACATCCACTACATGAGGTTCTCTTGCCGCATTTTCAATGGTCGTATTTCCCTGTGCCATTGCTGCTGCCATCATAATGTTAATTGTAGCACCTACAGATACCATATCCATAAAGATATGATTTCCTGTAAGATGCTCTGCTTTTGCTACAACTGCACCATGGATAATATCTACAGACGCACCAAGAGCCCGGAAACCTTTTAAATGCTGGTCAATAGGACGACTTCCTATATTACAGCCTCCCGGAAGGGGTACTTCTGCATTTTTATATTTGCCTAAAAGAGCACCCAGCAAATAATAGGACGCTCTGATTTTCTTAATATATTCATACTCAACAGTAATATTTCCAATAGTTGCTCCTACAATCTTTACTTCTGTAGGTCCAATGCGATCAACAGTGGCACCAATCTCTTTAATTGCCTCTAATAACACATTAATATCACGAACATCTGGTAAATTTTCAATGTGTACCGTCTCATCTGTCATGATTGCTGCTGCCAGTATAGCCAGCGCTGCGTTCTTGGCACCGCCAATTTCCACTTCACCGACCAATGGGTTTCCACCCTTAATGATATACTGTTCCATATACACACCTCTTGTTTTCCCAGGTATAACTACCTGTTTAAATCTATGTCTTCCTGTCTGTCACAGGTTTTATCTGTTTGTCATAAAGCCATTCTCGAATTCAGGTTTATTTCAATACTTTCTCAATACTATTTTATGGCTTATCCATTATATTATAACAGATATATGAATTTGTAAATAAAAATCCGTATTTTCCCGTTTCTCCACAGTTTCCCAAACTTCTGTTGCCAATTATTCAGCAATATTTTCGAGAATTTTCTGTAAAGTCCCTTCTACATCCAGATTTTTCTCATCAACTATTATGTCTGCGTATTTCTCATAAAGAGGCGTCCGCTCATCATATAAATCCTTTAAAGTCTGCCCATCTCTAAGAACCACACCTCTGCCTTTGAGATTTCCCAAACGTTTCTTCAGTTCTTCATACTCCAGTTTCAGATATACCACTTTACCGATTTTTTTCAAATGCTCCATAGCTTCCGCACAGTACACCACACTTCCTCCGGTGGCGATTACAGATTTTTCCGTCTCAATGGAAGCATTCACCCGATTTTCTATTTTTAAAAAACCATCCTGTCCTTCTTTTGCAATAATTTCCCGTAAAAGCATATTTTCAGACTTTTGAATTAACAGATCTGAATCCACAAATTCATACCCCAGAACCTTGGCCAGAATAACCCCTACCGTACTTTTTCCTACACCGGGCATCCCAATCAGTGTAATGTTCTTCATACTCATTTCCCCTGTTTCTTCTGTTTTTTCTTTCTTTTCTTCTTGATGCTATACCCAAAAGTTCCTAATTTCTTTCCTAATCCATAATATTCCCCATGAGAATAGACAATAGGTTTTGACATAGCTAAATCAAACTTGCCTTTTTCGTCCATGTATTGATCATCCACATGTACCGCCAGCACATCTGCCGTAAATACACTGTGGCTTCCATACTCCTGCACTTCTCTCACACGGCACTCAATGGAAACAGGAGACTCCTTTATCATAGGAGCCCCCACATGAGATGCTGCTTCTCTTGTTAAATGTGCCTCTTTAAATTTATCCACATCTCGCCCAGATTTTACTCCACAGTAATCTGTTGCATAAGCCAGTTTTTCTGTGGTGAGATTAATAACAAATTCTCCGGTTTCTTTTATCATGTTATAAGAATATCTCTCCGGTCTCACAGAAATAGACACCATAGGCGGATTTGTACATACTGTTCCCGTCCATGCTACTGTTATAATATTGTCCTTTCCGGCTTCGTCTGCCACACTTACCATTACCACCGGCAACGGATAAAGCATATTTCCCGGTTTCCACTCAATTTTACTCATTTTTGTTTCCTCTCAAAGCTAATTTCCGTTTTGCTGCAAAGTTCCTATAAATGCAGGTATCAACTGTTTCTTTCTGGATACCACACCGGGCAATACATAGCCTCCGTCAGACTCCTGCACTTCAAAAGCCTCCTGTACCAGCTTTCTGCTGCCCTCTCCATAACATATAATCTCAGAAGACTCATCCAGAATATTTGTCAGCATGAAAAATACCATGGAAATTCCGTTCTTTCCACACTCATGTTCCATAAACGGAATAAGTCTTTTCTTTAAATCTTCCAGTTCATCTTTATTCATGGAACTAATCTGTCCCACACCGAAATTTACGGTATCTGCTGTAAAACGTTTGAAATCCTGATAAAAGATAACCTCTGTAGTCTTTCCTCTTAAATTGCTTCCTGCAGTGAACATCTCTTTTGCATGTTCTTCTATATTAATTCCCGCAATTAAAGCCAACGCACCTGCTGCCATTTTATCTGCGGAAGTGCAGGTCGGTGAACGGAACATTAACGTATCAGAAATAATGGCAGAACATAAAAGCCCCGCAATAGATGGACTGATTTCCAATGCCTTCTCCACATAAATCTGATACATAATAGTGGCAGTACATCCTACCGGCTGATTTCGGAACATTACCGGCTGTAAAGTTTCCAGTGAACCCAATCTGTGATGGTCGATAATTTCCAATATTTCCGCTGCATCAATATTATCCACTGCCTGTGTCTTTTCATTGTGGTCTACTAAAATCAGCCGTTTCTTCTTCATTCCCAGCAAATTACGGCGGGAAACCGTACCAATATATTTCCCGTGCTTATTTACTACCGGGAATGCCCTATGTCTGTTCTTTACCATGATATCCTTTACGTCGTCTGTAAAGTCATCTGTCTGAAATGTAATCAGATTTTCCTTTTTCATAATGTGTTTCACCGGAATACTCTGATTAATAAGTCTTGCTACCGTAAAGGTATCAAGAACAGACTGAATAATCACGCACTGATTTCTCTCTGCTGCTTCAATAATATCTCCGGACACCTGAGCACAATTACACACAATCATACAGCTTACATTTTCCTGAATTGCACATAAGTGATCCTCGTGCCTGTCTCCTAAAATAACCAAATCGTCTTCTTCTAAAAAATCTCCCAGTTTATCAGGATTTGCTGCGCCGATTACAACTTTTCCCTTTACAAAATATCCATGGGAATTTCCTGTTACAATAACACCTTCTACCGTATTGGCAATACTTCTGTACTGAGTTTTGGCATTAGAAAGAAAATAATTGTCATGAGCATCCATGTAGGATTTCGCAATATCCCCTGTGGTAATTAGTCCTTCCAGCTGTCCATCTTCTTTTGTAATGGGCAATGTTACTGCGCTGCTTTCCTTCATAATCGCCCACGCATCTTTAATGGAAATGCTGCTTGGAACTCCCGGTGTCTCGCGAATATCCATATCTTTTACCTGTGTTCCAACGTCTGACAGGTATCCCGGTGCTTCCACACCAAATCGTTTTAACACATATTCTGTTTCTTCATTTATCTGTCCTGCTCTCTTTGCCGCATAGCGGTTTCCGTTGCTCATTCTGTTCTTTATATCAGCATAGGCAATTGCTGAACAAATAGAGTCTGTATCTGGATTTTTATGTCCGATAATGTATATTTTTCCTTGCTTTCCCATTCCTCTTTCCTTTCTGCTTTTGCTGCAGTTCTATCTGTTTTTATAGTAACATACTTCTAAATCAATGGCAATTATGATATACTTAATCCAAACTTTAAAACATGGAGGTATTTCAATGTCAGAAGAATTAAAAAAACAAGAAACCATGGAAGACTACATGAAAGAAATCGATGCTTCTTTCTCCGACTTCCGCGATGATGATATGCTCATATGGGACAAATTAGAACAAATGAAGGAAGATAAAACAGAATTCGACGTATCTGTAGAGGGCATTGTAAAAGGCGGCGCTATCGCTTATGTAGAAGGTATCCGCGCTTTTATCCCGGTTTCCAAACTTGCTTTAAATTATGTGGAAAATCCAGAAGATTTTTTAAAAAAGACCATTACAGTACGAGTTTTTGAAGTAGACGAACAGGAAAACCGCCTTATTCTTTCTGCCAAAGAAATTTTAAAAGAAAAAGCAGATGCCGAAAAGCGCAACAAAATCAACGATATCAAAGTTGGAAGCATTGTAGAAGGTACCGTAGAATCCCTACAAACTTACGGCGCTTTTATTGATTTAGGTAATGGAATATCCGGTCTTGTACACATTTCTCAGATTTCCGAAAAAAGAATTAAATCACCAAAAGCTGTTTTAAGCATCGGTGATACCGTAAAAGCAAAAGTAATTAAAAATGAAGATGGAAGAATCAGCCTGAGTATTAAGGCTCTCATTGAAATTTCTGAAGAAAAAGAGGAAGAACCGGACTACGAACTGCCGGAAAGCGAAGAAATCTCCACTTCCTTAGGCTCTTTATTTAAAAATCTGAAATTATGAAAAGATTATTCCAACGATTTTTCATAGAAGGCTTTCATGGAATGGCGTGCGGCATCTTTGCCACATGGATCATAGGAACCATATTTCAACAAATTGCCGGATTTTTTTTCGGTGATTTGGGCAGCGCACTTACTCATTTAGGAGGTATCGCCATTTCCTTTACCGGTGCAGGTATCGGAGTTGGTATTGCCTGCCGCCTTCAGGAAAAACCTCTCATTGCTCTGTGTGCAGGTATTGCAGGCATGGCAGGAGGCACATCCGGTCCCGGACAATTTCTGGGGGCTTTTCTGGCTGCCTTTGCAGCCATTGAACTTTCTCGCCTATTAGCCGGAAAAACCAGTTTTGATTTGCTTTTGTGTCCTCTTACTGGAATTTTATGCGGAGGACTTGTAGGTCTTTGGGTGAGTACACCGCTCAATCATCTTATGGAACAGATTGGAATTTGGATAAACTGGGGAACACAACAGCAACCCTTTCTTATGGGAATAGTGATTTCCGTACTCATGGGAATTGCTGTTATTTTCCCTATAAACACTGTGGCCCTTGGTACTATGCTGGGATTATCAGGGCTTGCTGCAGGCGCAGCAACCATTGGATGCTGTTGCAGTATGATAGGACTGGCCGCTGCAAGTTATCAGGAAAACGGATTTTCAGGACTTCTTTCCATCGGAACCGGCACACCGCTGCTGCTACTTCCCAACATCCTGAAAAATCCATTTCTTCTGTTACCTTCCGTAATTTCCAGCGCTATTTTAGGACCTGTGGGTGTTCTAATCGGAAAAATGCAGAACTCCCCCATAGGTTCCGGTCTCGGCACTATGGGACTTACCGGACAACTTACAACATGGGAAACTATGACAGCCGGAGAAGCCCCGCAGATGGTATTTCTCAAAATCCTTCTGCTTCATTTTCTTCTTCCCGGTGCTCTCACACTGTTTATAGCAAATGGCATGCGAAAATTAAACCTTATTAAATCTCAGGACATGCTTCTTCATACAATGTAAAAATCTTTTTAACTGTCTGTCGCTTTTTTGCCGTACTAAGAAAAGTGACGGACTTTTAATTTGTTTAACGAGGACATAAACATGAAAAACATTATAGAACTAATAAAACAAGAAGATGCAGATGGCTGGGAAACCCTTATGTTTCTCTATAGCGCTGCTTTAAAAGAAATTAATACAAAAATCGATATTCTCAATGATGAGTTTCAGCATATTTATCATTACACACCCATCGAACATATCAAATCACGTATCAAAACTCCCGCCAGTATTGTAAACAAGCTGAAAAAGAACGGATATGAGACCAGTGTAGAAAATATGGTAAAATACGTAAATGATATTGCAGGTATTCGCATTATATGCTCTTTTACCTCTGATATTTATCTAATTGCAGATATGATTACAAAGCAGAGCGATTTGAAAGTAGTTTCTGTAAAAGACTATATCACTCACCCGAAAGTAAGCGGCTATCAGAGTTACCATATTCTGGTAACTGTTCCCATTCATCTTACTCAGGGTATTGCGGATACCATTGTAGAAATACAAATCCGCACCATTGCACAGGATTTCTGGGCAAGTCTTGAGCATAAAATCTATTATAAATTTGAGGGAAATGCACCGGATTATATTCGCCGTGAGCTTCAGGAATGTGCAAATATCGTGTCAAATCTGGATCATCGGATGCTATCTTTGAATGAAAAGATACAAGAATTCTCTGAAATAAAATAAGTGTATATTTTATAAAACTCAATTTTCCCTGAAATAAAATAGAAATATTGATGCATTTCACATGATGATTGAAAATGCATCAATATTTCTAAAACACCTCTTTCCCCTTAATTACCGGAGAATAAATTTCTAAAGAACTCTACAATTTTATCAAAAAATCCCTTTACCTGTTCTTCATTAATATCCAGCTTTAAGCCTAAATCTTCAATTTTATCATAAAGATTTTTCGCCTGTTCTTTTAAGCTATTAATATCCAAATCCAGATTTTCAATTTTTTCCATGAGCTTTACAATCGCCTGTCTGTCTTCCTCAGAAAGCTTTACTTCCATCTCTTTTGCAGCTTGGTCCACAATCTCTCTTATTTCTTCTGGTGTAGATACTTCGCCGCTGACTACCTGACCTTTAATTGCTCCGATAAGCTGTTCTGCTTTCTCCTGACTTCCTACTTCTTCAGCAACCTGACCGGTAATTACCAGCTCATTGGTAGCAGTTTCCACATTTTCTTCTTTTACTTCCTCACCAGTCATATTTTCGTAAGATTTAATGGCACCTACTAAAGCTGCTGTTCCGGAAATTTTAAATGGACCTGCCACCACAATATCTGCATCTTTAATTCCTGCTGTAGCAAGAGCATTTTCATACATTCCCGGTGTGCAGTATGTAATGTTTTTTGTTGTTACATGAATTCCGTTTCCATCCTTCTTACCCTCTACTAAAACAGAAGAAAGGGCTCTCGAACCAATAACACTTTTATCCAGATAAGAGTCCAGATAATTATGCTCATCCTTATTGGTAACTGTAGCAACTGTATAATTTTCCAAATCTTTTTCAGAAACCCCTAAAAGCCCCAAAACAGAATCCTTCTCCTTGGCATTCAAATCCGCTCCCAGAGAAATATAAGGAATATCCAGCTTCGCATCCTCCCTGTCCGCATAAACAGGCATAGAACATGATGCCATAATGACACCTGTAAGCAATAATGCAATTCCTTTTTTCTTCATATCATCAATCTCCTTAAATTCTACATATTTTATCATCTTAGCTTGCACCTTGTTCAATTATATTATATCATACTTCCTCCCATATACTTCTAAAGTTTCTCTAAAGGTTCTCGAAAGAAGAAACGTATATCCCTTGCCCCATCCACCATAAAAGTGTATGATAAGAACATAAATTTTAACAGATACGAAGGAGCTTTTTATTATGTCCATCGCCAATCAGGAAATGATACGCAATAATAACCGCCGTCTGGTATTGGAGTTTATTATCAATCACCCTCCCGTTTCCAGAGCAGCACTGGCTAAACAGCTATCCCTAACTAAAGCAACTATCTCAAATATTGTACAGGAATTATTGGAACAACATTTTATTCAGGAAATCGGCAGTGCCCAGACTTCCATAGGAAGAAAGCCAATTTTACTGGAATTTAATAAAGCATATGGTTTTGCCCTGTCTTTAGAAGTGCAGCCACGACAAATCATTGCTCTTGTGACAAATTTAAAGGGAGAAATACAGGACATCACAAAAACCCCTTTTCATCCACAGGACAACCTTTTACATCATTTAAAAGAAATTTTTAATTTCTATATAAAAGAAAGTTCTGATTTTAAAAACAGGATTATCGGTATTTCTATAGGTATTTATGGTGTCGTCCAAAAAAATGAAATTTTATTTACCCCCTACTACCCACTACCCTGCGCCGGTTTAGGAAAACTTTTGCAGGAAAGATTTCAAGTCCCTGTTTTTGTGGAAAATGAGGCAAATCTGTCTGTTCTGGGAGAAGCTGCTTTTCATCATAAATATAAAAACATGATACATATTAATGTACATGACGGTATTGGTATGGGAATTCTTGTAAACGGACGCTTATACAAAGGTCGGGACGGCTATGCGGGTGAATTCGGACACACCATACTCTTTCCTGATGGAAAACCATGCCCCTGCGGAAACCATGGATGTTTTGAGCTTTATGCTTCCCAAAAAGCAATTCTTGAAAGTTATGCTCAACAGCAAAAAAAAGATTTTGTTACGATTACTGAATTTTTAGAGGATTATAACAAAAACCTACCTCTTGCAGGTGAAATGATGGATTTGTTTGTAAAATATATTTCCATCGGTATCAACAATATTATCAATACCTTTAATACAGATGTCATTGTATTAAACAGTGCTTTTTCCAACCATATTCCTGACATAAACAGCAGAATTTTAGAATACTTAGCCGGACATCAGAACCGGGATTGTAAAATTATCCCTTCTAAATTAGGAAATTTCTCCTGTCTTTTAGGAGGGGCACGAATATCCATTGAAAACTTTTTAGATATTCGCCACCTACAAATTCCATCTGTTTCTGCAATTTTAGAGCGTTAATGCGGAACATTCATAAAAGTTTCTAATTTCGTTCATGATTTCTTCACAAGTTCATCATGTTTTGAACATATTTCCAGGATATACTAATATCATAAAAATAATACAGAGCAAATTATTTTTATATTTTCTTTTTCATAAGTCGGCATTGATGCCGACTCTCCTTCCTTTAATATTTTTATAGAAAAAAACATCGCAGATTCACTTCTCTGCGATGTTTTTCTGTTTCTTATTTACTTTTTAAATTCATTTGTCAATGCAGCAAACTCTTCTAAAGTCAATGCCTCTCCCCGTATTCCCTCAGGAAATCCACAGGCTTTGATTGCTCTTTGAATTTCTTCTTTCCCAAAGGAAAGCTCCGAAGAATTATTTAATCCATTGGCAAGAGTTTTTCTTCTCTGATTAAAAGATGCCCGAATAATGCGGAACATCAGCTTCGCATCAGCCACTTCCACCGGAGGTGCTGCATGCCTTGTGAGACGTATTACAGCACTTCCCACCTTAGGTCTTGGCATAAAGCAGTTCGGCGGTACATTAGCTACAATATAAGGTTCTGCATAATATTGCACTGCCAGTGACAAAGCACCGTATTCTTTTGTTCCCGGTCCTACCTGCATTCTGTCTGCTACTTCCTTCTGTACCATTACTGTAATGGACTCAATGGGCACTTCTCCCTCAAATAATCCCATGATAATCGGTGTTGTAATATAATATGGCAGATTTGCCACAACCTTAATGGGGTTTCCATTATTGCGCTCATCTGCCAGTTTTTTGATATCTACCTTTAAAATATCCTCGTTGAGAACTGTTACATTAGAATACTCCTGCAACGTATCTTCAAGGATCGGTATCAGTGCTTTATCAATTTCAACTGCAACAACTTCTCTGGCTGCACACGCCAGATACTGAGTCATAGTCCCAATTCCGGGACCAATTTCCAGTACAAAATCATCCTTTGTAATTTCTGCAGCACTCACGATTTTATCTAATACATGGGTATCAATCAGGAAATTCTGCCCAAATTTTTTCTGAAAAACAAAATCATATTTTTGAAGAACCTCTATGGTTCTTTTAGGGTTTCCCAGATAAGGGACTATCATCTTTTTTCCTCCTGACTAAATATCAAAATCTTTTTCATACAGCATAATTCTGCCGCTTTCATCATCTAAATGACGTTTTGCTACTTTCTTTCCTAATCGGCGTCCTTTTTTAGAAGCTTTTTTAATGGCTTCATCCATCATTTCTCTTACTGTACCGATTGTAACCGGATTTTCTTCATTCTGATTATCTCCGATTAATGTATACAATGCAAGAACTGCCATATCATCAATTTTATATCCCAGCTCTTTTGCATAAGTCTTTGCAAAGGATACCAGTTCATCATTGGTAAATACAGGTATTACAATGCGGGAGTCAAATTTTTTAATAAATTCCGGATATTTTTCTTCCAAACTGCGAATGCCCGGTTTCAAATCTTCTAAAATTACAGTCAAACGGTTTGTCTTAAATTCCATGGCTTTTGACATATCTTCAACCACATCGCCATTTAACTCTCCTGCATTTTCAACTACCAGAAATCCTCCTGATAATTTTCCCACAACTGCTATCGGATCTTTTTTATTCAGTTCCTGTGCTGTGATAAAAGCGACCTTAGCACCTTCCATCTGGCGTTCTTTACAGAGAGCTTTAATCAGCCCCTCGGAAAGTCTCGTTTTTCCGGAACCTTCACGCCCTGTAACAATAATGTTTCCCGCCTGAGATGTCTTAGCACATACAGACTCCTGCGCAGTATCCAAAGCTTCATTTATCTGCTGTGTCATACCCGGAACAGGTGCAAAGTAAGTAAACAATCTTCTGTGTTCTTCCTCTGTAAGGTGATGACGCATCAAACCTTCTACTGCATTCTGAAACGCTGTAGATTTCTGAGTTTCATCTACAACAGAAGCAGCCACACGTTTTATATGGCTTTCTTCCTGCTCTGACCAAGAGGAAACGTCTTTGTCTGCTTCCTGTTCCAATGCCTGTGAAAAATCAATTTCGCTCAGCGCTTCTTTTACTTCTTCTGCAGGTATTTCTTTGGTTGCTCCCTCTGCGACATCTTCCTCAGGTTCTTCCAAAGAAGGCTCTTCCTCTGCCTGTTCAGGTTCTTCCTCTTCTTTTTCCGCTACTAAAGCTTCAATTTCATTTGCCTTTTCTTCAAAAACAGCACTTAAATTTTCTGCAATCATAGCAGCTTTTGCTGCTGCTGGCGCAGGAAGAATATTTTCTGTTGTTTCTTCAACAACTTCTTCGGTTACTTCTTCTGCCTCTTCTTCAACAACTTCTTCAGTTACTTTTTCTGCCTCTTCTTCAACAATCTCCTCGACAGCTTCTTCCCCTGTCTCTTCCACCGGCTCTGCCACTGTTTCTTCTGTAGTTTCTTCTGTGCCTTCGGCAACTGCCTGTGCCAATTCATTCGCAGTTTCTGCCAAAAGCGCTTCTAAATCAAATTCCACACCTTTTGTATCTGTTTTAAAGGCTTCTGCCTTTGCATCATCAGAAGAAAGCATCTCTGATTTTGGAGCTTCTGCCTTCACTTCCATAGTCATGGCATTTCCAATATGGAATGGCTTAAATTCGGTACCTTTTGTCATGTCTTCTGGCTCTAAGTCCTTAATTACATATCCCTGTTCTTCGCTGGCTATAGAAGGCTCTTTTGTCGCTGCCGTTTCCATTTCCTCTGCAGCTGCTGTTCTAGGCTGGAACACATCTCTTAAACCCTGCGCCACTCGATCCGGAAGGTCTTCCGGCTGCTCAGGCTGTACAGTTGTTTCCTGAGGCACAGCTGTTTCAGATGGAGTTTCCTGTGCAAAATCTCCCAACTTAATACTGTTTAATATTTCTTCTATTTCTTTATCCTGCTGACTTAAAGACTCTTTTTCCTGTACCGGCTCCGTCTTTGGTACTTCAACTGCTCTAACCGGAACACCTTTCGCTTTGTTATAACTCTCCTGCTGCGCTGCTGTCAGCGGCACAAATCTCATTTTTAATTCCATGGCCTTTGTGACATATTTTCCTTCACTGAACCACAAAATCAAATCATCACATTCCTCGACACAAGCTTCTTTCATGCCTGCTTTTGCATAAAGTCGTGCCAGTTCATAAGCCCATCTTTCAGTATACTCTCTGCTCTTATAATCTTGAAGTATTGCAATCTGTTCTTCAATCGGTGAACGTTTTACTCTATAAATTTTATATTTTAAAATGTAGCGACTGTTGTCATTAGGAGAAATCTCAACAAACTTCTTATAATAATTCAGTGCCTCGTCAAATTCACCCATTTTAATAGAAAGCTCAACCAATCTGTATATAACAGTCTTTCCAATAGGAGCTCTCTGATGTGCAAGGAGCAGAAGCTTTCGACTATCTTCATACCTTTTATTAGCCTCGTATATCTCGCCTACCATACACAAAGTTCTGGCACTGCGTACTCTACGCCAATCAATGGTATCTACAATTTTTAGGGCACCTTTGTAATCCTGTTTATCAACCAGCTGGCTGATTTCTTCCAATTTTGCCCTGTACTCGTTTTTATCCAATTTATTCACCTCTGTACATTTATTGATTTGTATATAGTTTCAAATATGTATTCTTATCTGTAATTCTTGCTGAGAGTATAAGACTCCATAATTGACTTAATTCTAGCATACAGACTATTGTATGTCAAAGTAAATGATTGGAAGAAGAATAGGTTTTAATAAAATTTTTAGACTTTTATTTCATAGGATATGATTTCATACAAAAAACTTCGAGGAACTCTGCTTTACAGAACTCCTCGAAGTTTTTAATCTTATACTCTTTGTGATGCGAAAATTTTTCCGCTATATTTTTTCAAAACTGCCGCCAAAACATTTCCCAGTATTCCACAGGAAATAATTTCTCCAATTCCTACTGTTAATGCCAAAAATGGAATTGGCAATACAACACCGTAAGCGTAGCGAAGTACAAAAGGAACAATCAAAGCATTTACCAAAATAGGAGGTAAAACCGCCACTGCTCTATGATGCTTTCTCAACATGTATGTTCCCACTGCCCCTATAAGAGTTGCGATGCTGCCACAAATAATGTCAGGCAAAATTGCTCCGCCTGTAATATTTCCAATCAGACATCCTACAAACAATCCCGGAACTGCTGC
>RCNH01000546.1_pt1 | contig 15126 bp, 9 predicted proteins | sample 2041161 | NCBI WGS metagenome assembly RCNH01 (sample SAMN09708215, study PRJNA481090) | Feces metagenome, whole genome shotgun sequencing project. | biome: feces | host: Leptonychotes weddellii | place: Antarctica: Sion Island | collected 2010-03-01 | reverse complement strand
CTGGAACCTCTCGCGTTCGCGTTTCTGGGGTACTCCCCTGCCCGTGTGGGCTACCGAGGACCACTCGGAGTTGAAGTGTATCGGTTCCATTGAGGAGCTGATGGGCGAGATTGAGAAGTCCATCGCCGCAGGCTTCATGAAGGAGAACCCCTACAAGAACTTCAAGGTGGGAGATATGTCGAAGGAGAACTACTCGGTGGAGAACATCGACCTGCACCGTCCCTATGTGGATTCCATCGTGCTGGTATCGCCCAAGGGTGAGCCCATGCACCGCGAGGCCGACCTCATCGACGTATGGTTCGATTCGGGTGCCATGCCCTACGCACAGCAGCACTACCCCTTCGAGAACAAAGAGAATTTCAGCAAGGTTTACCCCGCCGACTTCATCGCCGAGGGTGTCGATCAGACCCGCGGATGGTTCTTCACCCTCCACGCCATCGCTTCGATGCTCTTTGACTCGGTAGCCTTCAAGAATATCATCTCCAACGGTCTGGTACTCGACAAGAACGGCAACAAGATGTCGAAGCGTCTGGGTAATGCCGTAGACCCCTTCGAGGTGCTCGACACCTACGGAGCAGATGCCACCCGCTGGTACATGATTTCGAACTCGCAGCCCTGGGACAACCTCAAGTTCGACAAGGAGGGTGTCGATGAGGTGCGCCGCAAATTCTTCGGCACACTCTACAACACCTACTCGTTCTTCGCCCTCTACGCCAATGTCGACGGCTTCACCGGTCAGGAGAAGGAGATTCCCATGGAGCAGCGTCCCGAAATCGACCGCTGGATTATCTCGTTGCTCAATACTTTGGTCAAGGACGTCACCCGTTACCTCGAGGACTACGACCCCACCCCTGCGGCACGCGCCATTCAGGATTTCGTGGGCGAGAACCTCTCGAACTGGTACGTTCGTCTGAACCGTAAGCGTTTCTGGGGCGGTGGCATGACCGACGACAAGTTGGCTGCCTATCAGACCCTCTACACCTGTCTGGAGACCGTGTCGATGTTGTCGGCACCCTTCGCGCCCTTCATGTCCGACAGAATCTTCACCGATTTGAACGCCATGTCGCAGCGTCACACAGGTTCGGTTCACCTCTCGACCTTCCCCAAGGCCGACGAGCAGCTCATCAACAGCGATTTGGAGCAGATGATGGCCATGGCACAGCAGGTATCGTCGATGGTACTCGCCCTGCGTCGTAAGGTATCCATCAAGGTGCGCCAGCCGCTGACCAAGATTCTCATTCCGGTACTCGACACCAAGATGGCAGAGCACATATCGGCAGTCAAGTCACTGATTATGAATGAGGTCAATATCAAGGATATCGATTTGATTCACGATACAACCGGCATCATCACCAAGCGTATCAAGCCTAACTTCAAGACCCTGGGTCCCCGTTACGGCAAGTACATGAAGCAGATTGCCGCCATGACCGCACAATTCTCGCAGGAGCAGATTGCGCAGATTGAGGCTTCGGAGCAGACCACCCTCGACATGGGCGGCGAGCAGATTACCGTTACTCCTGCCGACTTCGAAATCACTTCGGAGGATATGCCCGGCTGGCTGGTGGCTTCGGAGGGCAAGCTCACCGTGGCACTCGACATCACCCTCACCGACGAGCTGAAGGCCGAAGGTGTGGCACGCGAGTTGATCAACCGCATCCAGAACATCCGTAAGGAGTCGGGATTTGAGGTGACCGACAAGATTAATGTCGAGATCGATGCCCAAAACCACTTTATCACCGACTCCGTGAAGCAGTATGCCGACTACATCTCGTCGCAGACACTGGCTCAGGAGGTGAAGGTGGCCGACAAGGCCGAGGGCGAAATCGTCACTCCTTCGGATATTGACGGCGAAGCGGTAAATATTGCTGTTACACGTATCCGATAAGTTCTGACATTTTGCCATAAAATTTGTTTATTTCATTTATAATTCTTACTTTTACATAAGTCAAATAACCCAACGTAAGAACCATGGCAGAAGAAAGAACAAAGTACAGCGACGCAGAGCTTGAAGAGTTCAAACAGCTGATTTTAAAGAAGCTGGAGAATGCGCGTGAAGACTATAAGTTGTTGCAGGCCACGATAACTCACACAGCAGACAACGATACAGAAGATACTTCACCCACCTTCAAGGTTCTGGAAGAGGGAGCCACCACACTGTCCAAGGAGGAGAGTGGTCGTCTGGCAGCTCATCAGTTGAAATTTATCCGTAATCTCGAAATGGCTTTGGTACGTATCGAGAACAAGACTTACGGCGTATGTAAGACTACGGGTAAGCTCATTCCCAAGGAGCGACTGATGAAAGTACCCCACGCAACAGAGTGTATCGAAGCAAAGGAAGCTCGCCGCTAACCTGTTCCCCACGAGGAACGGGCGGAGAAGCGATGCTCCTGTTCAACACATTATCAAAAAGAGGTTTGTGCCGATTGGCACAGACCTCTTTTTTTCGTGGTGCGTGAGGGGGGGGGAAAGGACGAGGAGGGAGCGAGCGGTTTTGTGGGTGAGAAGTGGCGGTGGCGGTTTTGTGGGTGGGGACTGCCGCAAAGGATTATCCATTCGTTTCGCTTTCGGAAACGAAACATTTCGCTCTGTTTCGGGTGATGCCGTTTGCAGTGTTCGTGCGGTTTCGCACGCGGCTTGTAATCCGCGACTCTCCGATGCAATACCGACCTCAACGCAGGCGTAGCAAAAAAATCACATCATTCTATTTCACTGGTAATCAGATAACAGCACTACTCGCAGAGAGAATATTCTCCGTTCCGAACCCTATTTTTTCAAAAAATTACGTTATCTTTGAAGTATTCACGGATAACGAGCCGCCCCTCCTTCACCAAAGGTATTGCGTGCGGATTTCGATTCGAAGCATCTGAGAAACACCCCGTCCCCCGTCCCCACTTTCCGGGGCAGGCTGTGGGGCGTTTTTCCAGGGACTTCGGGCGCGATGCCCACCATCGGACCATCGGACGCATCCTCCCATAAACAAGTATTTTACAGACGGACACCGACCGCCACCACAACAGAAAAGGTGATTATCCTCCTCCACGGCGGTTTGTCGGCAGACATGATGATTTTTTGGCGATTTCTCATATCCATTCTCCTGCTTTTCATGGCAGTGACGGCACAGGCCACGCGAGTGACCCGGGAGGATATGCGCCCCCGACACCGTGACTCGCTCGACTACGACCAACTGAAAGAGATGTATTGGGGAGAGTTCACGCCCGACTCCATACGTCTGCCCGACTCGAAGCGCAGCGACCGTATGTACGACAGTCTGAAGTCGAAGACCCGCCGCCGCAGAGTCCCGCGTCTGCTCTACAAGTTGTTGTTCGTCTCACCCCAGCTCGATACCACCGTGAACGGACAGGTCATCGATGAGGCACGCGAATTGTCGCGCTACGAGGATATGACCATCGGCGAGATAAAAATCCGCCGCGAGAAGGTCTTTTCGTCCGAGAACAGCTGGATAGAGCGTCTGGGTAACAAAACCCACGTGATGACGCGCGAACGCATCTTGCGCCGCGATTTGCTCTTCAAACCGGGCGACAAGTTCAACGCCCAGCTGGTGGTGCGCAACAAGCAGTTGTTACTCTCACGAAAATACATCTCCGATGTGAATGTCGAGGTCGAGCGCGACACCATCGACACCACACGCGTGAACCTCATTCTCCGCACGCGCGACAGCTGGACAGTGAGTATGGACGCCAACCTCCACTCCGAAGGGCGCACCATGGTGGGTATCTCCGATGCCAACATTCTCGGTACGGGCAACCGCTTCAACCTGGAGACCAACTTCAACCGCAAGAATTTCGATTTCGGCGGTAACATGGCGGAATACGAAATGCCCAACGTGCTGGGTTCGTTCTTCTCTTCGCGTCTGGCAGGCGGACGCTCGTTCCACAACACCCGTCTGGAGATGGAGGTCAAGAAGGAGTTTCTCAAGCCCTCCGACTATGAGTTGGGTCTTTCGTACAGCGACAACAAATCGAGAAGCTACCTTTTGGAGGAGGACTCCATCGTGCTGGTCAAGGAGCGCAACCTCGATGTGTGGGGCGGTAACTCCTACCTGCTCCCCTCCATACGTTCGAGCTTCTACCTCACGTGGCGATACAACTACCGCCGTGTGGGTCGCCGTCCCGACAATGTCACCCCCACCCATCACCCCTTCTTCCACGACCACGATGCCCTGCTTTTCGGTCTGGGTCTCTACCGCGAGAAGTTCTACACCTCGAGCATGATTTACGGTTTCGGTAACAACGAGTACCTCGCCACGGGCTACAAGGCCGAGATGACGGGCGGCTATTCGTGGGGCGAGTTCAGCGACGACATCTATCTGGGCACCTCGCTCCAGTCGGGTACGTTCTGCCGCATGGGTTACATCATGGGCGACTTCACGCTGGGCAGTTACATCGACAAGGACACCGGTATGTGGAAACACTCCGCCATAGATGTCAATCTGCGGTGGTTCTCCCATCTGTTTATGGTGCGCAGAAGCCACATCCGTCAGTTTCTGGGCATCAACTACACACAGGGCTGGAACCGCAACACGGGCAATGACGAGAGCATACGTTTCACCCGTTACAACGGACTTCAGATGCTCAAGGAGAAGATATTGGGTACCAATCGTCTGGCCATCAACACCGAAACCATCATCTTTACCCCCTATCAGCCGTTGGGCTTCCGTGTGGCAATTTTCGCCTTCTGCGACATGGGACTTTTGGGTTACTCGCCCAATATCTTCAAGAACAACTACTACTCGACACTGGGTATGGGTGTGCGCATCAAGAACGAACGCATGGTCTTCAGCACCATACAGCTCCAGCTGGGCATCGCCTTCGGCAAAGGGGGCTGGGCGGACTGCGACTACTTCAAGCTCACCAACGCCGCCCGACTCGAACAATACCGCTACCGCCCCACACGCCCCGAAATCGTGGGATTCAAATAGCGGAGGGACACGAGGTCGGAGGGCAGAAATCCGAGGAGAGAGGTTCGAGTGGGCAGGTCGGGAGGTCAGATTTTCAAAATCTCCACATTTTTGCTATATTTGGGAAATCATCGACTCCCCGACCATGGGCAAGAAAGAACTTTACTCACGACGTGAAATACGAGGTGCGGTGCTGCTGATGCCGCTATTGATGATACTTCTCGTGGCAGGCTATCTGGCTCGGGAGGAGGGACTCAAAGTGTATGTGCGTCCTCAACCCTCCACGCCCGACTCCCTGCTACGCATCGTCCCCTTCGACCCCAACGAGGTGACCTACGAACAGCTGCGCGAAATGGGACTCCGCAAATGGATCGCCCACTCCATCATCAAATACCGCGCGGCGGGCAAGGTCTTCCGCATACCCGAGGACGTGGCGACCTGCTACGGCATCAGCGACTCGCTGTACCAACGCATGAAGCCCTACATCATCATCGGCGAACGCTACCGCTACAAGCCCCGCACCTACCGCCCGACCTACGAGCGCGACACACTCGCGGGCAAACGCCCCCTCCTTGCGCCCACGACCTTCCGCATCGACACCGTGGGTGTTGCCTACCTGCGTGCCATCGGTGCGCTGACCAAGCGACAGGCGGAGGTCTTCGTGCGCTGGCGCGATTTGAGGGGAATCTACGACCTTGAGGAGCTGAAGGAGTGTTACACGGTGAGCGACTCCGTGGCCGATGCCCTCGCCCCCTACATCATCTTCCCCGAAAGAAAAACCGAAACCCTCACGCCCGATTCGCTGCCCGTCAATCTCAACCGTGCGGACACCGCCACGCTTCGCCGACTCTACGGCATCGGTGCAAAAACCGCCGCCAACATCGTGCGTTATCGTGAAAATCTGGGAGGTTTTTACCGAAAAGAGCAACTTTCGGAGGTGCCGGGGATAAACGAAGCCAATTATGAGAAAATTTTAACACAAATTTTTGTAGATAGTTGTGATATTTCGAAAATAGATATTAACTTTGCACCCTCGAGTGAAATAGGCAAGCATCCCTATGTTTCGCCCCGTTCACTTAGAAGAATATTAAAACAAAGACAGTTGAAAGGAGGTTGGAGTACCGCTGAAGAATTTTACAAAGACGACATATTAAAAGAGGAGGAGCGCGAGCGATTGCGACCCTATCTTCTGTTTGGTACGTCAGGCGGAACCAAAACCCGATAGACTGCAAGCACAACAATGGGGAACACGGTGGTTGGAAAGTTCCCGAAACGGAGACCACCAAAACAACACAACAAAACTGAATTTTAAATTAAAAAAAAAGAATACTATTATGATTATCATGCCGGTTAAGGAGGGCGAGAACATCGAGCGCGCCCTGAAGAAGTTCAAGCGTAAATATGAGCGTACAGGCGTTCTCAAGGAGTTGCGTCGTCGTCAGTACTTCACAAAGCCTTCGATTGCAAAGCGCGAGGCTATGGCACACGCCATTTACGTTGAGCACACTTATCGCACTGAGGAGTAATCATACTCAACGATACGAAAAAGGAGACCCGAAAAGGTCTCCTTTTTTATTGCCCGTGAGGGAGGGTGGCGGCGAAGATGCAGAGGGACGGAACCGGCGGTCGGAGAGGGACAGAGGGGACGGATGGCTGTGATGCAGGACGGCGGTGTGCTGTGATGCAGTGGTGCGGAGAGACAGAAGAAGCGGCGAAGAGTACGGCGAAGCTGAGTGTAGAGAGCAGAAGGACGAAAGCGCGGAGGTGAAATGAGTCGCTCGTGAGAATCCCTGCGGAGCAGAAAGGCTGCAAACCCTCAACAAAGAAAATCTACGCCCTCAACGGTAAAAGCACGTCTTCCCCCACCTGCGAAAAGCCATTCCCCACTCCCGCCATACCTTCCCGACCGCGCAACAAAAAAAATCCCCACAAACCACCAGAGGTTTGTGGGGATTTTGGTTTCATGCAACCTGTCGCTACCCTATCGGATAAACAACAGCTCGCGATATTTGGGCAACGGCCAAATCTGGTCATCGACCATCTCTTCCAACTTGTCGATGTGACGGCGAATCTCATCGAAGCACGATGCCACCGTGTCGTGGTAGCAAATCGCCTTCTCGCGCTGGTCCTGAATGCGGTTGGCAATCTTACGCGCCTCGACCATCTCGTGGGTCAGCTTCTGAATTGCCGCCGTGTGGTTCTGAATCGACTTAATCAGCTCGATGTCCGACGAAGCGTTCAGACCCGGAATCTGCGACATCTTATACACCTTGTCGAGCAACATCGCCTCGTAACGCGATGCGGTGGGCACGATATGGTTCATCGCCATGTCGCCCAGCACACGACCCTCAATCTGAATCTTCTTGGTGTAGGTCTCCCTCTTCACTTCGGCACGTGCCTCCAGCTCCACCTGCGTGAAGACGCCCGTCTCCTTGAACATCTTGACGGTCTTACCATCGAGGTAACGATCGAAGGTCAGAGGTGTAGAGCCCTCGCAATCCAGACCGCGGCGCAGTGCCTCCGAACGCCACTCGTCGGAGTAGCCGTTACCATCGAAACGGATGGCGCGGCACTCGTCAATCATCTTCTTCAAGACCTCGTAGATGGCCTTCTCCTTCTTCATACCGCCCTCAATCTTGGCATCGACCGTCTTGCGGAACTCGGTGAGCGAGTAAGCCATGGCAGCATTGAAGACGATGGTGGCCTCGGCGCAGTTGTCCGAAGAACCCACAGCACGGAACTCGAAGCGGTTACCCGTGAAGGCAAAGGGCGAGGTACGGTTGCGGTCGGTATTGTCGAGCAAGAGGGTCGGAATGTGCGAGATACCGCTCATCTTAAACACGTTCTTGGCATCGAAACGAATGATGTCGTCGCTGCTCGAAGCCGCCAGCTTGTCCAGCACCGCCGACACCTGTGTACCGAGGAAGGTGGAGATGATGGCGGGAGGTGCCTCGTGCGCACCCAGACGGTGGGCATTGGTGGCACTCATAATAGAGGCTTTGAGCAGACCGTTGAAACGATATACTGCCGATATGGCATTCACCAGGAAGGTGATGAACTGCAAGTTCTCCGAAGCGGTGCGACCGGGCGCAAAGAGATTGACACCCGTATCGGTACCCAGCGACCAGTTGTTGTGCTTACCCGAACCGTTGATGCCCTTGAAAGGCTTCTCGTGGAGCAGGACGCGGAACTTGTGGCGGCGTGCAATCTTATCCATGATGGTCATCAGAAGCTGGTTGTGGTCGTTGGCGAGGTTGGCCTCCTCGAAGACGGGCGCCAGCTCAAACTGATTGGGTGCAGCTTCGTTGTGACGTGTCTTGACGGGAATACCCAGCTTGAGACACTCGTACTCCAAATCCTTCATGAAGGAGATGACACGTGCGGGAATAGCACCGAAGTAGTGGTCCTCAAGTTGCTGGTTCTTTGCCGACTCGTGACCCATGAGGGTACGACCTGTCAGCACAAGGTCGGGACGAATCGCCCACAGACTCTCGTCCACGAGGAAATACTCCTGCTCCCAACCCAGATAGGAGATGACCTTCTGCACGTTCTTGTCGAAGTAGTGGCACACCTCGGTAGCGGCCTTATCCACAGCCGAGAGGGCTCTCAACAGAGGTACTTTATAGTCCAACGCCTCACCCGTGTAGGCGATGAAGACGGTGGGGATACAAAGTGTGGTATCGACGATGAATGCCGGAGAGGTGGGGTCCCATGCCGAATAACCGCGTGCCTCGAAGGTGTTGCGGATACCGCCGTTGGGGAACGACGATGCATCGGGCTCCTGCTGCACGAGCAGCTTGCCGGCAAACTCCTCCAGCACACCACCCTCGCCATCGGGGTCGGCAAAAGCATCATGCTTCTCTGCCGTACCTCCGGTCAGCGGCTGAAACCAGTGGGTGTAGTGGTCGGCACCGTTGTCCAACGCCCACTCGCGCATACCGGCGGCAATGCTGTCGGCCAGCTCCAATGTAAGAGGCGTACCGTGACGCATGGTGTCGATGAGGGCATCGTAGGTTTTCTTGTTGAGATACTTGCGCATCACACGACGGTTAAAGACCTTCTCCGAAAAATATTCCGAAGCTCGTCCCTTGGGTTTCTCCACCTCGACAGCCGCATGGTTAATCGCGGCATCGACCATCTTAAATCTGAGTTGTGACATATTTTTACGATTAAATTGTAGTTGTTTTCCGTGATTCCGACTCCTCCGTTCCGTTAGTCCGCCATCGGGATAAATCACCTCTGTCGAAACGACAAAACGATGAATTTGCAGGGTGAGACGAAAATCGTCTTTCGCCACGAGTAGAGCCACGTGACAAAAGTAGATATTTTTCGCCGATGTCGGTTTTCACAAAACACTCATTTTTGCGAAAACTTGTTATTTTTTATCAACATTTTCGATTTTTGAGGGCAAAATCGGAGAAATGACCGCAAATTTTCAACTGTTATTCAAATAACACTGCATTTTTCATCCAACTCGCTCCAAAATCCAAATTTTCACACTTACCGCAAATCTGACACCATAAAGACCAAAATTCAACCAATCACCCACAAACCACACTCCATACCACCAACAAAACACTTCCCGTTTTACCATATAATAAATACCACTTCGGACATTTGCCCCTCCGTGGGAAAACAACAAAAATGACATTATCCTGTTATTTAATTAACAATTTTTGCGTCATGTTTCAATTTAATTTGTATCTTTACATAAATTTTGAGACCAAGAAAAAACTGGAAGCAAAATACAACAAACAACACTAATACTAATCTCTAAAAAGTTATGGCAAATACCACAAGAGAAAAGTTATTTGCCGAATTTCCCGAAGTTACAACCGAACAATGGGAAGCGGCAATAACCAAAGACCTTAAAGGTGCCGATTACGAGCGCAAATTGGTATGGAGAACAGGTGAAGGTTTCAATGTTCGTCCCTATTACCGTGCAGAGGACCTCAAAGGTATTAAGTTCCTGAATTCGCAGGCAGGCGAATTCCCCTATGTCAGAGGTACACGCGACAACAACAACTGGCGCATTCACCAGACCGTAGAGGTCTCCGATGCAAAAACCGCCAACGAGGAGGCGCTCAAACTCCTCAACGCAGGTGTCGACTCTCTGACCTTCGACATCGCCAACGAGACATTCTCGGCAGACGATGTTCGTACTCTTCTCAACGAAATCTACATTCCCGCTGTTAATATCGTCTTTGCAGGCAAGGCCGTCGAGCAGATTGCCGATTGTGTTTTGGCCTACCTCGAGGAGAAGGGCGTGAAGAAGGAGGAGGCTATGGTAGCCTTCGAAATCGATCCTCTCGTAAAGGAGCTGTCCCACAAGGGCTCGGCTTCGGAGGAGGAGCTGAAAAACGAATTCAAGACCATCGCCGCTCTGGTTCGCAAGACACAGGACTACCCCCACATCCGTGTGGCGACCGTGTCGGGCACCATCTTCGGCAACTCGGGTTCGACCATCGTCGAGGAGTTGGGCTTCGCCCTCTCGGCAGGTCACGACTACCTGGTGCGTCTGATGGACGAGGGTCTGTCGATTGACGAGGTGGCTCGCAAGGTGCGTTTCGCATTCTCGGTTACCTCCAACTACTTCCTCGAAATCGCGAAGTTCCGCGCCGCACGTATGCTGTGGGCGAACATCGTCAAGGGTTACAACCCCTCGCGCAACTGCCGTTGCAAGATGGAGATTCACGCCGAGACCTCGCGCTGGAATCAAACCGTCTACGACCCCTATGTAAATATGCTGAGAGGTACCACCGAGGCTATGTCGGCTTCCATCGCAGGTGTTTACTCACTGGAGGTTACTCCCTTCGACCGCGCCTTCGAGACCCCGACCACATTCGCAAAGCGTATCGCCCGCAATGTGGAGCTGCTGCTCAAGCACGAGGCTCACTTCGACCGTGTTGTTGACCCCGCCGGCGGTTCGTACTACATCGAGAACCTCACCCAGTCGATTGCTGCCGAGGCATGGAAACTCTTCCTCTCGATTGAGGAGAAGGGCGGCTATGCAGAGGCCTACAATTCGGGTATGATTGTCGATATGGTGAAGGCTTCGGCTGCCGCCAAGGACAAGAACATCGCTACCCGTCGTCAGACACTGCTGGGTGCCAACCAGTTCCCCAACTTCACGGAGACTGCTTCGAAGGACATCACCGAGCAGACTGTGACTCGTCCCTCGGCCGAGGGCAACGTATTGGTTCCCTACCGCGGTTCGATGGCATTCGAACAGATGCGTTTCCACACCGACCGCAGCGGCAAGGAGTTCAAGGCATTCATGCTCACCTGCGGTAACCTCGCCATGGCAAGAGCCCGCGCACAGTTCTCGTGCAACTTCTTCGCTTGTGCAGGTATCCGCGTACAGGACAACACCTACTTCAACTCGTTGGAGGAGGGTGTGAAGGCCGCTTTGGAGGCCAAGGCCGACATCGTGGTGGTTTGTGCTTCGGACGACGACTATCTGGAGGCTGCTCCCAAGGTCAAGGAGCTGTTGCAGGACAAGGCCATTCTGGTGGTTGCCGGCGCACCGGCTTGCACCCCCGAATTGGAGGCACAGGGCATCAAGAACTTCATCAACGTGAAGTCCAACGTGCTCGAAACATTGAAGTTCTACCTTAAAGAGATGGGAAACTAATCATGAGAGCTAAATTTTCAGAATTGACATACGAAGCAACCGCACAGTGCGGTTGCTCAAAAGAGAGCCACGAGCAGGAACCGTGGCTGACAGCCGAGCGTATCCCCGTGAAGGGTACCTACACGGCCGAAGATCTCGAAGGCATGGAGCACCTGAACTATTCGGCAGGTTTGGCCCCCTTCCTCAGAGGTCCCTATTCGACAATGTATGTGATGCGTCCGTGGACCATCCGTCAGTATGCAGGTTTCTCGACCGCCGAGGAGTCCAACGCTTTCTACCGTCGTAACCTGGCGGCAGGTCAGAAGGGTCTGTCGGTGGCATTCGACCTGGCTACACACCGTGGCTACGATGCCGACCATCCGCGTGTTGTGGGTGATGTGGGTAAGGCCGGTGTGTCGATTTGCTCGGTAGAGGATATGAAGGTGCTCTTCAACGGTATTCCTCTGGACAAGATGTCAGTGTCGATGACCATGAACGGTGCCGTGTTGCCTATCCTGGCATTCTACATCGTGACCGGTCTGGAGCAGGGTTGCACCCTCGACCAGATGGCAGGTACCATTCAGAACGATATTCTCAAGGAGTTCATGGTGCGTAACACCTACATCTATCCCCCCGAGTTCTCGATGCGTATCATCGCCGACATCTTCGAGTACACCTCGAAGAACATGCCCAAGTTCAACTCCATCTCTATCTCGGGTTACCACATGCAGGAGGCAGGTGCAACTGCCGACATCGAGTTGGCCTACACCCTCGCCGATGGTTTGGAGTACCTGCGTGCAGGTATCAACGCCGGTATGTCGGTCGATACCTTCGCACCCCGTCTGTCGTTCTTCTGGGCTATCGGTATGAACCACTTCATGGAGATTGCCAAGATGCGTGCAGGTCGTATGCTGTGGGCGAAGATTGTCAAGCAGTTCAACCCCCAGAACCCCAAGTCGTCGGCTCTGCGTACCCACTCGCAGACTTCGGGTTGGTCGCTCACCGAGCAGGACCCCTTCAACAACGTGGGTCGTACAGCCATCGAGGCAATGGGTGCAGCTCTGGGTCACACCCAGTCACTCCACACCAACGCGCTCGACGAGGCTATTGCACTGCCTACCGACTTCTCGGCACGTATTGCCCGCAACACCCAGATTTATATCCAGAACGAGACTTCGGTTTGCCGCGAGGTAGACCCCTGGGCAGGTTCTTACTACGTAGAGACCCTGACCAACGAAATCGCTCACAAGGCTTGGGAGCACATTCAGGAAATCGAGAAGCTCGGCGGTATGGCCAAGGCTATCGAGACCGGTATTCCCAAGATGCGTATCGAGGAGGCTTCGGCTCGCAAGCAGGCTCGTATCGACTCCGGTGAGGAGAAGATTATCGGTCTGAACGAGTTCCGTCTGGAGAAAGAGGCTCCCATCGACATCCTCGCCGTGGACAACACCGCCGTTCGCGAGAGTCAGATCAAGCGCCTCAACGAGTTGAAGGCCAACCGTGACGATGCAGCCGTGAAGAAGGCTTTGGACGCCATCACCGAGTGTGTGAAGACCAAGCAGGGCAACCTGTTGGAGCTGGCCGTCGAGGCAGCCAAGGTTCGCGCCACACTGGGCGAGATTTCCGATGCTTGCGAGGTTGTCGTAGGTCGCTATAAGGCAGTTATTCGTTCCATCTCAGGAGTATACAGTTCAGAAGTGAAAAACGATAAGAGTTTCCAGCACGCCAAGGAGCTGTGCGCAGAGTTTGCCAAGAAGGAGGGACGTCAGCCCCGTATCATGATTGCCAAGTTGGGTCAGGACGGTCACGACCGTGGTGCCAAGGTGGTTGCAACAGGTTACGCCGACATCGGCTTCGATGTCGATATGGGTCCCCTGTTCCAGACTCCCGCCGAGGCAGCCAAGCAGGCTGTCGAGAATGACGTTCACGTAGTCGGTGTTTCGTCACTCGCTGCCGGTCACCTCACCCTCGTACCTCAGATTATCGCCGAGCTGAAGAAGTTGGGCCGTGAGGATATCATCGTCATCGTGGGCGGTGTCATTCCTCACCAGGACTACGACGAACTCTACCGCGATGGTGCTGCGGCTATCTTCGGCCCCGGTACTCCCATCTCGACAGCAGCTATCAAGATGCTTGAGATTCTGTTGGCGGACTAATCCCCCGACACTCAAAAATATCCACAAAGGGTATGGCCAAATGCGGTCATACCCTTTGTTTTTTATATCTTTGTCTCCACAATCAAAACCCACAGCGATGAAACACCTATTTGCATTACTACTTTCCGTGGCACTGCTGACGGCCTGCGACAATGTGCAAACCCAAGGCCAAGCCGCCGCACAACGTATCATGAAGGAGAACATCATCGTCCCCGAGAGCTACGAAGCCGTGGAGACCCGAGTGGATAGTCTCTACGCCGACATCAATTTCAACATGAATGCCTTTTCGATAGCCAAGCGTATTCTCACGATTGAGGGCAATGCCCCCCGAATGAGCGGTCAGAGCCCCACAGGGGGAGCTGTTGCAGAGTTGGAATCGCGCATACGCGCCCTCGACAGCCACCTCGACAAAGGCGCATTTGAGGGTTGGCGACTCCACCACCGCTACCGAGCCGCCAATGTGCAGGGTAAGGTGTTGGACGAGGAGGTCATCATCTTTGTAGATCCGGAGATGAAGGAGTGTCGCGGCATTCTCGACCTCTCGAACGGCAAGGCCGAGGAGGTGGAGCGTCTGCGCAAAATCATCGCCCGTGCGCTGAACAATGTCCCCACACCGACTGAACAAGAATAAACCAAACATATCATCATGGAAACAATATCACTGAACGCCATCGTGGAGATTGTCCGCGAAGCGGCGCAGTACATGCTCACCGACTCGTTCGAAATCACCCAGAAGGACGGCTACACCAACATTGTTACCTCATCGGACGTGGCAGTGCAGGAGTTCCTCTGTGGCAAGTTGTCGCAGTTGTTGCCCGGCAGCGGTTTTCTGTGCGAGGAGGAGGACATGCAGGACAACTCACACGAATACACATGGATTATCGACCCCATTGACGGCACGGCCAACTACAGCCGCGGTGTGGATACCTGCGCCATCTGCGTGGGACTGAAGCACCACGAGGAGATGGAGTGCGGCGTGGTATATCTACCGCGCACCAACGAGATGTTCTCGGCGCAGAAGGGCAAGGGTGCCTTCCGCAACGGACGACAGATTCACGTCTCGCAGCGTCCCTTCGAGAACGCCATTCTCTGCACCGCCCTGCCCGTCTACCACAAGGAGTACGCCCGTCTGTGTGGAGACATCATTCTCGATGCCATCAGCCAGTGCAACGACTTCCGCCGTTTCGGTGCCTGCGCACCCGAATTGTGCTACGTGGCGATGGGTCGTTTCGAGCTGTTCTACGAGTATCTGCTCAGCCCGTGGGACTATGCCGCCGCCTCGATTATCCTCACCGAGGCAGGAGGTGTCATCACGGCACGTGACGGCAGCAAGCTCGACATCTCCAACCCCGGAGGATTAGTGGCAGGCAACAACCCCGAAAGCCACGCGAGAATACTCTCCATCGTAAGAAAGCACACCGGAGAGTAATCCCCCACCG
>RCNH01000545.1_pt1 | contig 15138 bp, 14 predicted proteins | sample 2041161 | NCBI WGS metagenome assembly RCNH01 (sample SAMN09708215, study PRJNA481090) | Feces metagenome, whole genome shotgun sequencing project. | biome: feces | host: Leptonychotes weddellii | place: Antarctica: Sion Island | collected 2010-03-01 | reverse complement strand
TGGCATCTTTCATGCTGGCTTCGTTGTTGCGGTATTCCTCCAGCTTTGTGACCAGCACCTTCATTTTGCTTTTGAGAAGGGCGTTTTCCTTATAGAGTGTAATATAGTCTTCGGTCAGCGGTTCCAGAAATTCATCTACGGACTGCAGATCGTAGCCGCCAAAGGTAGCACGGTTAAAAGAGACCTGTTCGATTTGTTGGGGTGTAAACATAGCCTGATCCTTTCTTTATGCCTTTAGATATAATTCTCGATTTCTCCCTGAATATTTTCAAGATCACCGACAACATCCATATTATGGGGACAGAATAAATAGGTTGCCTGGGCAATTTTCTTTACACTGCCATCCAGAGCATAAACGCTCCCAGACAAAAAGTCAACCACGCGACGGGTGAGGGCCTTATCCACATTTTCCATATTGAGGATAATGGCCTTCTTTTTCCGCAGCTCATTGGTAGCTCTTGCGGCATCGTCGAAGGTTTTGGCGTGGAACAGAACAACCTCCTGCTTTCCGGTGCTCATGTTGAGGACCTGACCGTTAAAGCCAGAAGAAGAGGAAGTGCCGGAGGCACTTCCGAGATCGTTCAGAGAATCCTGTGCGGAAGCAGAAGAAGTAAAGGGAGAGGGGCGGCGAGCGTGGGAAGAAGTTTCCCTGGGCTCTGCTTCGTACTCGTCCAGCTCCTCATCGTATTCGTCATCATAATCCTCTTCGGAATAGGGTTGGGCAAATTTTCTCACATTATCCCAAAAACTCATAGTTATGTTTCCTCCTGATATAGTTGCATCCTGATATATTTACATTTCTAAAATGAATGAAATCATTGGTAATTGCGGGCACCAAAGATGGCGGTACCAACACGGATCATGGTACTTCCGCAGGCGATTGCATCCGTATAGTCACTGGACATACCCATGGACAATACATTCACGGATACATTATCGTATTTTTTTCCCATTATGTCAACAGAAAGCTGATAAATTTCTTGAAAAAATTTATGATTATCTGTAGGATTCTGGCAAATTGGGGGGATTGCCATAAGACCTTTCACCTGAATATTGCTATAGCTTCCACATTTTTCTAAAACAGAGGGCAGTTCCGAAACTGTAAAGCCGGATTTGCTCGCCTCCTGTCCGATGTTGATTTCCAGTAAAATATCCTGAATGAGCCCCTGGCGGGCAGCCTCTTTCTCGATGGCCTCCAGAAGGTGCAGGGAGTCTACGCTCTGAATAAGATCCACCTTTCCCACCACCTGCTTTACCTTGTTGGTCTGCAGGTGGCCGATAAAGTGAACGGGAGCACCTGTGTATGCATGTTCGGACAGCTTCTGGGTCAGCTCCTGGACCCGGTTCTCTCCGCAGCAGTCAACACCTGCGGCAATGGCCTCACGGACGGCATCGCTGTCGTTCATTTTGGTGGCGGCACACAGTAAAATCTCCTTGGGATCCCGGCCTGCGGCAATGGCAGCCTGGGCAATGTCCCGGCGGATCTTTGCAATATTTTCGGAAATAGACATAGTGTTCCTTCTTTCTGTGGTGAAACTGCGAAAAAAGGCGACGAAGCAGTGCTCCGTCGCCTTTTTCCTATGCAGTCGTAGTTGCTGCGGCTTTCAAAGGTCTGATGGGGGCCAGGGTGGAGATGGCGTGCTTGTAGATCATCTGCTGCTTGCCCTCTGTCACCAGCACCACCACAAAGCTGTCGAAGCCTGTGACGGTCCCCCGGAGCTGGAAGCCATTCATGAGAAACAGTGTCACGGGAACCCGCTCCCGGCGTACCTCACTTAAAATGGCATCTTGAAAATTGATTTGGTCAGACATATGTATTCCTTCTTTCTTTTAGTGGGCTTTTGGGATACATAAATCTTACCATGATTTAGTTGTCATATTCCCCCAGAAGCTGTCGGGCTTTCCCAACAATTTCTGCGGTGGTTTCGCCTTTCTCCCGGGCAAGCCAGTGGATGGCCCCGTTTCTGCGGAACCAGGTCAGCTGCCGCTTGGCGTATTTTCGGGAGGACTGCTGGACCTGTGCCGCAGCCTCCTCCAAAGAGCACGCTCCGCCCAGTGCGGAGACGAATTCCTTGTAGCCGATGGCCTGCATGGCCGTGGCTTTTGGGGGGATCCCCTCTGCCAGCAGGCTCCGGATTTCGTCCAAAAGTCCCTGCTGCAGCATGATTTCCACCCGGCGGTCGATCCGGTCATACAGATCCTGGCGATTTACATCCTCCAGGGCAAACCAAAAGGGGTTGTACCGGGGCGGGATGGCCTTAGTTTTCCGGTTGTGCTCGGTGATGGTCTCTCCGGTCTCCAGATAGACCTCCATGGCCCGGATGATCCGTTTCTGATCTGAAGGGTGCAGCCGCTGGGCGGACTCCGGGTCAACTTCCCGGAGCATTGCGATCACCGCTTCAATGCCCTTGTCCGCTGCCAGCTGCTCCAGCTCCTGCCGCCGCCCGGTGGCAGGGTAGGGGGCAAAGGCGTTGCCCCGGATGAGGGCATCCATATAAAGGCCCGTGCCGCCTGCAATGATGGCGGTTTTGCCCCTTTTTACAATATCGTCTACGATGGGGGCCGCCATTTCACAGTACCGGCTTACGGAGAAGTCCTCCCATGGCTCAGCTACCGAGAGCATGTGGTGGGGAATTCCCTCCATCTCCTGGGTGGTAGGCTTTGCAGTGCCGATATTCATCCGCTTATACACCTGCATGGAGTCGCAGGATACCACCTCTCCCTGCAAGAGCTTTGCCAGCTCCACAGCCAGAGCGGTTTTGCCGGAGGCGGTGGGTCCGGCGATACAGATGATATTGTCCATGGGCGCCTCCTGTCAATGGTTTTAGCTTCGTTTAAACTGCTTTTCCAGCTGCTTTTTGCTGAGGGTGATGCAGATGGGCCTGCCGTGGGGGCAGTATTTTAAGTCTTCCCGTTCCATGATCTGCTGAATCAGAAACAGCAGCTCTTTGTCGTCGTTGTACCAGCCGGCCTTGATAGCGGCCTTGCAGGCCACCGTGTGGAGTACGTGATCCCGGACGGTGGATTTGTCCTCCTGCCGTCCCTTCAGCAGATCGTCGGCCACCTGTTCCAGGGCTTCGGCGGCCTGTGCCTCTCCCAGATCCATGGGGATCTGCCGCAGCAAAAGGGTGTTGTCTCCGAATTCGTCGATATCAAAGCCCAGGGTCTCCAGCAGCTCCCGGTTTTCCAGGAGGATGGAGGCCTCGTCCGGACTCAGCCGGCAGGGAATGGGGGTCAGAAGGGCTTGGGAGGTGATATCCTCCTGGTTGGCCTTCAGCTTGTCAAATAAAATCCGCTCATGGGCGGCGTGTTTGTCAATGAGAAAGGCCTCCTCGCCCTGTTCCACCAGAATGTAGGTGTGGTACAGCTCGCCCACCAGACGCCAGGGAATCTCCTGGGGCATAGTGGGGATGACCACCTGTTCCGGCTCCGGCTCTGCCGGGGGGATCACCGGAGGTGTTGCAGGCGGAACCTCCTGCACAGGTTCCGGGGGCAACGGCGGTGCCACCGGAGGAAGATCCGGGGCAATGGTCAGCTCCGACACAGCGGGAGCTGCCGCAGGAGGGGGCGCAATGGGGGACTGTTCCTGCTGGGGAGCGGAGAACACAGAGGGCGTGATCACATGCTCCTTTACAGACGGGGAAACGGTGTTTTGCACCGCAGCGGCGGTGGCGGCTGCCGATACAGGATTGGGCTTCGGTGCCTCCCGAACAGCAGATGTAAACGCCTTGTACTCCTGGGCCGTCATGGTGCGGAAGAAATTCTCCTGCTTGGGGGCGGCAGCGGAGGGGGCAGAGGGCTGCACGGGCTGCTTGAACTGAACCTGGGGCCTGTCCGGCGTTTTGTTCAGCGCCGCCAGTGCACCGTAGTGTACGCAGTCGAATACCGCTTTTTCATTTAAAAATTTTACTTCCGTCTTGGCCGGGTGCACATTTACGTCCACCACGTTGGCAGGCAGACGCAGATGGAGCACGCAGGCCGGGAACTTGCCCACCATCATCTGATTGCGATATGCTTCCTCAAGAGCGCTGATGAGCAGCCGGGATTTTACGGGCCGGTCATTTACAAAGAAGGTTTGCAGGGCTCGGCTGGGACGGGAGTCGGTGGGCTTTGAAATGTAGCCGCTTAACTGGTAGTTCTCCCAGCGGCTGTCTACTTTTACCATTTTGCCGCACTCTCTGCCGTAAACGCAGTAGACAGCGGCCTCCAGCCCGCCGGTGCCGGGGGTGGAGAGCACCTCCTTGCCGTCCCGCAGCAGACGGATGGCCACCTCCGGATGGGCCAGGGCCTGCATCTGTACGGCAGAGGAAACTCTGCCGCCCTCTACGGTGTCGGATTTCATAAATTTCATACGGGCCGGGGTGTTGAAAAACAAATCCCGGACGATGATCGTGGTGCCGTCCGGGCATCCGGCCTCGGACTCCTCTGTGATATTGCCTGCCTCCAAAGACAGGCTGGTGCCCATAAGACTGCCGGGAGTTTTGGTCAGCAGATCGATCCGGCTCACGGAGGCGATGGCTGCCAGAGCTTCCCCACGGAAGCCCATGGTGACAATATTGGCAAGATCCTCTTCATTTCGCAGCTTGGAGGTGGCATGGCGCAAAAAGGCGGTCTTTGCATCCTCGGGGCGCATGCCGCAGCCGTTGTCGGTAATGCGCAGAAAGGTCATGCCGCCGTCCCGGATTTCCACGGTGACCTGGGAGGCACCGGCATCCACGGCGTTTTCCAGCAGCTCTTTTACCACGCTGGCAGGGCGCTCCACCACCTCACCGGCGGCGATCAGGTTGGCAACGTGGGGGGAAAGTTGAATGATTTTCGGCATAAAGTTCACCTCATGGCAAGAACGCCCAGCTGATTGATGGTCATGTGCATCAAAATGGGAGTGATGATGGTGTCGGATTTTTCATAGGCCCAGGCGAGGGCCAGTCCTGCGGGCAGGTACTGCACATAGCACAGGGCCAGGGTGGCAAAGCTGTAGGTTCCCACATATCCGGCCACATGGATAAAGGCGAATAAAAGGGTGGACAGGGCGTAGGCCGCAAATCGGCTGCTGTCGTGAAAGCCCCGGAACAGCACGCCCCGGAACAGACACTCCTCCACCACCGGCACCAGAAATACCGTGGCGGCGGACAGAAGGGTGAACTGCTCCTGCACCATGGTCATAATGGACTCGTCGTTTACATTGAAAAAGTCCGGGTCAAGATAGGGGACGATCAGCCCGAAGACCACATTGCCCAGATAGTACAGGCAGTAGCCCAGAAAGGTGTACCGCAGGCACAGCCACAGGTGATCCTTGGCCTGCAGCAGATTCTTCCACAGAAACCGGTGGAAAATCACCAAAACAAACAGAAAGTTCGTGCAGAAGAAGATGAAATTGATGCTGCTTTCAGACAGGGGCTGGGCCAAGAGCCCGTTTAGGAGCATTAGGATCGAGGGCAGCACAAAAAGCTGCACCAGCAGGTAGATAAATCCGAAGCTGCGCTCGTATTTGGTTAAAGGAATGGATAGTTTCATAAATTTAGTCCAGCATCTTCTTGAGCTTGTACAGCTCATTCATGGCTTCAATGGGTGTTAATGTCTCTACGTTGATGGCAGAAAGGGCATCGCAGACCTGCTGACTGCGCAGATCCAGCATGCTGATCTGATCGTCCGGCTCCTTGGGAGCTGCGGCAGGGGTGCTGTGGTCGCCGCTTTCCAGCTCTGCAAGAATCTGCCGTGCCCGGGTGACCACGCTGGAGGGCAGGCCTGCCAGCTTGGCAACCTCTACGCCGAAGCTGTCATCCGTAGAGCCGGGTACGATTTTCCGCAGGAAAATCATCCGGTCACCCCGTTTTTTTACGGCGATGTTGTAATTTTTTACGTTGGGCAGCTCTGTTTCAATGACAGAGAGCTCGTGATAGTGGGTGGCAAACAGGGTCTTTGCCCCTAAGTGGCGGGGGCTTGCCGCATACTCCAGAACGGCCCGGGCAATGGCCATGCCGTCATAGGTGGAGGTGCCGCGCCCGATTTCATCCAGAATGAGCAGGCTTTTTGCAGTTGCGTACTTGAGGATGGAGGCCACCTCTGCCATCTCCACCATAAAGGTGGACTGGCCGGAGGCCAGATCATCACTGGCTCCGATCCGGGTGAAGACCCGGTCCACAATGCCGATTGTGGCGCTGCGGGCCGGTACGAAGGAGCCGATCTGGGCCATCAGCACAATAAGAGCCACCTGGCGCATGTAGGTGGATTTACCGGCCATGTTGGGGCCGGTGATAATGGAAACCTGATTGTCGGCGGCACCGAGACTGGTGTCGTTGGGGACAAAAAGGGTGTCTTTCAGCATCTGCTCCACCACCGGGTGGCGGCCGTCTACAATGGAGATCTCGCTGCCCAGGGTGATTTCCGGGCGGCAGTAGCCGTTTTTCACGGAGACGGTTGCAAGGGAACAGAGTACATCTGCCGCCGCAACGGCTGCGGCTGTGGTCTGTACTCTGGCGGCCTGCAGGGCCAGGTGCTCCCGCAGCTGGGAGAAAATCTGGTACTCCAGAGCGGTGAGCCTGTCCTTGGCGGTGAGCACCTGCTCTTCCAGCTCTTTCAGCTCCGGGGTGATGTAGCGCTCACAGTTGGTAAGGGTCTGCTTGCGGATGTAATAGGCAGGTACCTGGTCTGCAAAGGACTTGGATACCTCGATATAATAACCGAATACCCGGTTATAGCTGACTTTTAGGGTGCGGATGCCGGTCTTTTCCTTTTCGGCAGCCTCGATGGACAAAATGGTGTTGGAGCCGCCCTGCATAATGTCCCGCAGGCGGTCTGCCTCCTCATTGGCACCCACCCGGATCATGCCGCCCTCCCGGACCGTCAGAGGGGGATCGTCCACAATGGTGTTTTCGATTTTGTCTGCGCAGTCGATGAGGGGGTCGATGGATTCGTTCAGCTTTTGCAGAAGGGGAGCGTCCAGGGCTTGCAGCTGCTGCTTTACCTGGGGCAGCGCCCGGAAGCCCCGGGCAAGGCCCAGAAGATCCCGGCAGTTTACGGTGCCTGTGACCACACGGGTCATGACCCGCTCCAAATCGGAGACATCCTTTAGGGCCTCCTCCAATTCGCTGCGGCAGATGGTGGCACCTGCCAGCTCCTCCACGGCAGCGTGACGGCGGCCGATTTCCACCGGGTCCAGCAGAGGCTTTTCCAGCCAGCTGCGGAGCATTCTGCCGCCCATGGCGGTGTGGGTCTTGTCGAGAACCCACAAAAGCGTACCCTTTTTCTCCTTGGTACGCATGGTCTCTGTCAGTTCCAGATTGCGCCGTGCATCCATGTCCAGCTCCATGAACCGTCCGGTGGTGTAATACTGGAGCTGGCGGATGTGGGCAAGATCATTTTTTTGTAGGGTAAGCAGGGTCTGCAAGAGACTGCCGGAGGCGATAATGGCCTCGGGAAGTCCTGTAAGCCCCAGCTGGGACAGGGTCTGCCCGAAGTGGCGCTCCAGAAGATCCTCTGCCTCCTGACGGCAGAACTGCTCCTCTTTGCCCTGATCCACGCAGCAGTTCAGTCTGCGGTAGAGGGCATCCTCCAGCACCGGGTCGTGGCTGTTTTTACCGTAGCACAGCACCTCGGAGGGGGAGAATCTGCCCAGCTCCGAGGCAGCGGAGGCTGCATCGGCACAGACGGTCACAAAAAAGGCACCGGTGGACACATCGCAGAAGGCAAGGCCGTACCGATCCGTGTCTGCATAGAGACAGCCCATGTAGTTATTTTTGCCCTCGTCCAGCATACAGCTCTCCGTGACGGTGCCGGGGGTGATGATCCGGGCCACGTCCCGTTCCACAAGTCCCTTGGCAAGGGCCGGGTCCTCCATCTGCTCGCAGATGGCAACCTTGTAGCCCTTGGAAACCAGACGGGCGATGTAGGAGTCCACCGAGTGGTAGGGCACACCGCACATGGGGGTCTGCTCCTCCTTGGGCTTGTTCCGGTCCCGGGTGGTGAGGGTCAGATCCAGCTCTTTTGCCGCCAGCTTTGCGTCTTCGTCGAACATCTCATAGAAGTCGCCCAGACGGAAAAACAGGATACAGTCCTGATTCTTTTCTTTTATTTCATAGTATTGACGCCGCATAGGGGTCATTTCATTGGATTTACCGGCCATTTCATCATTCCTCTGCTGCAAGTTTTCCGGTTAGGCTCCAGGTGGTGGAGCCGGTGATGGTGACGGGGACAAAGCTGCCGATGAGGGAGGGGTCGCCCTCCAGCCGCACCAGCCGTCCGCCCTCTGTCCGGGCGGTTAAAGCATCCTTGTCCGTGCCGTCAATGAGGCAGGTCAGGGTTTTTCCCACATATGCGCTGTGAATCTCCTCGGAGATCCCGTTCTGTACGGCGCACAGCCGATCAAATCGGCGGTTTTTCTCCTCCTTGGATGTGGGGTCGTCCATGGTGGCCGCAGGGGTGCCGGCTCTGGGGGAGAAGATAAAGGTAAAGAGGGCATCGTAGCGCACCTGCTGGATGAGGGTGATGGTCTCCTCGAATTCCTCCTCCGTCTCTCCCGGGAAGCCCACGATCACATCGGAGGTGAGCACCAGATCCGGCATGACGGACTTGGCATAGTTTACCGATTCCAGATATTTCTCCCGGTCGTAGTGGCGGTTCATGGCCTTCAGCACCCGGCTGGAGCCGGACTGGAAGGGCAGATGGAGCTGCTTTGCGATTTTCGGGGAGCTTGCCATGGTGTCAAAGAGCTTTTTGGAGGCATCTCTGGGGTGGCTTGTCATAAAGCGAATGAGAAATTCTCCGGGGATCTCTGCGATTTTTGCCAGCAGATCCGCAAAGTCGATCTGCTCCTCCAGATCCTTGCCGTAGGAGTTTACGTTCTGCCCCAGAAGGGTGATGTCCTTGACACCGGAGGCAATCAGCTCACGGCATTCCTGTAGAATGTCTTCGCTCTTGCGGCTGCGCTCCCGTCCCCGGACATAGGGTACGATGCAGTAGGTGCAGAAATTGTTGCAGCCGTACATGATGGAGACCCAGGCCTTGAGCTTACTGTCCCGGACATGGGGCAGGCCCTCCACGATGGAGCCTGCTTCGTCCTCTGTATAGAAATTGCGCTTTCCGGTCTGTAGGACGTTTTCGAGAATCTCCGGGAACTGCCACAGGTGATGGGTGGAGAATACGCCGTCCACATGGGGGTAGCTCTTTTTGATCCGCTGAGCCACCTGCTCCTGTCCTGCCATGCAGCCGCACAGGAAGATCTTCTGCTCCGGGTGGCGGCGCTTGGTGTGGGTGAGGGCGCCCAGATTGCCGAACACACGCTGCTCGGCGTGTTCCCGGATGGCGCAGGTATTCATCACGACCACGTCGGCCCCCTCCGGGGTGTCGGTGATTGCATAGCCGCTCTCCACCAGCAGCCCTCGGAGCTGCTCGGAATCGGCCTCGTTCTGCTGGCAGCCGTAGGTCTCCACATAGGCCTTGGGGGTCACAGAGCGGCTGTGCCAGTATTCGTTTATTCTATGACAGAAGGACAGCTGCTGCTCCAGCGCCTCCTGAGAGATGGTGGTTGTTTTCTTCATTGCAGGAAAACTCCTTTTGAAACACTTATTCAGTATACAATAATACCATTTTCGCCACATTTTTGCAAGGGGGCGCTATATGTTTTACAGCTTTGTTAACATTTGGGAAACTGCCTTGCAATCCCGGGGCATCCGTGGTAAACTTGTGCTATCATTTGCCCAAAAATGGGAGAAAGAGGATTGTATGAAGTGTAAATTCTGCAACGCAGAGATGGACGAGGGCGCAGAGCGCTGTCCTGTCTGCGGCGAGGAAGTCGTCCAAAAGAAAAAGCCCAAGGCCTGGAAGATCGTACTGGCCGTGGTGGGCTGCGTGGTGCTGCTGGCCGTGCTGGCAGGAGCCGTGCTCTACGGCCTGGGCGTGGATCTGCGGCCCAGAGAGAACGATATTTTCTACAAAGACAACTATGTTGTCTCCGATCAGAAGGCGGAAAAGAAAGCCGACACTGTAATTGCCACCTTGGGCAACAAGGAGCTGACCAACGGTGAGCTGCAGATCTATTATCAGAGAAGCGTCGCTAGCTTCCTGGATTACTATGGCTATTACGCAAGCATGATGGGCCTGGATATGAACAAGCCCTTCCATGAGCAGGTGCAGGACCCGGAGACCGGCCTTACCTGGCAGCAGTATTTCCTAAAGAACGCCCTGGAGACCTGGCAGAGATATGCAACCCTGCGTATGCTGGCAGAGGACGAGAAGTTTGAAGGCTCTAAGGATACCCAGCAGATGCTCACAAAGGTCCAGGAGGATCTGAAGAAGACAAGCGAGAGCCTGGGCTTTGCCAGTGTAGCGGATATGATCACTGAAAAAATGGGTGCCGGCGCAACGGAAGAGGGCTACATGAGTTATCTGAGCGCCTACTACGAGAGCCTTGCCTACTATAACGAGGTCTACAAGAGACTGGAGCCTACCGATGAGCAGGTGGAAACCTACTTTACGGAAAACGAGGAAAAATTCACCCAGGCCGGTATCACCAAGGACGGCGGAATTTATGTGGACGTGCGCCACATCCTGCTGGTGCCGGAGGGCGGAAGCAAGGATGACAACGGAGACTTCATCTACTCCGATGAGGAGTGGGCAGCCTGTGAGCAGAAGGCCCAGGCCGTGCTGGACGAGTGGCTGGCAGGGGAGGCAACGGAGGATACCTTTGCGGAGCTGGCAGGCACCTACTCTGTGGACGGCTCTAAGGATAGAGGCGGCCTGTACACCAATGTGAAAAAGGGCGACATGGTAAAGCCCTTTGAGGACTGGTGCTTTGACGAGAGCCGCCAGGTAGGCGATTACGGGCTTGTGAGATCGGAGTTCGGCTACCATGTGATGTTCTTCTCCGGCAGCGAGCCCATCTGGCATAACACCGCCGTAAGCGAGTATATGGCAGAGCATACCGAGGAGTTTCTGCAAGACGGCATGGAGCGCTGGCCCATGAAGGTGAATTATAAGAAAATGGTCTTGAGCGGCGACGAGTCCCAGGAGGGAACGGAGCCTACAGCTACTGTCCCGGCTACTTCCGGCACCACCGCAGCAGAGCCTGAGACAACCACAGCCCCCCAGGAGAGCACAGCCCCCCAGGAGAGCACAGCTCCCTAATGGGAAGGGTACAATACAAAAGGAACGGCATGACGCACGTCATGCCGTTCCTTTTTTGTAATCGATGGGTGATTGCCTCAGTGATATGATTGATACGACCCAATACTTTATACGACCCAATACGCATTCTCCTGCTCAATATACTTACAAAATACGAAGATGCCGCATATGATTTCCGGCTTTAAGTCGTCCTTGACCTCGATGTTCCAGCCTCCGCCGATTCCTTTGTAGTAGATCTGGAGGACATCCTGGGCATCTTTGTCGGAAAGGGTATAGTTTTCGCCGTTGTGCATGACGAGAAGATACTCCTTGCCCTCCAGCATAACCTGTGCGTGGTCGGTTCTGGGTATTCTGCAAATGGGCTGACCCGCCTTGGAGGGGTCGCTGCCCTCTGCATAGCCGGGTTTGGCGACGGCACGCAATCTGTTTTTTTCGTCGAACATCACATATTGGTGACAGGAATTCTCATGCTGGGGGTTCTTGGACTGCTTCAGCTCCTCAATATTGGTGCGCATGGCAAGACTGCCGTCTTCTGTGTAGATTTTCTTTTCTGCGCCGATAAAGGTGGGCTTAATCCGGGCAAGCATGATATCGTTCGCAGTCAAAGCTCCGGACTTCATTGTATACTTCATGGTTATCTCCCGAATCACACAATCACACAATAGAATACAGCAGTACGCCTACCACACCGGCTCCAATCATGACACTGATAGGACTTTTTTTCCACTTGCGCAGAACAAACAGGCTGAGGGTGAAAATGACTACGGAAACAACGTTGATTCCACTCAAATCCGCAGGCAGTGCCCGCTGTCCGTAGAAGGACATGATGATAAGAGAAATACCAGCCGATGCAATCATAGCAATTACAGCCGGACGAAGGCCTGCCAGAACTCCCTGTACGATGGACAGTCCACGGAAGCGGTAGTAGATGTACGCAAGGGTCATAACGATGATACAGGAGGGCAGAACGCAGCCAACGGTGGCGATGATCGCACCGGGGATGCCTGCCACCTGAATGCCCACAAAAGTGGCGGAGTTGATAGCGATTGGGCCGGGGGTCATTTCCGCAATGGTCATGATGTCGGCAAACTGAGACATTGTGAGCCATGCGTGAATATCTACCACTTGGCTTTGAATCAGAGGCATGGCGGCATATCCACCGCCTATGCTGAATAATCCAATCTGGAAGAAGCTCCACAGCAGTTTAAGATAGATCATACTTTGCGCTTCCTTTCTGCCTTTTGTCCTGCGATGATGGTGTCAACGGCACCGATGATTCCACAGGCCAAAATAATCAGCATGATATTTACATGGAAGAAATGGACGGCTACAAACGAAGCCAGCAGCACCACAACAGGCAGCACACGCTTTTTCTTGAAAATCTCCGTCCCCATTGTGATGACCACATCACAGATGACTGCCGCAACGCCTGCCAGCATACCGGTCATGGCCATGTTCACAATGGCATTGTCCCGAAAAGCCGCATAAAAATAGGAGATCACCGAAATGATGATGAGCGGCGGTAAAACAGTTCCCAGCACGGTAATGAGTGCCCCAACGGCTCCGGCTACATGATAGCCCACCAGAATGGACGCATTCACGGCAATGGCACCGGGGGACGATTGGGCGATGGCAGTCAGATCCATCATCTCCTGCTCTTCGATCCAGTGCAGATCCTCCACAAATTTCTTACGCATCAGGGGAATGATGACAAAGCCACCCCCGAATGTACAGGCACTTAATTGAAACGTGGATAAAAATAGTTTCAAGTATTGTTTTTTCTTATCCTTCATAGTGCACCCCTCCTCACGACCTCTAGTATAGTACTTGAAAACTGATAATGGAAATAATATAATATAATTGATGTAATAAGTAAAACCATATAAGAAAAAGGAGCGACACAGAGATGACCATACGGCATATGACCATTTTTTTAGCTGTGTGTGAAAATAAGTACAATACAACAAAGGCAGCTGAGGCGCTGCACATGACCCAGCCGGCAATCAGTCTGGCCATTAAGGAGCTGGAGGAGTATTACGGGGTAGTGCTCTTTGACAGAATCGGCAGGCGGCTGAAAATCACGGAGGCCGGGAAAAAATTTCAGGAGTACACCTCCAACATCATTGCCCTGTTTGACGATATGGAGAAGGGAATGAAAAACTGGGATTCCTTTGGCCTCATTCGGGTAGGGGCCAGCGTTACGATTGGCTCCCAGTTCCTGCCCAACTATGTGGAGGCCTTTTACAGCCGGTATCCCGGCACAGAGGTAAAGGCAGTGGTGGGCCCGTCCGAGCAGCTGGAGCAGTTGATCCTGTCCAATGAGCTGGATTTTGCCCTCATTGAGGGCGGACCCCACAGTGAGGTTCTGACCTATGAGGCCTATATGGAGGATCCGCTTGCTGTGATCTGTCCTGCCGATGGCAGATTCCGGCAGGGGGAGGAGATCTCCATCGAGCAGTTCCGGCAGCAGAAGTTTTTGCTCCGGGAGCCCAACAGCGGCACCCGGGAGACCTTTGAACGGGTTATTGAGGCGGCGGGCTTTTTCGTGACCCCCATATGGGAGGCCATGAGCACTACGGCGCTTGTCAATGCGGTCATCAACGGGATCGGAGTATCTGTGGTTCCCTACCGGATGATTGTCGGACCTATGGAGCGGGGACTTGTGGTGGCGGTGAAGGTAAAGGGGCTGAGCTTCAGACGGAAATTCCACATTGTGTATCACAAGGAGAAATTTCTCACCACCTCAGCCAAGGCCTTTATTGACCTGTGTCGGAACTATGAGATGGACTACCCCCTTCCCCGCTATAACGGACTGTACTAAAAATGCGCAGTATCAGCGAGGGCTGATACTGCGCATTCTGTTACCAATCGGGATCCAGCGCATCCTTTAGGGGAAGCGTGCGGAAGATCTCGGCGGTGAGGGCTTCATATTGGGCCAGGTCTGTGGTTTTTCGGAGCTTTTTGGAGAGCTTTTCGGCATTTTGGAAGTTGCAGAAAAGATACCGCCAGTTCTCCTTTAACCGAAACATGGCGTTGCGGGCGCTGCCGAAGGTGCGGGTGTACTGCTCCAGAAGCTCCCGGTAGAAAGCCTCCAAGGCGGGGAGCGTGGTGCCGCCGGGGGTGAGAAGCCCTGGATCACCGATCAGCCCCCGGCCGAGCATGACCGCCTGTACGGTGGGGTACCGGGCTGCAAACTCTGTCAGCTGCTGCCGGGTGCAGAGGTTTCCGTTGTAGCACAGGGGCGCACGGCTGTTGTTGAGGGCATAGGAAAAGGCATCCATATCGGGATCGCCCTTATAAAAGGCGCTGCGCACCCTGGGGTGGACGATCAGTTCCTTTATGGGATAGCGGTTGTAGATCTCCAGAAGGGCCGGAAACTCCTCCGGGGAGTCAAACCCGATCCGGGTCTTCACGGAGATATCCAGAGGGGCAGCGGAAAAAATTTCGTAAAGAAAGCAGTCCAGAGCCTCCGGGTCTTTCAGCATACCGGAGCCTTTTCCTTTGGCGGTGACAGTGCCGGAGGGACAGCCTAGGTTCAGATTGATCTCCTCATAGCCCAGATCCCGGCACTGACGGGCCATCCACAGGAAGTCCTCCGGGGATTTGGTCAGCAGCTGGGGAACGACGGTGAAATCCACACTGTCGGCGGCAGGAAGCTCTCTGGCCTCCCTGGGGGTCAGGCGGCGGTGGACAGTGGGGGAGAAAAAGGGGGTGTAATACCGGTCTGCTCCGGGAAAGTACTTGTGGTGCAATGACCGGAAGATGCTGTCGGTCAGCCCCTCCAATGGGGCAAAGTAATAGTGCATAGAGCCTCCTATTCAGAAAGCCTTCCTAAAAAGGGAGGCTTTGCAGCTTGTCAAAAAAGCCTCGCAGAGTTTGCCGCAGTAGCGGCAAATAAAGTGAAATTCATTTTTCCCGGGGGCGTGTACCTCGGGAAAAATACATATCGGTCTGAGAGTGTGGAATTTGTCCGCAATCAGCGGACAAATTATGCACGGGTCAGACCGCAGCCCTTTG
>RCNH01000544.1_pt1 | contig 15148 bp, 6 predicted proteins | sample 2041161 | NCBI WGS metagenome assembly RCNH01 (sample SAMN09708215, study PRJNA481090) | Feces metagenome, whole genome shotgun sequencing project. | biome: feces | host: Leptonychotes weddellii | place: Antarctica: Sion Island | collected 2010-03-01 | reverse complement strand
TCAATAATATTCTTACCATCAATTAAAACTGATAAAGCAGCTGGAGATAACTTTTTTCCTTTACAGTGCTTACATTCTGTCTCAACCATGTATTTAGAATAGAACTCTCTAGCAAGATCATTTGTAGTTTCATAATGTCTTCTTTTAATAAGTGCAGAAATCCCTTCAATGTATTCATGTTTACGGTAGATATTTCCACTAGCAGATTTAATGGAATATTCGATTGGTTCAAGTGATCCATCTAGAATAATATTTATTTGTTCTTCACTTAATTGTTCTAATGGTTTGTTGATAGGAATATTATAGTGATCTAATAACACTTTAAATCTTTGTCAGTCTAAGTTAGTGGTATCAACAATATTTTTAAAGTAATCAATTCCACCTTCTAAAATACTTAGCTTACGATTAGGCAAAATTCTTTCTACTCCAGGTTCAAAAGTAAACCCTAATCCTTTACACACATCACAAGCTCCAATCGGTGAGTTAAAAGAGAATAAACGAGGTTCTAATTCAGGAATACTAAAACCACACACATCACATGAATAATTTTCATTAAAGAAGGTTTCTTCATCATTAGCTAAAACAATAATTTTTCCATGTCCTTCTTTTAAAGCAAGTTCCACTGAATCATTTAATCTACTTCTGGTTTCTGAGTCATGGTTTAAAACAATCCGATCAACCACTAATTCAATGTTGTGTTTATCATTCTTGTTGATTTCAATCTTTTCATCTAAATCATATATTTGTCCATCAACTCTAATTCTTAAGAACCCATTCTTTTTAAGTTCTTCGATTTCTTTCGCATAAGTTCCTTTTTCATTACTTGCAATAATGGATAATAGTTGTAATTTAGTACCTTCAGGGTAAGTAAAGATTTGATCCACAATTTGTTTTAAAGTTTGAGTTTTAATAATTCCATGACCTTTAGGACAGTGAGGTTTTCCTAATCTCGCAAATAAGACTCTTAAGTAATCATAGATTTCAGTTACTGTTCCGACAGTTGAACGTGGGTTGTGGTTAGTGGACTTTTGGTCAATGGCAATGGCTGGAGATAATCCTTCAATACTATCTACATCAGGTTTTTCATTACCACCTAAGAATTGACGAGCATAAGATGACAAAGATTCAAGATATCTTCTTTGTCCTTCTGCGTAAATCGTATCAAAAGCTAAAGATGACTTCCCAGATCCACTTAAACCAGTAATAATAACTAGTTTATTCTTAGGAATATTTACATCAATATTTTTTAAGTTATTTTCTCTAGCACCTTTAATGATAATTTCGTTTTTCATAGTAATATTTTATTTTACTATTTTTTTATATAAATATAAAAAGAGACAGCTAAACATAGAATTAGTAAACATAATAAGAATTTTTGCTTAAATATGCAAAATCCTATTACTTTTTAGAAAAAAATATGCAAAATCCTATAGTTTTTTAAAAAAATATGCAAAATCCTATAGTTTTTTAGAAAAAAATATGCAAAATCCTAAAATTTATATATGATTTAATCTAGGAAGTACATTTTTATGCAAGATATTATTTATAAAAGAGACTTTGAAGATGAAATAGAAAGATGATATACTGGTGTCAGAAATGACTGTTCATTAATTGTTACTGGTGCAAGACAAGTTGGGAAGACTACAGGGATAATTAATTGAGCTAATCGTACTGGCAGAAAAATTGCCGTATTTGATTTTAGTAAATATCCACAATATGTAGATAGTATCTGCAGTGCATCTTCAGCTGAAGAAATCTTAAGAATTGTATCAGAAGCATTGTCTAAGAAAATTACTGATATTGATGTTTTGTTTTTAGATGAAATTCAAAGACATCCAGATTCATTATTTTTACCTCGTTTGTTTAAAGATCAAAAGATCAAATTAATATGTAGTGGAAGTTTATTAGGAACAAGACTTTTACAACATGCAACTAGAACTGATGTTGGTTCTAAGGCATACTTACAAGTATTTCCTTTAAACTTTAAAGAATTCTTAGAATGAACTAATAATGAAATGAAATTGAAATTAATTGATGATGCATATAAAACAATGACTCAATTAAGTGCACAATTGCATCAAGAATTAATGCAATTGTTTTATAAATTCTTAATTATTGGTGGGATGCCAAATGTGGTAACTACATATATTAATGAAGGAATGGCAATTACTCAAAATGTTTACGATCGTAAAAATGAAATCTACCAATGTTATTTAAATGATAACCAACAATCTTTCTACGGATATGATAAAAACCGTCAAGAAATTATTAAAACTATAGATATGATTTTTGATAAGATGGATCTTTTTATTATTCAACCAGGAAGTAAGAAATTTGTGATTTCTGAAATTAATAAGAATTTCAGATATTCTAATATTAAAGTGCCTTTGCACATCTTAAAACATAGCAATATTGCACTATGTTCAAATGAAGTAGAAATTCCTCAATTTCCATTATCACACCATCTTAATGAATCACAGTTCAAATTGTATTATAGTGATATTGGATTATTAACTTCTAAACTAAGATTAGATTATGCTAAATTAGTTTCTTTTCAAAACGAAAATACAAATTCAGCTATTTGAGGTGGGGTAGTAGAAAACTACGTGGCCCAAGAACTACAAACAATTCAGTTATATTATTGAAAGGGCTATTTAAAATCTAAGAATAAATATGAAGTAGATTTTTTATTACAATCTTCAAATGATGGTGCAATTATTCCGTGTGAAGTTAAGTCACACCCAAAACAACATAAACAAACGACTTCATTAAATGCTTATATCAAGGAATATAAACCAAAGTTTGTTTTATGTGTTGGTCCTGATAACTTTGGTATTAGAGATAATAAGCACTTTATCCCTTTATATGCCGTCTATAAATTAAAACAAGACTTTGATTTATAAATAAACGATTGCTTAACTAAAATGATTACTAGTTTATTCTTAGGAATATTAAATCAATATTATTCAAATTGTTTTCTCTAGCACATTAATAAAATTTCATTTTTCATAGTAATGTTTTATTTTACTATTGTGAATCTAGTAATAGTCGCTTCTGTTTCTTCTTCTACGTTTGATCAATCAAACAGCAAGAATAATTAAAATAATTAATACCATTGCTCCGGCAATTGCAACATAAAATAATGTACTCCCAATAAATGGTGTACCAATCACTAATTTTACAGAAGTAGTTTTAACAGTTCTTCCATATCTTGCAGTTAATTGCAATGTATGTTGGTTATATTCTTCTTCAGCAACAAAATCAAATAATGGTCCGGTTGATGAAACACTTGTACCAATAATATTTCATTCAAATGATACTTCATCAGCATCTACCCCTTCGACTTCAGCATATAATTCTACTGCATCACCAATTGTATAATGAGAACGAGAATTAACAATCGTAACTTTTTTTAATTTTGGAGTAGATGGAGGTGGCGGAGTAACATTTTTTTCAACCCTTATTCTTACAGAAGTACTTACTGTTTTACCTTCATATCTTGCAGTTAAGTCAATATAACTATAGTTATATTCAGATTTTGCTTCAATATCTAAATTTCTCGACGTACTCACTGTATTTCCATTTATACTTCATGTATATGAAACACCAGAAGGAATTGAACTACCATTAAATTTAGGATAGGCAGTACCTTGAATTCTTTCTCCTTCTAAATATAAAGGATCAATCCCCCTTATTTCTACTCCTTGTATTGAATTGGAAGGAGGATTTAAATCAGGTTTTTGTTGCACATGTAAAATTTGTGATGTGGTCACAGTTCTACCACCATAAGTAACCATCAATTCTATGTAACTATTGTTATATTCAGGTTCAGCTCTAATATTTAAATTAGCATTAGTACTTACAATTACATTATTAATACTTCATCTATATGAAATTCCAGAACTTGGTGCAGTACCACTAAATCTTGGATATGCAGTAGCAGTAATCCGATCTCCTACATTATAAGAAGATTGGATTCCAGAAATACTCACTCCTGTAATGGTAGTTGAAGTTGATGGTGGTGTAGCAGTAACATTTCACTGAACAGTAATTTGATAACTTGTTTGTCCATTATTAGAAAGTTGAAAGTAAATATATGGTTGGTTTCTTCTAAAACTACTATAAAGAACAGTCAATTGTCTCATTTCATAACTACTAAAACCAGGAATGTTAATCATCCCCAATAAATTACTTGGTGAAATATTATTGAAATCAGCTTGAGAGATAGATGAATTAATAGGAGTAATATTAAATCTTTGTTCATTAACTCTATCAATTAATGTTTTAGTTGGTGGAGGTGGTGTTGGAGATGGGTGTGGAGAAGGAGATGGGGATGGTGAAGGAGATGGAGATGGTGAAGGATTAGGACGACTTGGTGGAGGAATTGGATTAAACGATGGGACATCTACTGTTCCATCAGGTTTTTCAATCGCAATTGGATATTGATTTGATTGAGCGACTGTCCCGTCACTTTGTCTTACAACAACATATACGTATTTATTCCGAAGTGATTCAGTAATTTCAAAAGAAAGAGTTGATCTATGGTTGTCAGTAATAAGATTCCCTCCCACATATCAATCGTAAGTAACATCAGTTACTGTAGAAGGAGTTAAGACAGCAACAACTAATGCTGATTCCCCAATCTTATACTTTCATTTAATCCCAGAAATATGAACAGCAGATAAAGTCCCACTTCTTGGAGTAATGACATTATTAGTATTTGTAGAGTTATCATTAACTATTTGAATGGTATTATCATGATGATTAGTAGTTGAAATGAAAGTTGCTGCACCAACTGCAAGACAACTTGTTAAAGCTAAACCAAAAGAAATAGATTTCTTTTTGAAACTCATTTCATTCCTTTCATATGATTCATCTAATATTATTTTATATGAAACTAATAGCCTTCTTCTTTTTGTTTCATTTTACGAGCTACAAACAATAAAATTAATCCTAATAAAATAGCTCCTCCAACTGAAGATAAAACAATAATTAAAGTGTAGTCTTTTTTATCTTCATATAAGGGTTCATCTTCTGATTGGGCAACTTTAAGTGTTTTAGTTGCTCTTTTTATTTCTTTCCCATTAAATAAGACCTTTACCATTAATTCTTTGTTATTGTCTTCCTTACGTGGAGGAAAGGAAAAAGAATTTGATGTTTTATTGTCTTGTTTAGGTATTAACTGACCACCTAAATATCATTCATATTCTAGTGTGACAGTTGGCTTTGGAGTAACAACTGCTGTTACAGTTGCAAATTCAGGTGGATAATATTTTTCTTGATTTGTTTCAATTTTTACACTAGAAATGTTAGGAGTTGCATCTAATAATGATATTGATGCATCATTATATTTCTTTGTAGTAGTGGTAGTTAGTGAGCTATATTGATCGACTATAGCTAATGAGCCAATGCAAACAGCAGCAGTTAACCCTAAAGATATCCCCATTTTATTCTTAAACTTCATTTTCGTCCTCCTTATTCTCAACTTTGACGTCTCTTACGAGCAATTAATAGTGATATTAGAATTAATAATAACAAGAATCCGCCACCAGCGCCAGCAATAATTATAATTGTCTTCATATCCATACCATGAGATTCAGCAGGTTGACTCGGAGTTGGAGTTACTGCATTAGATTTAACTGTTAACAACTTATCAGCAGATTTTGTTGTACCACTATATTTTGCAGTTACTTGAAGATGTTTACCGTTATATTCTGGTTTAGCAACTAAATTATTTAAATATTGTCCTCTACCGACTTCTTGGCTTGTTTCAAGAATTATTCAAATATAAGTAATTCCAGCAGATGGTGTAGTACCACTAAATCTAGGTACTGCTGTTAATTTAATAGTATCTCCTGCTTTATATGAATTATTAAAACCTGTAATATCAACACCAATAATTGATGTACTTGGAGTTGGAGCAACATATCTGATTTGCAATGGACCAGTTAAATCCCTTACATACTTGCCATCATAAGTAGCAACCACTTGAATTCTTCTGCCGTTATATTCTTTTTTAGCAGTTACATTTAAGTTTTGACCATAACCAATAGTTTCATTAGTTTCATAAATTCTTCATTCATAATCAATCCCACTAGGAGTTGCTCCATTAAATCTTGCATCAGCTCTAAGGTATATCATATCTCCTTCATTATATGAAGGCATTAGTCCACTAATAGCAACACTAATAATTGATGAAGTTAAAGGAGGAACAGGTGCTGGAGAAGTATTTCTATTTACTATAATTCTCTTACTACTACTAAGCGAATTATTTGCACAAGTAGCAGTTACTTGAATTACCTTGTTATTATCTGCATAAGTTACTCTTCTGTTTAGATATTGTGTATTGCTTACTATTACACCATCGATAGTTCATTGATAAGTTACAGGAATTGCTGGTCCTGGATTAAATACAACACTAGCTGTGGCATTTATAGTATCACCTTCATTATATGAGTTATATAAACCACTAACATCTACCCTACTAATTATTGGAGTTGGTCTAGGAGGCATAGGAGTTGGTGTTGGTTCTGGAGGAGGAAGTGGAGCTGGTGGATTAGGAACTGCATCACTATAAATAGTGAAGTCTGCACTAACTGATCCTCAATATGTTCCACCAGGTTCTGCAGTTGCAGTCACTGTTGCAGTACCTACGCCATTGTTATTCTTATAAGAAACAACAACATTGTATTGATATGTATCACTATCATAGACAGCAAATGGTTTACCTGGGATTACCACTTTAATTTTAGGTTTTACCGGTACTCCATTATATTTATATCTATTACCAGGTTCTGCATCCTTGAACTCAATCCGTGCGTTTGTTAAATCATGTTCTGCATCCATTGGACCTTCATCAGGAACAATTGGACCTGGAGCAGGAGATGGTGGAGTTGGTTTATCAGCTCCTGGAGGAATTGGGTCAAATTTATCTGTTTCCATATGATGTAATTTCATATTGCTTGATGAGAAATAATGACGTCTGTAATACTCAGCATTAGTACCAATAAATTCAAGTGGTATAGGATTATCAAAGTTTATTGGTTGAGTATCATCACCTTTTCATACAAATTCAGGAGGAATATCAATATCACGATATGTTTTAGCTGAGTTTTTAACTCTTATATTTAAAATTGCATTTAATGGATCTTCACTATTTGTGTATCAACCTTTACCATGCAAGTCAGGTAATAATCCTACTTTATAGTAAATCTTAATTTCTTGTTCCCCTTCATATGGTGCAATACCTCTTATAGTAAATTTTCTATATCCTACTATATCATTAATACTTCCAACATCAGTACCTTTTTTAGTAAATTTGATATCACCAGGAATAACTTGATAATTACTTGGTGTTAATTTAATATCACCAATAGTTGCAGATACTACAGTTGGATCAGGTTCTCCAATACGAACTATCATAGGAGACATTTTGATTCTAGCATCAGCCAGAGAGTTACTACTAACATCTGGAATTTTTTCTTCTCTAGTGAAAGCTTTAATTCTTGCAGCTCCACCATATGCTTCCTTCATTATATTAGTTCAACTTGATCCTTGTTGATAAAATGTCATATTATCAGTTGAAATATCATTTGAATAATATAATTTAGCAAGTCCACCTTTATTATTAGTTGCTTCTACAACTACACTAAATACTTGATTTGGTTCTAAAACAACTTCATGATTTAGTGGAATAGTTAAATATCCTGCATACTGAGAAGTTTTTGTCCCTTCAGCAACTAATTTTGTACCAATTGGATTGTTAGTATCTGAAGTAGGATTATCAAAATCTGCAGAAACTCCTGTATACACCTTAGCTGTGACAGTCGTATTTTCAGTTTCTACACCAACATTTACTGCATTAAGTATTTCTCTTGTATTAAAGTTAGCTTTCTTTGCTTTAAATATAGCTGCAGTAGGTTTTCCATGACATTTATCTGGAACTAAACCATCTTCTGCTTTAGCATCATAATAGTAATTATTATCATATTTATGATGGGCTTTATCAAAGTCTAAACCTATCAAAGCACCAATATGTGAGTCATATGAGATGTAAATACATCCACCTTCAACCCCTTGTGATGGACCTCAACTATTTTTACATAATCATCCACCGTCTAATGATGCTGGATGTCTTCCGTTATTATAAAGTTTTCTATCAATTGTATCATCTCAACCAATAATATCTACAGCATGTCCTACATATCTACCTTCAAGGTAATTTGTATTAACATATGCAGGATTATTTTCTGGAACATCAAAATCAATAGTTACAGAACCATATCTCGCTACCATTTCCTTAATTTTTTGTACATTATCTTTAACAGGAGCTGATCTGTTTAGTGTCATTAACCCAGCATTTTCAAGAACATATTCTGGAGGTGTTGCTTCCTTATACGCATCACCATATGTATTTCAATTCAATGGTCCTGTTCACATTTGTAAAGCATTCATGGCTCAAAAAGTATTAGCACCATTACCACGACTACCTTTTCAAATATCTTGTGGGTTATTTCCTAGAGGATCAAAGTCATCAGTTCTTGTTTTAGTAATATAGTCAATGTTATGTGGTGCAAACCTAATTTCTGGACTTTTGTCTTTATATAACCCTTCTTTTAAAATTGATGCTTCAGCAGTACCACAAGTTGCATAAGCTCAACATAAACCTTCACTACCTTGATTTTTAATAGAGGTAATAATATCATATTTTCTTGCATCAAATCTTTTTAATGTAGCAATTGATTTAGGGTTGGTTGCATTATATTCAGCTAATGTCTTAGGTTGTTCTTTTAGAGTTACAACTGGTTGTGAATCAGGATCAACTGGTGATGAAGTTGTTGAAGAAGAATTAAGAGTAACATTAGCATTATTTGAATTAATATTGTTGCATGCAACAAAAATTCCAGCACATGTTGATAACGTGCTTCCTAACATTAAAGATATCCCAATTTTATTCTTAAACTTCATTTTTACCCTCCTTATTCTCAACTCTGACGTCTCTTGTGAGCAATTAATAGTGATATTAGAATTAATAATAACAAGAATCCTCCACCAGCGCCAGCAATAATTATAATTGTCTTCATATCCATACCATGAGATTCAGCAGGTTGACTTGGAGTTGAAGTTGCTGCATTAGATTTAATTGTTAATGTATCTGATGCGGTTTCAGTTCTACCTTGATAAGTGGCTTTTACTTGAATAGTTGTATTGTTATATTCTTTCTTTGCAATGAAATTATTTAAAGATTGTCCTCTACCAACTTCTTGACTTGTTTCACGAATTATTCAAACATAAGTAATTCCTGTAGATGGTGTAGTACTACTAAATGTAGGTACTGCTGTTAATTTAATAGTATCCCCTACTTTATACGAATTTCTAAGACCTCTAATCTCAACACCAATAATTGATGTACTCGGAGTTGGTGTTGGAGTAACATTCTTATTTACAGTAATTCTTTGACTTGTTGATTGAGAAGCACTATTATAAGTAGCAGTTACTTCAATTGTAGTATATCCATATTTTGCTGGAATACTTAATCTTTGTCCAAAGTATGTAGCTCCATCAACTCTTCAAGTATAGGTTACATTTGTAGGAACTGGATCTCTACTAAATATAGCTACTGCATTCGCTTCAATCATTTCACCTTCATTATATGAAGGTTTTAATCCTCTTATTTCTACTCTATTAAGAGTAATAGGAGGAAGTGGAGTTGGACTTACATGCAATGTAATAATATTAGATGTTTGTACAATCTGTCTTCCATCAACTGTTTGAGTTACTCTCACCCTAAATGATTTGTTATTATCATCCAACTTACATCTATATTGATATGTGTTTGTATCATATGCAGTATAAACCACTGTATTATCTAACATTCATTCATATTTTAAACCTGTAGTAATAGTATTAGGAGTAACACTAGCTATAAAGTTCATTGCATCACCAGGATAGAATGTCTTTGATGCATTGTCTAATGTTAAGTTGACTCCATTAATTTGAGGTTTTGGAGCTGGGGTTGGAGTTGGTGGAGGAACTGGAGTTGGTGGAGGAGTAGGAATAGGTGGTGGAACTGGAATAGGTGGTTCAGGAGTTATTGTATTATCCAAATGCAAAATAAGTCTAGGGTTAATATCATTTGATGCATCAAAATATGTATAACGATAATACTTAGCATCACTTCCTCTATAAGCAATCGGAGCTGGTTTTTTTCTGTTAATTGTACTATTTGGTTCTATTCAAACAAAATTACTTGGAACAGGGATATCCTTATAATATTTTTGTTTATCATTAACATTAAGGTTTAAAACTATTTCATCATGGTAATAATCTTCAGTATATCAACCATAAGGAGCTGCATTTGGAACAATTCCTGTCAATAAATCATATCTTTTGGTGATTTCTCCACTATATTCACCCTTACCTCTAACTGTTAATGAACCGTATCCAATAATATCACTGTTAGAACCAACAAAACTAACATCTTCTTTTAAGACAGGATCATTTCTAACAATAGTATAATCTTGGTTTTCCTTTAAAATTTTATCCCCTAGTCTAACTTGTGTTACTGTTGGCATACTTTCAGGAACACCATAACGACCTTGATGACTACTTAATGTAACAGTAGCATGTTCAACTGAGTCAGTTGTAGCCCCTTCAATTAATTCTTCTCTAGTGAATGCCTTAATTCTTCCAGCACCTCCACGAATGTATGTCATATCATTAAATCAATTATCACTCGCATCTTTTGAATAAGTCATATTATTAGTTGACTTATCGTTAGCAAACATTAATGCAGCATTGTTGTCTTTACTTTCTAATGTAACTACCACACTAAAATTTGAATGATAATCTAATTTTAATGGTGTATCTAATTTTAAAGTCATATATCCAGGAAGCTTTGAATGCCCTTTAACAGTTCTTACTTTTGTTCCAGAAGTTGGATTATTTTTTGAACTTTTTGGGTTGTCATAGTCTACACTTACATTTGTATAAATATCTGCTGTAATATCAACATTAGTACCCATAAAGCCTACGTTTACTTCATCTAAATATTCATTAATATTAAAATTAGCTTTTTGTGCAGGGAAAATTGCAGCATGCACTGCTCTGCTTGCTGGATGCGAATAATTATTACTACCGTCCTTTGTATCCCCATCATAATAGTAATTATTTAAATGTGCAGTATCAGCTGCTGCATAATCAAAACCACAAATACTAAAGATTGGAGAATCGTAACTCATATAGAAATAACCATATTTATCTGGAATGACAGTATCACTTCCACCTCAACTATTTTTAATGATTCATCCACCTTGTTTAGTTGAAGGTATTGGTCTATATTTATCAGGTGAAATATTATCATCTCATCCAACAATAGTAACAGCATGTCCCCCTGAACCAGGAGTATTAGCGTTAGTATATTCATATGTTCCAGATCCGCTATATGAACAAGTTACAGCTCCATATTTAGCTACCATAGTTTTAATGGTTTTAACTGCTTCATCTAAATTTCCAGTTCAAGAAATTAAATCACCTAGGTTAGTTACATATTCTACGTTTTTTAAATCAAACTCTCCAGGATATCATTCATATGCATATTTGCTTTGACTTACTGGACCACTTCATGTTGCTAATCCATTAGTTGCATAGATAGGTAACCCACCATGACCCAATCCATAAGCATAGTTATCTTGGGGATTTAGTTCATTAATATCAAAACTCTTATCTCTTTTATTAGTTACAAAGTCAATATTATTTTCATTTAAATTTAGTTCATTCCGATAGTCTTTTGCAACAGGATATAATCCCTTTTTTAAAATAGAAGTTTCAGAGGCTGCTGCTGTTGCAAAACATCAACAAATACCTTCACTCCCTTGATCCTTAATAGAAGTTACAATTCCATAATCTTTACTATTATATTGAGGTAGTTGAATTAAGTCTTCGACACTCGCTTTTCTTAACTCATCTAGAGTAGTTGGTTTTTTAAAAGCAGCTTTGGTCTTAGTTTCATCATGTAACAATTGAAAATTATTACTATTAACACTATTTGCAACTGCTGGAACTATTGCAAATGTAATAGCTGATGGTATTAACAATAAAGAAAACAGTTTCTTCTTAATCATGTTGCTCCTTCTTATAAGCAATTACATTTTTTGTTAAAAGGTTGGTTGGAGAAGGTGTAACATCTGTAGTTTCATTAGCAGAATTATAATTCTTGATTCCGTTCTTAATACTATTGAAATCACTTGGATTTTCTTTTTTTCCTGACATTCTTCCTAGAACTACACCTTGGTAATCAACAACTGCTAATTTAGGATATTTTTCAGGATCAAAGAATTGACTACGAATTCTATTATCCATATCTTGGATTGCATACATATTGCCTGGAAGATCAAAGTCAATTAAAAATTTATCTAGTTTATTTACACTATCAGGACCATAATTTGTTACTAAAAATACATTAACTTTATCAAGCCAACTCTCACTCTTTATCAAATTACTTAATGTACTAATAGTAGCTTGTGAATTCCCACAATTTGATCTAAAGAAGATAAATACACTTACTTTTTGTTGACTGAATGCATTATCATTTAATGAGAATTCATTTTCATATATATCAGTCATGTGTATATCACCAACTACATCCTGAAGTTTATAGTAACTAGAAGGAGAAGGAACATAACTTGCATCTTTCATAATTGGATCAAATGAAATATTATATTGTGGTTTTTGTTCTAGTGTTTCATAAGGTGCAACCCCATCTTTTCACGACATATCAAAATCAGAATTATATTCATATTGACTACTTAATTTACTATCTAATTCAACATGAACATGGTATTCATCAGCAGGTAATTGAATATGCAAATTTCCTAATGCATCAGGATTTTTGTCAGATAAATCTTGTCTATAAACTTCTGTATTATCAGATTTTTTAGTAATTATGATGTTAACGTATGAATTATAGAACTTTCATAAAAGACCGGATGTTTTATCTGTACTAATTACATAGTCTACATATCCAGTTGGTTTATTAGCAACTATTGGTCTCACATAATAAGGAAGTGCATATGTTTTATTTGAAGCATATGTTTTATTACCTACAGATGTGGCAATTACATAGTATTTTCCTGGTTTAGTAGGAGCATCACTAAGTTCCTTTGTACATGCAATATCACTATAATATTTGAATGTAGGTTCTCCATAACAACACTTTGCATATGGTTTTCCGTTTTTAATCTTAAAATGGTTAATACCGTTTTGCTTTTGAACAATATCAAAGTAGAACGTCTTACTTCCTTTATATAGATTAGTAGCAGTAACTGTAATTGAGCCTTTCCCAACCTCAATGTTTTCTCCATAAGTAGTAGTGAAAAGATCAGATGTGATTTCAGAGTAGTTATCAGTAGCATCTCATAATGTAAATTGTGGTCTTATTTGTTTCCCTGAATATACATTAATAAAAGGTTTGTATCTGATTTTAGCATTAGAAATATCTCATCTAATAGGTTCTCTACCTATTGTAATTTTCATAACTTCACTACTTTCTTCTCCAATGTAATTTGAATTACTTTCTGAGAATCCTTTTATATAATAGTTACCATCTACAGTTGGTTTTGTATCGCTGTAAAATGTCTTGCAGTCAGGATCTGTATAGTATTTGAAGCTTACTGAACCAAATGCAGCTGTTCCTTGAGGATTATCATCTCTATCTAAATAAATAACTGATATTTTGTTTAGAGCTCTCTTTATATCAAAGGTTAATTCTTTAGTTCCTTCATATTTACCAATTCCTGTAATAGTAATATGAGCAGTACCTGCATCTGTATTATGAGAATAAACTATATTATAGTTAACTCCAGCAGTAAGAATGTTACTGTTATAGGTAACATCTACATTGGGAGTAATTTGTGAACCATTATAAATAAAATCGTTGCCATCAATTCTAATAGCACACAATCCTATATCAATAGTACTTGGGACAGGTGCAGGAGGAATTGGTTCAATTGGCTTCACTGGAGGTTGTGGAGGTTGTGGGGTTGGAGGAGCAGGTGGTTCTGGTCTTTCTGGTTCAGGTTGTGGTTGAGGTTGAGGCTGAGGTTCAGGCTGCGGAGCTGGAGCTGGAGTAGATGATTTAACATATATTGGCAACTCATTACTTTCTTTACTATAGCTATCTTGTGAAACAGTTAATCTTAATTTTTTGCTATTGTATACAAGTTTTGCTGGGAATGATAATGGATTGTGAACATCTCCATATTCAATGTTTGAAGGATTACCACGATCATCAAGAACTTCTAATTTAAATTTTAAGTTAGGAATGTTACTAGGAGTAACAGATACATTCAATTGTACTGTAGTTCCTTCTACATATGTTTTATCTGATGGAAGATTTGCAAAACTAATACTTACTCCTTGAATTGGATTAGTTGGTGTTGGAGGAACAACTGGAGGAAGTTCCTCTGGTCTTTCTGGTTCAGGTTGTGGTTGTGGTTGAGGCTGAGGTTGTGGTTGAGGTTGTGGAGGTAACGGATTAATAGTATTAATAACTAACTTAGTTGAACCAGTTACTGTTTTTCCTAAATAAGTTGCTTCTACTGTAAGCATTTTGTTGTTATCACTTGAACTTGCAGTGAAATATACAGCTTCAGAGTTCTTGTTATATATGTGAGTGTTAGAATCCTTAATACTTCATTTGTATGTTATTCCACTTACGATATTAATAGGATCAATAACAGCTTTTGCTTGTATAGTTTCTCCTGGATCAGATGCATCTTTTTTTAATACAATCGAAACACCTTTAATAGTTGGTTGTTCTTGTTGTTGGGAATCAGGTTTATTAATTGATACTGCACTACATGAGACAGCAGTAGTGCCTATTATAAATAAGGATAGAGCGCAAGCAAAAGTCTTACTTAATAAATAACGTTTTTTGTTGTGTTTCATAATATCCTCCTATTAATTTAATACATGTTTTAGCTAAACAAGAAGTCCTTCTAAATATGCCTATTTTTATTAAAACAAGATTTTTCGCAGTTTTTTCACTTTTTTTTTTTTGCAAAATTTATGTATACTAAAGTTGTAAAGGAGAAAAATATGAAACACAAAATGCTAAAAAAATTGTTTTAATAAAAATAGGCATATTTAG
>RCNH01000543.1_pt1 | contig 15178 bp, 17 predicted proteins | sample 2041161 | NCBI WGS metagenome assembly RCNH01 (sample SAMN09708215, study PRJNA481090) | Feces metagenome, whole genome shotgun sequencing project. | biome: feces | host: Leptonychotes weddellii | place: Antarctica: Sion Island | collected 2010-03-01 | reverse complement strand
TACATTAAGGGTGCAAATTTTACCCAGTCAGCATTTATGGAGATAAATGGCGAACTGGCAGAGGTGAATTTTGTAGATGAAAATACATTGCTGTTGTTAAATACTACCTTAAAAGAAGGGGATACTGTGGATATTGCAATTCGAAGCAACAGTTCTACCCATAGAGTGTTGACAAGAACAGAGAAGTATATTTATCATGAACCGGTAGAGGGAAGCCAGAGCGCAGAGTTGGAAGTGATTGTTACAGAAGAACCGGAAACTAGTGTGACAGAGGAAAGTCAGAAGGAAAAAGAGGAATAAAAGAAAATTTTTCTAACCGACATAATTTGCTTGCATATTATTTCCACTTCATTATAATGGTAATTGATATGAGGCTACCGCATTAGGCAAAGTCTTAGTGTGGTAGCCTATGTTTTCAGAACAGGAGGGATAGCTTGTTTACTTATGAAGAAGCGGTAAATTATATAGAAGATATACCGAAGTTTACAACGAAAAATAAATTAGAACACACCAGGAAATGTCTGGATATGCTGGGCAGCCCTGATAAAGATAGAAAAATTATTCATGTTGCAGGAACTAACGGAAAAGGAAGTGTCTGTGCTTTTCTTTCTACTATGTTGGAAGCCCATGGCTTTCGATGTGGTTTATTCACATCTCCTCATCTTGTAAAGATTAATGAGCGCTTTCAGATTAACGAGGTAATGGTTTCTGATGAAGATTTTTTAGAAGCTTTTTTACGTGTAAAAGTGCTGGCAGATGAGCTTCTGGAGGCAGGTGATTATCATCCTACTTATTTTGAATTCCTTTTCCTTATGGGAATGGTGATTTTCCAGAAGGAAAATGTGGATTATATCATTCTGGAAACTGGATTAGGTGGAAGACTGGATGCCACAAATGCTGTTTCAAATCCCATTGCCTGTGTCATCACTTCCATAAGCCTTGATCATGTAGAATATCTTGGTAATACTATTACACAGATTGCAGGAGAAAAGGCAGGAATTATTAAGCCACAGGTGCCGGTGATTTTTGACGGAAATAATCAAGAAGCAGCAGAAGTGATTAAAAAGCGAGCTCAGGAGATGGGATGTCCGTGGTGTGAAGTAAAAGGGGAAAATCAGAAGCTTTTAGATTTTACACCGGAAGGAATACGATTTATCAGCCACTCTGCTGTCTACGGAGATACGGAATTATTTGTTCCTTTCACCGCAAAATATCAGATGATGAATGCTTCTCTGGCACTGGAGACTATGGGTGCTTTGAAGGAATATCATGGCATGGAAAAGGTAGAGCTGGTACAGGGAATGAAAAATACCCGCTGGCAGGGGCGCATGGAAACAATACTTCCTGGCGTTATTGTAGACGGAGCGCATAACGAAGATGGCATTGCAAAGTTTGTAGAGACAGTACGTCATTTCCAGAAGGATTATGAAATTACACTGCTTTTTACAACGGTTTCAGATAAAGAATTTCCGGATATGATTGCCAAAATTTGTGATGGGCTTCATTTTACCAATGTGGTGACAACGGAAATATGGGGAAGCAGAAAGCAGTCTGCTTTAGAGCTTGCCGGACTTTTCAAGGAAAATGGATGTGAGAATATTCTGGTGGAAACAAATCCGGAAAAGGCCTTTGAGAAAGCTTATAAGCTGAAGAAAGATGGATTGCTGTTTGTGGTAGGTTCTTTGTATCTTGTAGGGGAGATTAAGGACTATGTAAGGAGGAGAGTACATGATTAATTATGAGGAAGAACTGAAGAAGTTTCAACCGTGTTTGGATATAGACGATGCAGAAGGGGCAATTTATAAAGAGGATTTGACAGATGTCATTGATATTATGAAAGAAATGATGCGAGATAATCACAAAACATCTGAGAAATAGGAGAAGACTATGAATTGTGTTGTATGTCAAACAGTACTGACGGCTTCTGACTATTGTCCCAAGTGCGGATGCAATGTAAAGCCACTGAAGAAGATAGGTGCTTTATCCAATTTCTACTATAATCAGGGGCTTGAAAAAGCTCAAATTCGGGATTTGTCAGGAGCAATTACCTGTCTGAAACGAAGTCTGAAAATGAATAAAATGAATATACAGGCGAGAAATCTTCTTGGCTTGGTATATTTTGAAACAGGAGAAGTGGTTGCCGCTTTAAGTGAATGGGTAATCAGCAAGAATATGATGCCGGAAGGTAATCTGGCAAGCAGGTATATTGATAAACTACAGAAAAACACTAATCGCCTGGATATGATCAATACAAGCATTAAAAAATATAATCAATGTCTGGAATATTGCAGAAACGGTAATCTGGATATGGCGAAAATGCAGCTAAAGAAGGTACTTACCAATAATCCAAAGCTGATTAAGGGTTATCATTTGCTGGCGCTTTTGTATATTCATGAGGGTGAGTATGAAAAAGCCAGAAAACAGTTGAAGACAGCAGCAAAGATTGATAAGACCAATACCACTACTCTGAGATTTTTAAGAGAAATTGAGGAGCAGACAGGAAGAGCTACCAATCTGGACTCTCGATTTAAAATGAGAGAAAAAGAGGAAGAAAAGCAAAATGGGAGTGTTGTATATAAGTCTGGCAATGATACCATTATTCAGCCGCCGGAATATAAGGAAAAGAGTATTACTAATACATTGGTAAATCTACTTTTGGGACTTTTAGTAGGTGCAGCAGCACTCTGGTTTTTGGTTGTGCCTGCAAAGACGCAGAAAATCAATCAGGAGGCTAATAAAAAGGTTGTAGAATACAGCGGGAAAATGGCAACTCTGTCTGCGGAGCTTGCTCGTATGCAGGAGGAGATGGACGCTTCCACAGAGTCTGTTAATACAGCTCAGACTCAAATTCAGGAAGCAGGAGAAAAGGCTTCTGCTTATGAAAATCTGATAAAAGCATGGCAGGCGCATCGGGAGGAAAATTCTGATACAGCGGCAAATGCCATTGAAGGAGTTAATGCGGAGCTTCTTTCTGTAGAAGCAAAGAGTATGTACGACAGCATTATGAAATCCGTAGGTTCTACGGTCCGTAAAAAATATGTAAATAAAGCTTCTGCCGCTGCGGAAAGCGGAGATTATGATACTGCTATCGCCAATCTGGAAAAGGCTTTAAATATTGGAAAACAGGATAGAAATACCATGTTCCAGTTAGCACAGGCTTATGATAAGAAAGGTGACAAAGAAAATGCAAACCAGTGGTATCAGAAAATTATAGATGAATTTCCCGGAACAAAGGCAGCTTCTGATGCAAAAGATTATCTGGAAGCAAAGGAAGGCTCTGCGTCAGCTCCATCAGAGGGAAATGGAGAATCGTCAGAAGATGGAATACAGACAGGGGAAACTATAGAAGAATAAATACAGAAGAAAAACCTTGGAGAAAAGGCGTGTACGAAAGAGTATGCGTCTTTTTGCTGTTTTATACGAAATATTATTTTTCAGATTTTTGGATGCCGGCTCAGCTATTCCATAGCAAACGTAGTTATTTTCTTGTTTCTCTGCGTCGTTTATTAATGGAATGCTGAGTCTGAATCTCAAAATGGATATAGGTTATATGCGTAAAACAGAACTTGGAGTTAGGTGTGTGAATGATATTTAGAAAGGAAAGATAATGATGGAGGATAGAATTAAGAAAAGAGGAAATCAGTTGATTGTGTATGTTCCTAAGGAATTGGATCATCATTTCGCAGAGCAGATTACCCCACAGGTTGATAAGGAGTTGGAAAAGGGAATGATAAAGCAACTGATTTTTGATTTTTCGGAAACCAGTTTTATGGATAGTTCGGGAATTGGCATGGTAATGGGCAGAAAACGAATTTTAAGCTACAGTAAAGGCACAGTAGCAGCTATTCACGTAAATGACAGGGTTTTGAAGATTATGCAGCTTTCCGGTATTTACAAACATATTGAAATCAGTCAGGAACCGGTATGGAATTATAGAGTGAGATAAGGGGGGAGATTATGAACCGGTATAATAAAATGGTCCTGAAAGTGGAGAGTCGTTCTTGCAATGAAGGGCTGGCAAGAATTGCAGTGGCTGCATTCAGTACACAGCTAAATCCTACCTTAGAGGAGGTGGCAGATATTAAGACAGCGGTATCTGAGGCAATTACAAATTGTATTGTTCATGCGTATCAGCAGGAAACAGATATGATTACTATAGAATGCAGTAGCTGTCAAAGGGAGCTGACAGTGGTAGTACAGGATAAGGGAAAAGGAATTGAAGATGTGGAAAAGGCAATGGAACCTCTTTTTACCACAAAGCCTGAGCAGGACCGGTCAGGAATGGGATTTGCTTTTATGGAGGCTTTTATGGATGAGGTTTTTGTAGAGTCTAAACTTGGAGAAGGGACAACCGTAACCATGAAAAAAACAATAGGAAGACAGAAAAATGTCTTTGAGTAGGAGGGCTGTATGGATAATATCCTTGCCCTTATCGGGCGTGCACACCAGGGAGATAAGAGCGCAAGAGATATACTTACAGAAAAAAATATAGGACTGGTACATAGTATTGCCAGAAGATTTCAAAACAGAGGGGCTGAGTTAGAAGATTTGATACAGATAGGCTGTATTGGACTTTTAAAAGCCATAGATAAGTTTGATTTAAGTTATGAGGTAAAGTTTTCCACTTATGCAGTTCCCATGATAACGGGAGAAATCAAGCGTTTTTTAAGAGATGACGGCATGGTAAAAGTGAGTCGCTCTTTAAAGGAAGCAGCAGGAAAGGCTTATGCAGTAAGAGAAGAACTGTTGATGAAAACAGGAAAGGAGCCATCTATGGAGGAAATTGCCAAGGAATTGTCCGTGTCAAAAGAAGAGTTGATTATGGCAATGGAGTCCTCAGCTCAGGTGGAGTCTTTACAGAAAACTATTTACCAAAGTGACGGCAGTGATATTGCTTTGGAGGATAAGCTGCCTTATGAAAAGGATGAACAAGAGGAAGTTTTAGATAAGCTTCTTTTGGAAGATATATTGGGAAGTCTCAATGCAAGAGAAAGGGAGCTGATTTATCTGCGCTTTTTTAAAGAGAAAACCCAGACAAGCATTGCTCAAATGATGGGAATGTCTCAGGTGCAGGTTTCCAGACTGGAAAAGAAAATTTTAAAGGCACTGAGAGAGCGTTTATGATAATTTTTGCAAATTTGGGCATAATACTCCTTAAACTGTAAGGAGGTTGTCAGATGAGCGAGATTTTATATATACAGACAGAGAAAAATGTAGAAGTGCAAAGTCCTGAAATTTATTTACAGGATGTGGCAAAGCTTACATGCAATGACAGCAAGGTGTTAAATCGGAATAAAGTGCGAAAGGTTTTTTCTGTTCCAAATGGGACACCAGGCAGATATGTGATTTCTGCTGTGGATTTAATTCATGCAGTGGCAAAAGAAGAGCCGAATGTAGACGTTACCCATATTGGTGAGGCAAATCTTGTTGTTACTTATGAGAAAGCAAAGCATCAACAAAAATGGTATAGCTGGTTAAAGACATTATTGGTCTGTGTGCTGACTTTTTTTGGAGGTGCTTTTTCTATTATGACCTTTAATACAGATGTAGATACTGCAAATTTATTTTCTAAAATTTACACACAGTTTACCGGAGAAATAGCAGCAGGTCCAACGATTTTAGAATTCACCTATTCTTTGGGAATTGGGATTGGCGTTATCTTTTTCTTCAATCATTTTGGAAAGGGAAAGCTTACACAAGATCCGACACCGGTGGAAGTGCAGATGCGGCTGTATGAAGATGATGTGAACAAAACCCTGATTGCAGATAAAAACTGCAGCAAGAAAACACAAAAGGAGGAAAAATCTTAATGTGGCAGGGAGAAATTCTGGCAGGTATTGCAGGTATCTGCGGTGGAGCAGTGGTGGCAGTGGCGCTGGCAGCGTTTATTATAGAGCTGGGAATTATCCCGCGGTTTGCAGGGATTACCCATACGGCAGATCATATTTTTTTATATGAAAACTGTCTGATGCTTGGAAGTTTTCTGGGAAATTTGGTGTATATCTATCACTTGTCTGTTCCTTTGGGAAAAATTTTTGCAGGTGTAACAGGGCTTTTCTTCGGAGTGTTTTTAGGATGTTGGATTATTGCTCTTGTGGAGGTCGTGAACGTGTTTGCTGTAATGGCAAGACGTCTGGGATTGAAAAAGGGAATTGGATGGATTGTAATTTGCATTGCAGTGGGAAAAATGCTGGGGAGTCTTTTTCAATTTTTTGTTGCGTAACAATTGTTCATCAACGGAACACTGAGCTTATATTTGGGAAAAGTTTAAATCAGTTTGCATAAGAAAGGAATATGTTCCGCATACTAGGTTTAAAGGTGGTGAATAGGAAATGGATGCAAAGCAATATGAAAAATATGTAAAGGAAAAGACACCAACGCATAATTTGTTTTTGAATATGCTGGGAGCTTTTGTAAGTGGAGGAGTAATTTGTACTATTGGGCAAGTGATTTTAAATATCTGTAAAAATATGGGGTTAAATAAGGAAATCAGCGGCAGCTGGACTTCTTTGATTTTGATTTTGCTCAGTGTGCTTCTTACCGGTTTTAATATTTATCCCAAACTGGCGAAATGGGGTGGTGCAGGAACCTTAGTGCCAATTACAGGGTTTGCCAATTCCGTGGCAGCGCCTGCTATTGAATACCAGAAGGAGGGACAGGTTTTTGGAATTGGGTGTAAAATCTTTATTATAGCCGGACCTGTTATTTTATACGGAGTTTTAACATCTTCCTTGCTGGGATTGATTTATTATTTTTTGCATATATGGGGGATTGTGTAATGGAACAGATTGTGGGAAAACAGAGTATACAGTTTCAGCAGGCTGCCCATATATTAAGTGCGGCATCCATTGTAGGGAAAAAAGAGGGAGACGGACCACTCGGGAAATATTTTGACAAGGTAGGAGAGGAAGATGGACTCTTTGGATGTGCTTCCTGGGAGGAAGCAGAAAGCAATCTGCAAAAAGAAGCTGTATCTATGGCAATTGAAAAAGCAGGCATTGAAAAATGGCAGCTTCGTATGATTTATGCAGGAGATTTATTGGCGCAGACCATAGCTTCTTCGTTTGGTATTATAGGCTTTGACACACCGGTATATGGGCTTTATGGAGCGTGTTCCACTATAGGAGAGGCACTTTCTCTTTCTGCAATGGCGGTTTCAGGAGGGTATGCGCCCTATGTGGCGGCTGTTACATCTAGCCATTTCGGAAGTGCAGAGAAGGAATTTCGGTTTCCTTTAGGGTATGGAAACCAGAGACCTCTATCAGCTACATGGACCGTGACAGGAAGCGGTGCCTGCATTTTGGGTACAAAAGGCGGAAAAGCCAGAATTGTCGGAATTACTACAGGGAAAATCATAGATTATGGATTTAAAGACTCTTTAAACATGGGTGCCTGCATGGCACCGGCTGCTTGTGATACCATTTATCAAAACCTTATGGATTTTAATCGTCTGCCTGAGGACTATGATAGAATTATCACCGGTGATTTAGGGGAAGTAGGACAGAGAATTCTCTTTGATTTGATGAAAGAAAAAGGGTTTGATATTGAGAAACAGCACATGGACTGCGGTATTGAAATTTTTGATCAGAATACTCAGGACACTCATGCAGGAGGAAGTGGCTGCGGATGTGCTGCAGTTACTTTTGCTTCTTATATTCTTCCTAAAATAGAAAAGGGAGAGTGGAAGCGCATTTTATTTGTACCTACGGGAGCGCTGCTTTCCAAAGTCAGTTACAACGAGGGAAAAAGCGTGCCGGGGATCGCTCAGGCAGTGATTATTGAACATTGTTAGGAGAAAAAACTATGGAATACATCAACGCATTTTGGGTAGGAGGACTGATTTGTGCACTGGTGCAGATATTGCTGGAGAAGACAAAGCTGCTGCCCGGAAGGGTAATGGTTTTGCTGGTGTGCACAGGAGCAGTATTAGGAAGTTTTGGCATTTATGATAAATTGATTGCGTTTGCCGGAGCCGGGGCAAGTGTGCCGTTATTAGGATTTGGAAATACGCTGTTTAACGGTGTGAAAAAAGCAATTCTGGAACATGGATTTTTGGGGATTTTCATGGGGGGTTTTACTGCAAGTGCAGTGGGAATTGCTGCTGCGCTGATTTTTTCCTATCTGGCCAGTCTGATTTTTAAGCCAAAGATGAAAAACTAAGCTATACTTTTTCACTAATCAATAGTATAATAGTAGTGTTTATGTTAATTTATGAAAATAGAGTTTTGTATAAAGTGTGTATGAGGGATACGGGTAGATATCCGCATCCCTGCAGCACTTCATCAAATAACTCATAAAAAATGTAGTTACAGGAGGAAACGGAAAATGCTGCATGCATTCTCACGTTCAGAAGAACTATTAGGAAAAGAAGGACTTCAGATACTTGCAAATTCTAAAGTTGCAGTTTTTGGAATTGGAGGGGTAGGCTCTTATGTGGTAGAAGCATTGGCAAGGGCAGGGGTAGACAACCTGACTTTGGTAGACCATGATGAAGTGAGTCTGACAAATCTTAACAGACAGTTAGTTGCTCTGCGCTCTACCATGGGCAGGAAAAAGGTATCCGTAGCCAAAGAGAGAATTATGGATATCAATCAGGATGCGGTAGTACATACCTACGATACCTTTTTTAATGCAGATACAGCACAGCTGTTTGATTTTTCAGGATATGATTATATTGTAGATGCTGTTGATACAGTTTCTGCAAAGTTGCTTCTGATAGAGAAAGCAAAGGAAGCAAATGTGCCGGTGATTTCTTGCATGGGTACCGGAAATAAATTAAATCCGTCCTGTTTTCAAATTGCAGATATATCAAAGACCAGTGTATGCCCTCTTGCAAAGGTGATGCGCACAGAGCTGAAAAAGAGAAAGATTAAGAAAGTTAAGGTTTTATTTTCTACAGAAACGGTACATAAAGAGAGAAAAGGTGAACAGGTGGAGGTTAGAAGTGCAAGTAAACGGCCTGTTCCAGCAAGCGTCTCTTTTGTACCGGGAGTGGCAGGGCTTATGATAGCCGGAGAAGTAATTAAGGATTTGGTTTTTGGAAAGGGTAAAAGAGGATAAGAGGTATTAGAATGGAAAATAACAGCATTGAGAATATATTTTGCATGACTTTGGGCAGTGACAATGTGAGACTGCATGAACCAATGAAAAAGCATACGACTTTTCGTATCGGAGGACCGGCAGATTATTATCTTTGTCCTCACAGCACAGAGGAACTGCAGAAAATTCTTCAGATATGCAGGGAAAACAATATTGATTTCTTTATTTTGGGAAATGGAAGCAACCTTTTGGTAAGTGACAAGGGATATCGAGGTGCAGTAATCCAGTTATGGAAAAACTTCAGTGATATTATGGTGGAAGAAACTGCCGTTACTGTAAAAGCAGGTGCGCTTCTTTCTAAAGTTGCCGCAGAGGCATTGGAGGAAGGGCTTACAGGCATGGAATTTGCTTCTGGAATTCCGGGAACCATTGGCGGAGCAGTGGTGATGAATGCAGGTGCTTACGGCGGAGAGATGAAAGACATTATCAAAGAAGTCACAGTTCTTACAAAGAAAGGTGAAATACTGACACTTTCCAAAGAAGAAATGAAGTTTGGATACAGAACCAGCGCTGTAAAGGAAAAAGGTTATGTGGTGATTTCCGTAGTTTTACAGCTTGAAAAAGGTGATAAAGAAGAAATTCGCAAAGTGATGGATGATTTAAAAGAAAGACGTGTGACAAAGCAGCCTTTAGATATGCCAAGTGCAGGTAGCACATTTAAAAGACCGGAAGGATATTTTGCGGGTAAGCTGATTATGGATGCGGGGCTTCGGGGATTTTCTGTAGGCGGTGCACAGATTTCAGAAAAACATTGTGGATTTGTAGTGAATAAAGGCAATGCAACCGCAGCTGATGTTCTAGGACTTATTGGAGAAGTCCAGAAAAGAGTACAGGAACAGTTCGGAGTTGTTTTAGAGCCTGAAGTGAAGTTTTTGGGAGAATTTTAGGAGGAAGTATGCGGTTTGTAATTGTGACAGGAATGTCAGGTGCCGGAAAAAGTACAGCACTGAAAATGCTGGAGGATATGGAGTATTTTTGCGTGGATAATCTTCCGGTTATGTTAATTGAAAAATTTGTACGGCTTTTAAGAGATGGCGGACCGGGAGAAATCGAAAAGGTTGCGGTAGGTGTGGATATTCGTAACGGAAAGGCATTGGATGAACTGGAAACGGTTCTTGAAAATATCAATTTTTCAGGAGTGGGAATTGAAATTCTGTTTTTAGATGCAGATGACGATGTTTTGGTAAGACGTTATAAAGAGAGCAGACGAAGCCATCCTCTGGCAGTAGGCGGCAGAGTAGATGAGGGAATTCGTAAAGAAAGAGAAAGACTGCGCTTTTTAAAAGAATATGCGGACTATATTTTAGATACCAGCAAGCTTTTGACCAGAGAGCTGAAGGCAGAGTTGGAAAAGATTTTTGTGGAAAACAGAAGCTTTAAAAATCTTATGGTTACGGTGTTGTCCTTTGGATTTAAGTACGGTATTCCGCAGGATGCAGATTTGGTGTTTGATGTGAGATTTTTGCCAAATCCCTATTATATTGAGGAACTGCGTCCGTTAAGCGGCAATGATCATCCTGTCAGTGATTATGTTATGAGTTTTGACTTGGCCCATGAATTTTCAGATAAGCTGGAAGATATGATTCGCTTTTTAATTCCTAATTATATTACAGAAGGAAAAACACAGCTGGTAATTGCTGTAGGCTGTACCGGCGGTAAACATCGTTCCGTAACTCTTGCAAATGAGCTTTACCGAAGATTAGGCGAAAATGAAGAATATGGAATTCGTGTGGAACATAGAGATATAGAAAAGGATGGAAAAAAATGTCTTTCTCTGGAAGTGTAAAGGAGGAATTGCTTCGATATGAAGGCAGCGCAAGGCACTGTTGTATTGCAGAATTGGCTGCCATGATTGCTTTTCATGGAGAAATTGTGTACGCGCCACAGGGGGAATTAACCCTTACCATATCTTCGGAAAATGAAAGTATTCTTAGAAAGGTCTTTACATTACTGGAAAAAACGTTTACAATGGAACTCAAAGTTTCTACTGATAGACAAATAGTCAGGAAAAACAACCGATTTACTATTGATATAGATGATACAGAATTGACCGTTAAAATACTGCAGGCAGTAAAACTACTCAGCGTGGACAGAAGACCTGTGACGACAAATGCTTTGGTCAATCCTATTATCATTCAAAGGAACTGTTGTAAACGTGCATTTTTAAGAGGTGCATTTTTATGTGCTGGCTCTATTAGCGACCCCGAAAAGTTTTATCATTTCGAGGTGGTTTGTACAACGCCGGAAAAGGCACAACAGATGCAGGAGCTTATACAGTCATTTGGAATTGATGCCAAAATTGTAAAGCGCAAAAAGTATGAAGTTGTTTATGTGAAAGAAGGAGCACAAATCGTAGAACTTTTAGGTCTTATGGGAGCAGGAGTGTCTCTGATGAATTTGGAAAATGTCCGGATATTAAAAGGGATGCGAAATACTGTAAACAGAAAGGTGAACTGCGAGACAGCGAATATTAATAAGACTGTAAATGCGGCAGTAAAGCAGGTAGACGATATTATATATATCCGCAATACTGTAGGACTTCACAGATTGCCTGAAAATTTGGAGGAGACAGCCTTATTAAGATTAGAATATCCGCAGGCATCATTAAAAGAATTAGGCAGTTTACTGTCTGCTCCGGTAGGCAAGTCAGGTATTAACCACAGATTAAGGAAAATTTGCAGTATAGCAGAACAGCTCAGAGGATTCAAGGAGGAACAGGTATGATTAGGAAGCCAATTACCATCGGGATTTCAAATGGTTTTGAAGCAAGACCAATCGCAATGCTCGTACAGGTGGCAAGTCAGTATGCCAGCAGCATTTATTTAGAGAGCGAAGCAAAAAAAGTAAATGCTAAAAGCATTATGGGCATGATGAGTTTGGGATTAGACGTTGGTGAGAGTGTAACAGTTTCTGTTGATGGCGCAGATGAAGAAGAAGCCATGAAAAGTATTGAAAAATACTTGAGCAAAAAAGAAGAAGTGTAAGCTCTGCATACCGAAAATGAAAAAGAAAATCAAGAGGGAGATGTGGCATGAAGCTGCGTCTCCTTTTTTAATTTCATATGGAAATTGAGTCCTATGAAATCAAAATGCTTTGAAAGATCGCACTGCGGCAGAATACGGGCAAGGCATCTTGCAATCGGAACAAAGATGTAGTAAAATCGAGAAAGATGAAAGAACAGGAGGTTTTTAGACATGAAGACAGAAAATGCGTGGAAAAAGTACACAGACACAACAGAGGTATTTCAGTTTAACGAAAAGTATAAAGCTTTTATTAGTAGTTGTAAGACAGAACGTGAATGTATTTCCGAAATGATTTCTCGGGCAAAGGTTGCAGGCTATCGCAACCTTGACGATGTAATTGCAAATAAGGAAACATTACAGGCAGGTGATAAGGTGTATGCCAATAATATGGATAAAACTCTGGCAATGTATATTATTGGTGAAGAGCCTATGGAAAAGGGTATGAGAATTTTAGGTGCTCATGTAGACTCTCCTCGTATTGATTTAAAGCAAAATCCGCTGTATGAGGATCAGGAGCTGGCTCTTTTAGATACACATTACTATGGCGGAGTAAAGAAATACCAGTGGGTGACAATTCCTTTGGCATTACATGGTGTTGTTGCAAAGAAAAATGGACAGGTAGTTCAGGTTGTTATTGGTGAAGATGAAACAGATCCTGTTTTCGGTATTTCCGATTTATTAATCCATCTTTCCGCAAAACAGCTTCAGAAACCGGCAGCAGAAGTGGTTGAAGGGGAAAATCTTAATGTGCTGGTAGGAAGCATTCCTCTTTCCGGTGAGGAAGAAGAACCTGTAAAAGCACAAATTCTTCAGATTTTAAAAGAAAAATACGATATGGAAGAAGAAGATTTTCTTTCCGCAGAATTTGAAGTTGTTCCTGCAGGAAAAGCTAGAGATTATGGATTTGACAGAAGTATGATTATGGGATACGGACATGATGACAGAGTTTGTGCATATCCATCCTTTGAAGCAATGTTGGCACAGGATAAAGTAAAATACACAGCAGTGTGTCTTTTAGTAGATAAGGAAGAAATTGGAAGTGTGGGAGCAACTGGTATGCAGTCACGTTTTTTTGAAAATGCTACAGCAGAAGTGATGTATGCAGCAAATCAGTATAGCGAGCTGCTTTTACGCAGAGCACTGAAAAACTCTATGATGCTGTCTTCTGATGTAAGCGCCGGCTTTGATCCAAACTTCCCGGAAGTAATGGAAAAGAAAAACAGCGCATACTTAGGTCATGGAATTACTTTTAATAAATATACCGGTTCCAGAGGTAAGAGTGGTTCTAATGATGCAAATCCAGAATACATAGCAAAACTGCGTAAAGTTATGGATGATAATCATGTAGCATTCCAGACAGCGGAACTTGGAAAAGTTGATCAGGGAGGCGGCGGAACAATCGCTTACATTTTGGCAAACTATAATATGGAAGTAATTGACTGTGGTGTACCGGTATTAAACATGCACGCACCGTGGGAAATTATAAGTAAAGTGGATATTTATGAAGCATACAGAGGTTATTGTGCATTTCTGAAAGATATGTAAATAGAAATTTGCTCTATACATCTTCGCTGAAAGATGTTAATATAGATTATATTATGAAACTATGCGGCGAAGCTGTAAAGTAAGGAGTACACAAATGTCAAAAGTATTGAAATTTATTGTGAACCTGGTGGTTCTCCTGTCCATAGTCGTGGCGGCAGCTCTTTTAGTGCCTCCTTTAGTGGGCGTGGATACTGTTATAAATGATAACTCAAATATAGAAACAAACCTTCCTGTGGGAGCTGTTGCATACGGCAGACAGGTGGACACAAAAGAATTGGATAAAAAGGATAAGATTATTTATATCGAAGGTTCAGTACAGTATGTATACGAAATTCAGGATATGGACACAACAGCAGGTGTCTATAAAGTGGAAGATGTATATAACAAGAATAGCGATACCGAAAGTGTTACATTACAGGATAGGGTATCAAAAGCAGTGATAACTATTCCATTTATCGGATATGCAGCGATTGCTTTGCAGAGTAAAACAGGATTGATGGTTGTGGGAGCTGTAATTATTCTTCTGATTATCTTATTTATTCTTTCTGAGGTTCTTCGCAGAGGTGATGACGAAGATGACGAGGATGAGGATGAAGACGAAGAAGACTATGAGGAAGATGGTGATGACGAAGAGGAAGAACCGGGATACTGGGAACGCCGTCGTCTGAAAAAAGAAGAAAAGCGCCGTCAAAAAGAAGCGGAGTATGAGGAATACGAAGAAGATGACGACGATGAGGAAGAAGAGGAAGAGTTGAGCGCCAAGGAACGCCGTCGTCTGAAAAAAGAAGAAAAACGAAGACGTAAATTGGAGAAAAAGGGACTTCTGGAAGAAGATAATGAAGGACAGGAAGAGATGAATGATACTTTTGTTTCGGAAAATACATCTTCTGAAACTACACAGGAACTTCAGGGGTTTGATGAAGCTATGAAAGATGCAATGTCTTCTATTGCTTCGGGGATTGCACAGGTAAGTGAACCTGAGAATGTTCCGGATGCAACGGTAGTTATGCCTGATGTAGAGGAATTGGAAAAAGCTGTACAAGAGGTAGAAACAGCATCAGAGATAACAGAGGAACTTCAGGAGTCGGAATTTACAGAATCAGAACCTCAGATGGAAACAGAAGAAGTTTTGGAAGTTGGTGAAGAACAGAGAACAGAAGACGTTGAAGATGATGTGCCGGAAGACATTATAATAGAAGAAACGCAAACGGAAACATCTGTAGAGGAAGAAATTCCCGTAAATGTAAACGCTGTTCCAAAGACACCGAGTGTAGATGAACTGCTGGCAAAAGCAGCAGCATCTGGCGAGCAGCCAGAAGTGAAAAAGGATGAAGAAAACGAAGTAACACTTCTTGATTATTCAAACTTATTATAATGAGAAGTAACGCTGTACCTATAATTGTAATATTATGGGTACAGTGTTTTTTATTTATGGGCTTAAGCCTGTTGAGTGGGCGGAGTTTTTCGTTGTTCCGAAAAATGTAGTCCACGAAACAATAAACCACCCGCTA
>RCNH01000542.1_pt1 | contig 15179 bp, 11 predicted proteins | sample 2041161 | NCBI WGS metagenome assembly RCNH01 (sample SAMN09708215, study PRJNA481090) | Feces metagenome, whole genome shotgun sequencing project. | biome: feces | host: Leptonychotes weddellii | place: Antarctica: Sion Island | collected 2010-03-01 | reverse complement strand
TCGACCACTGTCTTCTTTGCCTCATCAATGCCCATTGCATCACGCTTTGATTCAAGAGCTGCAATCTCCCTATCATTTGAGTCAATTACGTCTTCGAATGCCTTGATTGCCTTCTTTACCTCATCAATCCTTGCGAGAGAATTGTCTTTATCTGCTCGTGATTTCTCCATGCGAGCTTGAGCCTCAGAGATTTTATCAGGCATATCATTTACAGGAATTGATGCCTCTAATCCCTCTATGTCAGACTGCTTGTTTTGAATCTGATCAACGAGCTCGTCGAGATTAGACTTATGCTGCTCGAGCTTAGCACTCAGCGATTCAAGCTCACCCTTGAGATTTTTAATAGACTCTTTTACCTCGTCCAGATTGACATAGTACTTATCTAGGATTGGGAAACTATTTGTCTCATAGGTAGTTCTAATAGGGCTAGCCTCTCGACGAGACCTCCTTGAGCGGGTTTCAGCAGAAGGTTTAAAGCCCTCATTATTTAAGTATCTCTTGTAATCTCTAAGGACCTTTGCCTTTTGTCTTGCTTGGATACCTGGACTGTATACCGTCTTGTAATTTTCGATATCAGCATCATCGAAGAATCCCTTTTCCTTAAGGAATTCCGTGTACAAGTCTTTCATACGCTCTGGAGAATATACACGTTTAGAAACTTCAACACCCTCACTGCTCTTCTTTACAATCCACTCACCCTCACGTACTTTTGTGATAGTAGGCTCAACAGAGTCATTGAATGGATAATCACCCTCAAGGTTACTAATGTGACGAGGCAGAAGAGAAATAATTCCACCTTCCTTACCACCAATAAATCCATACGTACTCGATCCGCTAATATCAGGAATGATGCCTTCTTTTACTTCCTGTGGATCACTACGAAGAATATTATTTATGAGAATAGTCCACTCATACAATCCATCTGTAGACAACCCATTAGCTTTATATATATCTATAAGTGAACCTGGAACTGCACTTCTACCATACTCAAAGGCTTCTTCCCATGTATACCAACCCTGATCTACACCATATTTAACCTTATTAAATGCAAGGACTGATTTTGTAATAATGTCTGAAGCTGTTGCATACTTATCGCCACTATAGCCAGCAGCACCGTAATGGGTAGGCGTTGGGTAATAACCTCCATCAATCCTGTCAATAAGCAATGCAGCAAACATCAAGGAAGATGGGTCAGTAAGAATCTCAGGCTTGTATTTCAACACCCCCTGTCTTCTTGCAATATCAATCATGTCATTTAAGGCATTATCGAATGTTTTGAAGGCTTCAAGTGTTCCAAGGAAGTTAGCAATATCTGAGGCTGACTCCTTCTTTCCGATTCCAACGCCACCTAAAGCAGAGACAAAATCATCTTCAGTTATTTTATATTTAGAATCACTCGTGAAATACTCATCCAAGTAAGTCATCATGTCATCAGGGAGGTCGTACTTATTTCCTGAGGTGTAAAGCGGATTGTCTCGATTAAGACCATCAAGATATTGAGGACGAAGCCATTTCATAAAGCCTTGCATTCCAAGTTCTGCACGGTCATAGTTATTTTCATCAATCCTACTATTGATAGAGTTAATCCAATCGAAGGCCATTGCTGCCTGTTTGTCTAACTTTTCTAGATCCTCAACGTAATCTTTCTTTAACAGCTCATCGTTAGCTTTTGAGATTCCTTCTTCAGTAGTTAGAGCTTCTAATTCAGCAAGCTTCTCAGTCTTATCCTGTGCAGATCCTTCGACACCCTTAATGGTCTCTTCAAGAGCAGCCTTCCTATGAGTTAGGTCCTCTAATTCCTATTTCATTTGAGAGACAGTAGCTGTCTTGCTTAAAATTTCTGCTTCAATCTCGTCGCGTTTCTTAGTGAGCTCAGAGATTTCCTGCTCGATTTTAGCGATTTCTAAATCTAGCGTCTCAACACCCTTGGTGAGACTTTCCATTTCGCTATTTTGCTTTTCAATCTCTGCTTGCTGCGCTGCGCTATCTGCTTTCTTTAATTCAATTTGATCATTAAGATGCTGAATTTCTTCAGTAATAGCAGCTATATTTTCTTTTGATTTAGAGATATCTTCTTCTGTCTTTGAAACGTCAGTCTGCAACTGATTTTCAGCAGCCTCTAGATTCTTGATTGCTTCTTCAGCTTTTGTTTTAGCGGTATTATGCTCGTCAATTTGGCTGGTAGAAGCTGTGATATCCGCTTTAGCATCGTCAACGGACTTGTGATTGTTCTTCTCTTTTAAAGATTCGGAAACATCGGAAAGTTTTTGTCTATTTTCCTTTTCCTGCTTATGTGCCGCATCAATGTTTTCCTGTGCTTCAACAACCTTAGCCTCTGCCAAACCAGCAGACTCTTCGGCATCCTTTAAAGTCTTTTCACATTCTTTGACGTTGTCATGAGCGTCTGAAGAAATCTGGGTTTTCTTAGTGAGGTCTGATTGAGCTTCGTCCAATCTGTCCTTTGCTTCCTTGCTTGTTTGTGGGGCATGATCATGAACAACCGTATCACTCTTGGATTCCCGATCTCTGTCAGCAGGCTGAACTTCCTCAGCGACAACTTGCGATGCCATGAATGGTGTGCTAACTGCTGTAACTACAGCTGCAGCCATTAGTTTTGAGCTTAAATTTGAAGATTTAACATTGTTAATTTTCATGCCAAACTCCCGTTTTAGGTTATTCCCCTTTCCCACAGGTGCACACGTTATTAGAGAGGGGATTACGTTTATTTGTAGATATGAATAAAATTATCAAATAAAAAAAAATGTCAAATTAACTCAGTGCATAAAACCTTAAGTTATATGCACTTTGTTTTAAATAAAAGACAAGGTAGACATACAAAAAGACAGGACGACTACGCCGTCCTGTCTAGGAAAATATATATAAAACTGTAATTTTATTTTATTTTGACAATTTACTTAACGACCTCTCCATCCATGTAAACAGATTCAAGGTTCAAAGCGTCGTCCAAGACTACAAAGTCAGCATGGCGTCCAGGAAGAATAAATCCACATACGTCGTCGATGTTATTGGCACGAGCAGCAACTGCCGTTCCCATCTCCACTGCCTGCTCAGCAGTTACAATTCCCCAGGTATATACATTGCGAACCGCCTGAGCCATCGTAATGACAGAGCCTGCAATAGAGTCACCATTCTTCAGACGGCAAATACCATCTTTCATAATGATAGGGAAATCGCCCAGCATGTATTCGCCCTCAGGCATACCGCCACAGCGCAAGCAATCGGATACAAGCAAAACATGCTGGTAGCCCTTAGCTTCAACCAATGCCTTGCAAGCGTATTTATTGACGTGAATACCGTCGCAAATCAGCTCCGCGTACGTATTAGACGTACACATGGCAAGTCCCACAAGACCAGGTTCGCGGTGGTGCAGACCGCTCATTCCATTGTAGGTATGGACAAACACGGAGGCTCCCGCGTTTACAACACCCATTCCCTCATCGAAGGTTGCATCTGAGTGACCAAGAGCGCATACGACGCCCATCTCCTTCAGACGAGCTGCATACTCCTTTGAATGCTCACACTCAGGTGCAATGGCGCTTTTCTGTATAAGGCCCTCTGCAGCCTCTTGCCACTCGGCAAAGATCTCAAGCGATGGATCCATCATATACGCAGGATTTTGAGCGCCCTTATGCTTCTCGGTAAAGAAAGGACCCTCGAGGAAGATTCCCGCAACGCGAGCACCCTGATAACCAGGACGCCTCATGTGATTTGACTGGGCAACCGACTCGCAGGCATGAAGGGTATCTTCAACACTTGCCGTAAGGGTGGTAGGAAGCCAGGTGGTAGTACCTGCTTTTGCAAGACCAAGAGATGCTTCCAAGACACCCTCAGGGTTTTGATCCATGATGTCGTGATTCAAAAATCCATGGATGTGGGTATCTACAAATCCAGGAGCAATGCTCTTACCAGGGAATTCAACAACTTCAAGGTCAGTACCTTCAGGAATTTCCTGATGCCAGGCTCCAAACTTTCCCTCACAAACCTCGAGGTATCCTGAATCCTTACATCCTCCTGGAAGGAAGTACTTTGCTGCCTTAATAAGATAGCTGTTCATTACTCTGCCTCATAAGCGTGGATGGTAACACCTTTAACGACGCGGTTTACGGTACCTGTTGCACTAGGAGTGTCAGGAGTGTTGCCAACCTTGATGCTGGTCAAAAGCGCAAACATCTGAGCGACCATGACATAAGGAAGAGCAAGGTATGCTGCAGGGAGCGTAGTGTGCTTATCTGCAAAGGTGAAAGAAACACCTTCAAACTTCGTATCCTGTGGCTGCTGGATTGCAATAGTTTCGCATGCGATCTTATCTCCTGCGATTTCGTTAAGAATATCGAGGTCATAGTCGCGTGTATAGCCATCGTTGGATACAAATACAAAGACGAGGGTCTTGGAATCGATAAATGACTTAGGTCCGTGCCTGTAGCCCATGGATGAGTCGTGTGAAGTTGCAATCTGTCCTGCTGCAAGCTCAAGTACCTTAAGCTGTGCCTCCTGAGCCAAACCTGCAAGGCCTGCAGATCCAAGGTAGGTTACACGGTTGTACTCGAGGAATACGAGGTTTTGAATTTCTTCCTCACGCTCAAGCACTTCCCTACCCATAGAGCAAGCGGTAGCGACCCACTTTTCCTTATTCTCTTCAGGATTGCTATCGAAGATCAAGGTAGCCAAAAGCTCCATGCAAGAGTAGCTTCCGGTCATAGCAAAGCCCTGATCGTTAGCTTCTGGAAGCAAGAGGGTCAAAGCACGGTCGTCGTCCTTGTAGCCCTGAGCAAGCTTGCCTTCAGGAGCACAGGTGATGTTCAAAAGGAGAATGTCGTCGCAAACGGCAAGAGCACGCTCGACGGCAGCGAGAGACTCAGGAGAGTTTCCTGAGCGCGCAAATGATACAAGGATGGTAGGATGGTCGCGCCTGAGATACTCAGCAGGAGCAGCTACGATATCGGTTGTTGCAATAGACTTGAAGCTAAAGCCCTTCTTTCCAAATCTCGTGAGATAAGGATTGATAGTATCTCCAACATAAGCGCTGGTACCAGCTCCGGTAAATACAACATTGCACTCAGTGTCCTTGCCCATCTCTTGAGCACGAGAAAGAAAAGCGTCAATCTGCTCTTTGTGCTCTTTGTAAATAGCGAGGGTTTGAGCCCAAAGTTCTGGCTGCTGATTGATTTCTTTTACCGTAATGTGAGCACCGAGTTTTTCGAGATGCTGCTGGGGATCTTGAAACATTCCTTACCTCCAAAAGACGCACGTTATTTATGATTTATAAAGAGTAACTTTATACTTAAATAGGTCGGCTCTCGCCACAGAGCGCGTGTATTCGACAATCTGACCGGTATCGGTAAATGTCTGGCGAATGAGCCTTAACACTGCACTATTTTCGGCAATCGCAAGATCCTTAGCTTCGAGATCAGATGCCAATGATGCAGAGAATTCTTCCTCAGCAACACCGATATTGAAGGCATAGTCTTGCTCGACAATGGTGTAGAGTGGCTTTTTGGCACACTCTGCCTCAGATAGGAACGGGAAGAGCTTGCGAGGAAGGTAGGACTCCTCGATCATCATAGGAATGTCATCGGCCAGACGCAGGCGCTTGAGGTGGATGACTTTCTCCCACATAGGAAGATGAAGTCCTTTGGCGATGGCTTTATTTGCCTCGATAATTTCAAAATTCAAGATATGAGTCTTTGGAACACGTCCAAGGTTTTTCATATGCTCAGTAAAAGAATAGGCTTCGCTTAGATTAGCCTCACCTGTATGGGTTTTAGCTACAAACGTACCTTTACCATGTATTCTTTCAACAATGCCAAGCTTTTCGAGTTCATGAAGGGCAAGACGGACTGTAGTTCGACTCAATCCGTATTGTTGAGATAGCTCACGTTCGGAGGGAAGTAAATCTCCCGTACTCATTTCGTTATCGATTTTATCTCTCAGAAGGTGAGCTAGCTGATTGTAGAGAGGCTCCTTGCCAATGCTACCCATCATAACCTCCTTAAAATATCCTCCCCGCTCGCGCAGGGAGGATACCGTACACATTAAGCCCAGATAACTGGGAATACACCGAATCCAGAACCAAGGAGACCGATGAGCAAAAGCAAACCGATGCACTTGATTGGAGTCCAGTTGCGCTTAGTCATGAGTCCGTAGAGCATCATGGTAATTGCAAGAGGAATAATCTTAGGGCAAATGCCGTCAAGGATCTTCTGAATGTCGATAGTTACTGGCTTTTCAATCTGCTCGACGATAGTTACGCGAGAGCTGCCGTTCTCGAGGTCTACTACCTCAGCGCCGCCCTGAAGCTTTACAGACTCAGGATCAGCCTTGTACTGAACATAGTTACCCTCAGAGAAGATAAGCTTATCGAAAGAACCAGACATAAGGTCGTCGTTTGAAACAACTGTGGTTGTAGTAGTTGCTTCAAAGGTGGTACCGTTAGGAATGTTGACGTTGAGGGCAGTTCCTCCGTAGCATACAGTCAAGCATCCAACGATGAATACACCCAAGATGGAAGCTGCACGAGTGAACTCTTTAGCATTTTGCGTCAAGATATCAATTGCAGAGGTTCCCATCTTGTAAGACCAGTTCATCAACCAATAACGAAGCGCAAACTGAGCTACGTTGAAGATGATGAGGAACAAGAATGGAGCAAAGATGCTACCATTGATTGCCATGTTAGAGCAGATACCTGCAGTAATTGGAACGAGGGTAAACCAGAAGAGTGCATCTCCGATTCCGCCCAAAGGTCCCATTGCAGCAACACGAACAGCACGGATGGTAGGAATATCAGCCTTGTGCTGCTCCATTGAAAGTACGATACCCATTACGAAGGTTACCAAGAATGGGTGGGTGTTGAAGAACTCGAGGTTGTGGCTCATGGAAGCTGCGAGGTCTTCCTTGTTGTCACCATGGATCTTCTCAAGACCAGGCAAGATGGAATAGAGCCAACCTGCAGCCTGCATGCGCTCATAGTTAAATGAACCCTGGAGGAATACAGAACGCCAAGCCATCTTGTTGAGTGTCTTTTGATCTAGAGGAGCACTAGGAGTGGTGTTCTCATAGTAATCTGGGATATTATATGCCATTTTCCTCATCTCCTCCCACGGTCATAACACTGTTCTGCTTAAACTTGGTCTGGATCTGGTAATCCCAGTAAGCGATTGCAAATCCGATAACAGCAAGGATAAGAAGAGCAGGAGTGCTCAAAGAAGCCTGAGCAACAACGATAATTGCTGCTGCGAATCCCAAGAAGTAGAATCCCCAAAGCTCTTTGGAAATCATTACCTTCAAAAGGATTGCAAATCCAACAAAGCGCATCATTCCACCAGCTGCGCTGAGGCCCTTCATGAACCATGCTGGAATAGCGCCTACAACCTGATCACCAAAGGAAGCTCCTCCTACGAAGAAGAGAGTTACAATGGTGCCGAACAAAAGACCCAAAGCGCCCATGGAGAGATAGTTAATCTTCTCGATGCCCTTAGTGTCTCCCTTAGCAGCATACTCATCAGCTTTTGCCATGATTGGACTCATTACAGTAAAGAGCAAAGTTACTGCATACTGTCCAAGCAAAGCAAATGGAATTGCAGCAGCTGCTGCAGCGAGAGGCTCCATCTTAAGCGTGATCGCAAAGACTGCAGCCATAATGCCGCCGATAACTGCGTTAGGTGGCTGTGCGCCTCCTACTGGCATGTTACCGATTGTCATGAGCTGGTACGTTCCACCGACGATCAAGCCGGTATTAACGTCGCCTAAGATAAGACCGATAACCATACCGGTTACAATAGGCTGATACAGCGACTCCAAAAAGCTAAATTGGTCGATACCCGCGATAAAAGCTACGAGGAAAACCAATAAGACCTGGATGAAGCTATAATCCATCTCATTCACCCCTTTCATACGCAACACTACTGGACAGCTCCCATGCTTCCAGCTCCTGTTCAATCCCCTTAATTGAACAGCTTATCTATGTCCTCCACCTTTGTGGTTGGAACGCGTTGGATAAAGAGCTCTACACCCTTTTCGCGTAGTTTTTGGAAGGCATCAACATCCTTATCGTCTACTGCAACACAAGTTGCAACCTGGCGCTTTCCATCTGCCATGTGCATGTTGCCGATGTTGAGCTTTTCAATTGGAACTCCACCTTCTACAAGGCGAAGGGCATCTTCTGGGCTTTCAACGATGATAAAAATGTGCTGGCTAGGTGCAGCTTTGTGAATAATATCGATGGTCTTCTGAATGGTGAAGTAGCGTGTTGCTACACCTGCTGGAGCTGCCATGTCCATGAGGTTTTGCCTCATCTTATTTCCAGCTACAACGTCATTTGCAACCAAAATAAGGTTTGCTCCGATAGTTCCATTCCACTGAGTTGCAACCTGTCCATGAATCAGACGATTGTCGATGCGGGTTAAGAGAATGTTTGGTTCACTCATTTTGTACTCCTATTTAACGATTTCCTGAATTGCATAACGAGAAACTTCAATAACTGTATCTTTAGCAACCTCAACGTCGCAGGTTTCCATACCTACACGACGAAGCTTTCCGTAAAGACCGCCGGCAAACATTACCTTTTGTCCGACTCTAAGATTCTTGTGCATGTCCTCAAGAAATCCCGTTTGCTTCTTTACTCCCTTGGAGCTAAACCAGAAGTAAATAAGGGCAAGGACGGTCAAGAAAACAAGAAGAACGATTGAAGATGCAAGGATATTTGACCAAAGGTTTTCCATTAGATACCCTCACCTTCCTCTTCCTCATCAAATCCGAGCATATCGATTGACTTGTGCTCGACAGATGTCTTTCCAGCTTCTACTGCTGCCTGAGCCAAAGAAAGTGCGGTATCTTTCTCACCCCTTGAGCAAAGAATCTCAAGCAACATACCAAGATTGGTGCCACCAATGACCTCTACCTCGGGGATCTCAGAAGCAATCATCATTGCCTGATTGAAAGGACTTCCACCCAAAATATCGCAGAATACAAGGCAAGATCCCTGCTCCTCCACGTAGGATTCAATCTGCTCTCTGAGCCTCACAGGGAAGGAAGCTGCCTCCTGATCGGTAAAAGTAATAGGGGTAAAAGAGTCTTGTGGTCCAGCAATCATCTCAACTGCACTAGCTAAACCGAGTGCAAATTCACCATGTCCTGTAAGTATGCATCCGACCATCAAATTCCTCCTTGAACGGGCTTTTAGCAGGTTACTACCAGTTACTATCTAATACCAGTATACCCTTGGCTAAGTATAATAATCTAAACATGTTACTTTATTTATCTCATATCTAATGTATATTACAAAACGTTGTTGTCACTGGTATTAAAATTGAAATATTTTAGATACCAGTACTATCTACCTTTAGTTCTTTGAGGCGAAAAATACGCAGGTAAAATAATAAATATCATTTTTTAAACTATACGAATCTGCCGAGTGGTTGAATAATTGACCTAACTGGAATTGGTATCTTTTGATACAAGTAAAGGGCGCACCAAAGATGCGCCCTTAGGAGGTCAAACTGTATTTGAATGGTACTTATACGCGACGCTTAAAGCTCGCTACACCCACAAGCATGATACCAATCGCACCTACTGTGAGTGCTCCTCCACCAAGATCAGATGTCTTAGGAACACTTGGTACCTCTGGTTGAGGTGGTTGAGGTGGTTTAGGTGGTTCTGGTACCGGTGGTTTAGGTGGTTCTGGCACCGGTGGCTTAGGTGGTTCTGGTACCGGTGGCTTTGGAACTGGAGGCTTTGGAACCGGTGGCTTAGGTGGTTCTGGAACGTCAGGATCCGGTGGATCTGGAACTGGAGGCTCTGGAACGTTAGGATCTGGTGGTTCTGGAACTGGAGGCTCGATTGCCTTGTTTACGATTGTAAATCCGTCCTTAGCCGTTCCACCTGTGGTAGAGATAAAGCCCTCTACCTTGATTTCCTTGATGGAGTAGGCAATTTCTACGCCATCTTTCTCCAATGGAAGGTTTTCGAACGCTCCCTTCCACTCACCTGCTTTAGTAAGCGTTAAGGTCTTATCGGTATCAACTCCATCTGCTACAAGTACAACCACAATGCTATCTGGCAGCTTTACCTCTGGGTTTGGAGTAAGATCCCAGGTCTTGACCACATCAATGCGCGTCAGCTTCTCGATATACGAATTGGTAATCGTTTGAGTAAAGAGACCTGCAGCATCGTCGAAGACAGCTTCCATAGCTGTCACTGTAAAGTCAGCTTTGAGATCCATGCCGTCTTTCAGAACAGCAATCTCTTCTACGGTGTACTCGTAGGCAACTCCCTCATCGTTGACCTTAGGAAGGCTTGAGAGCGTATAGATACCGTCTGCAAAGGTAACTTGAGGAACGATGGTATCCTCGACTACAACGCCTGCCTTCTCTACATTTGCAGTGAAGGTAAACTGAGCGCCTGCGCCGTCTACAAGATCAGTTGAGGTCTTATCGAAGAAGAGCTCCTGGGTGGCGTCTCCAGACTTCATAACGAGCTTGAACTTAGGAGTAAACTCATCGGAAGGCTTACTGGTAGGCAAGTTCTCCCAATTTTTCGTAAGCTTAAAGCCAACAAATTCAGTAGGAACCAAAGGTGGCTCATCTGCCGTATTGATTAGCGTAAAACCTACGTTCTGTGTTCCCTTAAAAGCTGAGGTAAAGCCCTCTACATTAACTTCCTTAATGGTGTAGGCAAGAGGAATTCCGTTCTTTGAGGTTGGAAGGTTAGTGAACTTACCACTCCAGCCCTCATCTGCCCTCAGCGTTAGGACCTGATCGGTCTCATTGCCGTTGACCACAAGCTTAACTTCAATAGTTTCTGGAATCTGAGCATCCTTATTCTTCGTCGTATCCCAGACCTTAGAAACATTGATGTCAATGTAGTCGACATTGTGAGTATTAACCACTTCGGTCGAGTAAATACCCTCAGCAAGGTCGAACTCCATTGGACTTACCACTACATCGAAATCGGCAGATACGTCTTCTCCATTATGAGAGATGCTCACTTCCTCAACGCTAAAGGTGTACATATTACCTTGAGCATCACCTTCTGGAAGATTGGAAATAGTGTACACATCATTATTGAAAGCAACTGCTGGAGTAATTGGAGTATCGACCACTCCCCCATTTTCTACCGTCTTGCGAATAAAGGTAAATTCGTTGCCATCGACATCAGTGAGGTGAGCTGAGGTCTTGTCGAAGAAGAACTCCTGAGTAGTGTCTCCCTGAGTCATAACAAGCTTAAACTTAGGGGTAAACTCCTGCGCATCCATGCCAGGCTTCATATTTGCCCACTGCTTCGTTACCTTTACAGAAGTAAGAGGCTGGATATAGACGTTATGTACAACTACCGTATCGTTCTCTACGGTATTGAAACCAGTAAAGTCCTCATAGGCGCCTGTGAGGGTCTCCTCAATGCGATAATCGATCGCAATCCTTTGGTCTTTAGACTTGGCAAGTTCAGCGTTTGTGTACTTAGGCATGCGCTCGAGGGTAAGGGTGAAGTTAGCACCGTCTCTTACCGTTTTATCCGCAACCATAAAGTCAGATACATCATTGGTAGAAACTAACGTGTCTCCTACATATCCCTTAACCTTCAAAGATGCAAGGAAGGCGTCGAAGTCAAAGTTCTCCAGAAGATGCTCTCCTCCGGTCCATACCTTCTTTACCTTTAAGGAAGTGTAAGGAATAAGCTCTACGGTATTGCCAACAGTGTTTTCAATCTCCCTCTCAGCGCTGAGAACTTCAGCCTTAAACGTAACTGTTAAGGTCTTGTCCTGAGGGAGGACAACAGGATGATCAAAGTCGATGTTTACAACCGCTGGAGTCGAATGATCCTCTACAACTACCTTGTGAGCATCCTCATCCCAACGAGCAGTAAATTCTGTCGTAGGAGCTCCATCGATCATTACACTCAGTGAATCTGGAACGAACTTAAGGTTCTCGTCAAGAATATCTTCAAACCCTTGAGGAGAACTTGTTCCATTGTCGTAGAAGTTGCGGAATTTTAAGATAACGTTGTGATCTCCCGGCAAGGTCTTTTGAATCTTAAAGGTAACCTCATCGCCCTCCTGCACCATAGTCTGAGATGCAGAAATGTTAGTATCTTCAATGGACTTAGTTGCCGGAGCATTAGGGCTAAGGAAGAGGAAGAATGGCGACTTATATCCCATTTTCATCGGATGATCCCCTCCTGATAGCTGACCATTTGCAAAGGAAAGTTTCTTTCCTGCGGTAGTCAAAATCTCAAGTTGAGGATATCCAGCAGCATCTATCTTTAAAGCATAAGACTGCGATGTGTCATAAGAATCGTATGCGGGCGTATGAGACTTAATCTTTACAACATAGTCACCAGGCACGAGACCCCTAAAACCACTGGTAGTCATGATTTGACCGCGGATGATGACACTATCTTGCAATTCGTGTCCGTCAGTATCGTAAAGGGTAAGGACAAAGTCAGTATTATTGTGTTCCGGTCCCATATCCATGTATGAGGTTCCATTTTTTATCTTGGAAACATTAATGAGAACATCGCGACCAATTGTGACAGAGAGCTTCTTCTCCGCAGCATTAAAACTCTGATCTGGAATAGAAAGCCCCATCGTCTTCATCGGACGGGGAAGGTCGTTGAGACTCACCTTGATATCAGCTTCAGTCTGTGCGTCAGTGAGCTTTACGACTCCCAAATCAAAGGTAAGAACAATTTTGCCATCTACCTCAGCATGAGATGAAGGCTTAGCAGATACGTTCTTACCATTTACCGTAAAGGAATAGGCAGATGTCGTAACTGGAGTACCTTCTTCATCTGTAGTAATCCTCATAGTGGTATCAAGGACAACGCTTATGGTTAGAGGTACATTAGTAGATACCCTCTTTACGACGTCTACCTTGATAGTTGAACCTTCTTTAGTCCACCCTAAGATCTCATAGTCATTAACTCCATCCAAAGAGATAAGGTCTCCCACTGAACGATCGAGAGAAAAAGGACTCTCAATGGTAGAGCCTTGGTCGTCTACAGGAAGGCCGTACTTAATCTTAGGAGCATGAGCCTTCAAAGGAAATACCGTGGCTCTATCTCCAAGAGCTCCCTTGAGTGCAACGTTTGATGAGGTCAGAGCAACAGGAACTCCTCCTTCAACAAACTCGACATCGTAGTTGACCTTAACCGGACCTCCGGTCTCCATCAAAATCAGGTCGCAGACAAATTCATTGCCTTCAACCTTTACGGTGCCTCGCGCAACATTGAAGCCATAGAATCTATACGTAAGAGTTTCACCCTCACGATAACGTCCCCAGTCCTTGGCGTCACCGAATCCACCGACTAACTTGTAAACACCATTGTCGAGCCTGGTTACAGAGTCAACTTCAGCTCCATAGTCAGCATCATCATCCTCAAGGACAATAGTATTCTTTGACGTATATGCAATGAAATTGACCGATACCTCATCCGGGTTATCAACTGCAGATGAATCGGCATATGCCTGGGTCAAGAAAAGCGCCGGCAACATGAAGACGACGAACAGCAGTGCAAATAATTTCTTGTACTTCACCTCGACCTCCCTTATATCTTTTACGAAGCCTAAAGGCCACTTATAAACCAACATTTTGATATTGATAAAATAGCATACATATACCGTTCTGACTATACGGAAGTTTGTATATTTAGGCAGATAAATAATAAAGGACTGTAAGTTGCGGTAGGACAGCATATACACGGAATGAAGGATGAGGTAACCTGAGGCTGAAATACACGGAAATGCAGCTATCAACTGGGAACGCGACTTTATCAAGCTTGAGGCAGCATAGCTCTATACACAAAAACAGGGTGCCATGGATAACCATGACACCCTGTCAGTTTGTAAAAGTAGGAATTGACCCCTCGCAGGAACGTTAAATGTGATACCCCACCAACTAAGGTGGTGCTCGCAACCTAGTGTTCCAGCTTCCACAACAAGGGAGGATACCTGTACTTGCTAGACAATGTAGAGCTCCCATAAAACGAATGTAGGCTCACCAATTAGTGTCTGCTTAGGATCAATTCCTTACTAATACTATACCTTATTGGAGATAATTTTCGTCCAATAATTTTCAATATTTATACTCAGTACAACTCTTAGAGGTGCTCAGAGGTAGCAACAACGTCTACGCCTGTGTTGAGTACATTCTCGATAACAACGTCACCTACGTGAACAGGAGCTTTAACGGTAGTGCTACGAATAGCCATAACGATATCAGCAATCTGCTCCTTAGCAACGGAGTCAGTTGTCTTACAAGAGATAGGATGATAATCGCCAGCGATGTTGATCAAGCTAGTGATAACGCGCTGTGGAGCGATTGCCTCCTGCTTTCCGTATTTAGCACCACGTGGGCATGTGTTTCCGGTTACCTCGAGAACTTCGCCGTTCTCCATGGTTACCGTAAGAGGACAACCCATAGGGCACTGAACACAGGTAAAGTGCAATGTTTCTTGAGCCATGTTGCTCCTCCTTATGCCTTTGTTTCGCTGATACGTACTTCGATGGTGTCTCCAGCCTTCTCCATCACCTTTGGAGTGAGCTTGATGTCAAGCATCTCAGAAGGAACGATAATCATCTTCTTTACCTGCTTGATTACTTCACCATTGCTTACGAACTGTACGTAAGCACCCTCGAGCTTCTTGCGAGCACGAAGACGGAATACTACATCCTCACGGGAATCACAGATGTGATGAGGGGTTACGTTGCCGACGTTCTCGCCAACCTTTACCTCGAGAGCGTGGTTAATCTCACGCTTAATTCCCTTAGCATAACGAGCAGCTGCAGCTCCAGCAACAGTACCCTCTTCGCTTACAAAGTCAGCGAGGTCGTGTACGTGAAGCTCGTTTCCTGCTGCAAATACACCAGGAACGTTAGTCATGAGCTCTTCGTTAACAACAGGACCAGCAGTAGCACGATCGATCTCGATGCCTGCTTCCTCTGCAATAGCGTTCTCAGGAATGAGACCAACACTCAAAAGAAGTGCGTCGCACTCTACGATGCGCTCAGTTCCAGGAACAACCTTGAAAGAACCTGGCTCAACATCAGCAAGCTCAACAGCCTCAAGGCGGTCCTTACCGATGATACGAGTTACGGTAGTAGAAAGGTTCAAAGGAATGTTGTAGTCGTCGAGGCACTGTACGATGTTACGACGAAGTCCTCCTGGCTC
>RCNH01000541.1_pt1 | contig 15182 bp, 11 predicted proteins | sample 2041161 | NCBI WGS metagenome assembly RCNH01 (sample SAMN09708215, study PRJNA481090) | Feces metagenome, whole genome shotgun sequencing project. | biome: feces | host: Leptonychotes weddellii | place: Antarctica: Sion Island | collected 2010-03-01 | reverse complement strand
TACTTGATGAGGATAGACAGGTATTATTTGCGCAAATGAAAAGTCATTTTTGTATTTAAATTCCAATCTATGGGCGGGTGTCTGCAAGGGCGAAATACCCAGAGTATAAATCGAAGATTTGTGTGAGGGGTGTATTTCGCTTTCGACTCTCCGAAAAAGAACCCCCAACAATTATTTGGCAATAAAATTCCCTTGTTTCGGCTCGTAAGGGCAAAAGCAAGGGAAAAACCATAATATATGCAGTTGTAAACAGCGAAAAACCTTGCAAATACAGGGTTTTGAGGAGGATTGTTGGATAAATTCCGAAAAGCAAAACGGAATGTGTCGGGGCTGGCCACACTCCGTTTAAGGATGCGTTGGGCAGAGCCTCACGCCCGTCCTGCCACCGGCAGGACGGATTAAAATGGGTTCTCGTCCTGTCTATAGAAATATCCCCAGGTCCCTGTTGGGATCTGGGGATATTTGGTGCGGGCGACAGGACTCGAACCTGCACGCGTTTGGCAGTGGAACCTAAATCCACCGAGTCTACCAATTCCACCACGCCCGCATATTTGATTGTCCGCTATTTTTACACGGGGAGGAAGCCCGAGGCGGGGCACAGGGCCTTTTCCGCATATCTGCCATTTTGATTCGGGGCAGCATCCGAAGCAGAGCCATAGCTGAATCTGCATTTATAAAAACAGGAAGGCCTGCTTTTATCGTTTCGTACAGGCGGTTTTACGATTGCGCCTCACCGGAAAACAGAATCCGGTAAAATGAAAACCGCTCCCTCGGGGGACCCGAGGGAGCTCGGTAGGTTTATTTTGCGTATTCGACAGCCTTGGTTTCCCGGATGACGTTGATCTTGATCTGTCCGGGGTATTCCAGCTCAGCCTCGATCTTCTTGGCGATGTCACGGGCCAGCAGGATCATGTTGTCCTCGGTAACGACCTCAGGCTTGACCATGATCCGAACCTCACGGCCGGCCTGAATAGCGTAGGCCTTCTCGACACCGGGATAGCTGGTGGTCAGTTCCTCCAGCTTCTGCAGACGGCGGATGTAGTTCTCCACGTTCTCACGGCGGGCACCGGGACGGGCAGCGGAGATTGCATCGGCGGCCTGAACCAGAACAGCGATGACGGACTTGGGTTCCACATCGCCGTGGTGCGCTTCGATGGCGTTGACGATGATGGGATTTTCCTTGTACTTCCGGGCAAGATCAGCGCCCAGCTGCACATGGCTGCCCTCTACCTCGTGATCGATGGCCTTGCCCAGATCATGCAGCAGACCTGCACGCTTTGCCATGGCCACGTCCACACCCAGCTCTGAAGCCAGCAGACCTGCAATGTGTGCCACCTCGATGGAGTGGTTGAGCACGTTCTGACCGTAGGAAGTACGGTACTTCTGACGGCCCAGAATCTTGATCAGTTCGGGGTTGAGGTTATGGATACCGGTTTCGTAGCAGGCACGCTCGCCCTCTTCGCGGATGGTGCGGTCCACTTCCTTGCGGGCCTTCTCCACCATGTCCTCGATGCGGGTGGGGTGAATTCTGCCGTCCACAATGAGCTTTTCCAGAGCGATTCTGGCGATTTCCCGGCGGACCGGGTCAAAGCTGCTGACGGTAATGGCTTCCGGCGTATCGTCGATGATCAGATCGACACCGGTGATGGTCTCCAGAGTCCGGATATTCCGGCCCTCGCGGCCGATGATGCGGCCCTTCATTTCGTCGTTGGGCAGCGGCACCACGGAAACGGTGGTTTCGGCGGCATGGTCGGCAGCGCAGCGCTGAATGGCGGTGGCGATGACCTCCCGGGCCTTTTCCTCGCACTCATCTCTGAGGCGGGCCTCGAATTCCTTGATCTTCATGGCAGATTCATGGCGGACATCATTCTCCACGCTCTGCAGCAGGTATTCGCGGGCCTGCTCCTGAGTCATGCTGGAGATGCTTTCCAGCGTGGTGATCTGCTGCTGCTTGATTTCGTCGGCTTCTGCCTGAGTCTGAGCTACGGCAGCGATCCGACGGTTCAGATCTTCTTCCTTGCGTTCGAAAGCATCGGACTTCTTGTCCAGAGAGCTTTCCTTCTGCTCCAGGCGGCGCTCCTGCTTGCTCAGCTCGGCCCGGCGCTCCTTGACTTCCTTTTCGTATTCTGTACGAGATTTATGGATTTCATCCTTGGCTTCCAGAAGCATTTCCTTTTTTCTGCTCTCTCCGCCGCGAATGGCTTCATTAATGATACGAGTTGCCTCATTTTCCGCAGAACCGATTTCCCGTTCTCCCACACGTTTACGGTAGACAATACCGGCTGCGAAGCAAATGCCCATCAGCACCGCGGCACCGAGGACAATTAAAAGAATCCAATACCATTCCATAATTCCTACAGCACACCTCCTTGTTAGAATTGCATTTCCTGAGAGGTGGGCGCAGAAACCCCATGTTGTTTCAAAATCAAACGATATAATCCGGAAGTTCCGGAAGGATAAATCGATAGAAATAACGCCATGAGGCGCAGAACCCATCTGTCAAAAGATGCGGGATTCAGATGAAACGCCGGGTAAGCACAAACCGCAGCGTACACTATACCAAAGTTATTTTAACTGTCGCCGGGGGGAATGTCAAGTACAACTGCACAAAATCAGAGCAAAAAAACGCCGAAAATAAGAAACAATCGCAAAAAAATCCGCCTGTCCCGGAAAGGGGACAGGCGGCAGATTTTTCAGAGAACGCCGATGGCTGCGGTCAGTGCCGTCAGGGTCTGGTCCATGGAAAGGCTGGGGGTTCCCTGCTCCGGAAGAAACGGAACATGGATAAAGCCTACCCGCACGCCGGAGCCGCTGAAGCGGTGCAGCAGGCTGTAGAGTACGTCGTTGCACACGAAGGTTCCGGCGGAGCAGGAAACCTCCCCGGGCAGACCCTCCCGGCAGATGGCCTGCGCCATTTCCTCCACGGGTACGGTGGCGTAGAGAATGCCGGGGCCGTCGGGGCTGATGGGTTCCTGCAGCGGCATCCAGCCGTTGTTGTCGGGGATCCGGGCAGCCCGGAGATTGATGCCCAGACGTTCGGGGGTGACGGCAGCTCTGCCGCCGGCCTGACCGACACAGAGAATCACGTTCGGATGCAGCACTTCCGCTTCCTGCACAACGGCCTGCGCCGCCTTGACAAAGGCGGTGGGAATCCGGCGCTTGTGCAGGGAAAACGCACCGATTCTGTCCGGCAGGCGGCTGACTGCTTCCCATGACGGGTTGATGGTCTGGCCGCCAAAGGGATCAAAGCCCGTAATCAGCAGCTGCTCCATAAGCCTTTACTCCTGCACGAAGGCTTCTACGCCGCCTTCGGGACGGATGGACAGCACATGGCAGGCACCGTCGCCGAGTACGCTGTGAATGCCCCGGCAGAAGCTGTCCAGCTTTTCTGTGGGAACGAAGGCCTGCACGGTTCCGGCAAAGCCGCCGCCGTGGACCCGGAATGCACCGGTTCCCTCCAGATATTTTTCGCACAGCGCCAGAGCAATGCCCATGGCCTGAGAACGGGAATCCCCCTCGGGCAGCACGTTCTGCAGATACATATAAGAGGAGCGTCCGCTTTCCCGGACCAGACGGAGAAATTCCGGGAAGTTTCCGTTCTGCAGGGCCTGAACCTGCAGCGGCACCCGGGCATTTTCCTGATAGAAGTGAATGGCCCGCAGCACGGCCCGGTCACCGCAGGCGGTGCGCAGGGCGGCAAGATTGCGGTAGAAATCCGCTTCGTCCACTTCGGACAGGACTTCTTTGCCGAAAAATGCGCATACGGATTTCATTTCTTCGGGAATTGCGGCATACTGTCCGGTCAGGTCTGCGTGGCTGGCCCGGGAATCGATGATACACAGGGCATGGCCCGAGCGGGAGAAGTCGAAATCCAGAGGATCGACCCGGGGATTGTCCCGGTCCAGAAAATCGATGGCCACCAGATTTCCCACGGAGGAGGCCATCTGGTCCATCAGGCCGCTGGGCTTTCCGAAGAAAACATTTTCCGCGTACTGTCCGATCATGGCAATCCGGGCAGGGGAAATGGCACCGTCGCAGAACAGGTGGTTCATAATGGTGCCGATGAGCACTTCAAAGGCAGCCGAGGAGCTCAGGCCGGAGCCGGGCAGAACCGTGGAGGTGCAGTAGGCATCGAAGCCGGCGACAGGGTGGCCCAGTTCGGCGAACCGGGCGGCAATGCCCCGGATCAGGGCGGCGGTGGTGTTGACCTCTCGGGGGCTGGGGGTCAGCTCGGACAGAGAGATCTGGCACAGGGGATAGCCCTCGGAGAGAATCCGGATCGTGTCGGTGCCGTTGGCCCGCACGGCAGCTCTGGAATCCAGATTGACAGCTGCAGCGAGCACCCGGCCCCGCTGGTGGTCGGTGTGGTTTCCGCCGATTTCGGTACGGCCGGGGGCGGAGAAGAAGCGCTCCGGCATGGTGCCGAAAGCTTCCCGGAATCCCCGGATGAGGGCGTCAGAGTCCTGTTTTGTCAGATAAAAAGCCATGTTTTCCTCCAAATTCTTGATTTTGTCAGCTGTTGGATTCGGGAACCAGAATCAGACAGTCTGACAGCGTAAATACGTGTTCGTCGCCCCGGTAGCAGCTCCATTCCGGCAGCACCCGGTAGCGTTTTGCCAGCACCCGCACGGCACCGACGGTGTCGTTCAGGGCAAAGGAAATGTCCTTTCTGACGATTTCCCGCTCACAGGGGGCGCAGGGAAGGGGGATGCTCTGCCTGAGGGTCATGTGTTCGGTATCGGGACCGGCATACAGCTCCACGGATTCCGGCAGCACGATGCCGGAGCGGTGATTGGAAAGAAATCCAATGGTCACCGAGCGGAGCTTTCTGGGCTTGTCCAGTCTGGCGGTCACGTCCAGATTGTCCAGCGTACCTCTCCAGCGTCCGCAGAGGTAGTCGGTATTTCCCCGGGAAACCTGCAGCAGGTCGGACAGGCCGTTTCCCCGGAAAGCGGGGCGGCTGTCGAGAACCGTAGGACCGGAGAGGGTGACGTGCTTCAGGCCGAACCGGTAGCTGAACCGGGCCGTTTCGCTGGAAAGGCCGTCTTTGCGGAACAGCTTTGCGCAGATCACGGTGTCCCGGATCACGGGCAGGGGGTTGGTATAGAGTCTGGAAATGGGGGTCGGTTCGGTGCCGTCGAGGGTATAGCGGATTTCTCCCGGCTCCCTGCAGGTCAGGCACACCTTCTGGGTGGTGCCCCAGGGGAATACGGATTCCCCGGGATTTGCTTCCGGCGCAGCCGGGGGCATGGGTCTGCCGGTGCTTTTGCGGGGTTCGGGATCGGGAATGTCCTGCTGGACCCGGAAGGGGCCTTCGGCGGTGGGCATAAGCTCCAGAAGCAGGCTGCCGTTTTTGGGGATGATTTCCAGACAGTGACGGTTGACCAGCCGCAGGGTGCCCTGGGCAATGCGGAAGCCGTAGGTGCTGCCGCAGTAGGTCTGCAGCACGGTTTCTCCGGCGCTTTCAAAGGCGGGCACAATCTCAAAGGACGGCAGATAGTCGAACCGCAGGGTAAAGCTGCTGTCCAGCCGCAGTCTGCCGGGGGTCATGGTAAATTTCGCCAGAAGGTGACCTTTTTCGTCGGTCAGGGTAGCTTCGGCGGTGGAATCGCTGACGGCATGGTATTCTGCGGTGCCCTCGGCCTCTTCCTCGGCGGCATTGACCAGCCGGATAAAGGGGCGGTTTTCGGGCCTGAGCTTCCACAGCTGGGGAGACAGCACCGGCAGCGCATCGAACAGACTGCTGGGGGTCTTGATGGCCTCCGTCAGGTACCGGGAGCAGTAGTTTTCGTCGTAGAGCAGAAAATCCCGGATCCGCAGATGGTTCTTTTCCCCCAGAAAGCCCAGCCGGTAACCGGAGGAAGCGTACCACATGGCGGAAAGGTTGGTCTTTTTGTCCCAGTCAAAGGAGGCCTGATAGGTCAGAGGCGGGGTCCGGGTGTACTGCTTGCGGAACCAGCGGGCGGTGGTGCCCATGGTCTCGATGCGCAGATTTCCCTTTCTGGACAGCTCCTCAAGAATGTTCAGCTGCGGCGCATAGCCCGGCTCGATGTTGTCCCACAGAAAGCCGTTTTCCTGACCTACCTGAGCGTAGCCGCAGCCCAGGGAATCCTCGTCGGTCAGGCGGGTGAAGATCCAGCGGATCCAGTTGGGATCCCGGCCCACCAGCCAGGCAGGCTCCAGCGTGAACACGCCGCTGTGTTCCGGACGGACCTGCTCCTCGAAATTATAGATGGGGTCCGGACCCAGAAGCCGGAACATGGGCACGGACATCTGGTTTTCGGCGGTCTGGGCGGGGATGAACTCATTTTTCCGGCTGGGGTAGTAGATTCCGGTGGGGAAGCCGCCCCAGAGGGTAAAGCCGTCGGTGCCGATCTGGTCCCGGCAGATGGCGCCGCCCACCACGCCGTATTTGTCGGCGGCGTACTGCAGCGTCACGGAATCAAGGACCCAGGAGCCGATGGTTTCGGGGTATTTTCCGAAAATCTCGTAAAAATCGGCCATGTAGGCATCCACCAGTTTTTTCCGTTCCTCGGGGGAATAGCCCAGGCTGTAGGCGCTGCCCAGACGGTCATCGTACTTTTCTTCGTTTCTGGTATCGTGGAACGCAATGCCGGCCCGGCGGCACAGCGGCTCAGAGATTTCCCACCATGCGGAAATCTCGTCGTTTTCGTCCAGATACTCCCGCAGAAGGTCCTGGTAACGGGGCTCCATCAGGGCATCATATTTCAGAGCGTATGTTCCGGGGAAGCCGTGCTGCTTGACGTGGATCAGCTCGTTGCGGATGGCATCGAAGTCATCCTGAATAAAGCGGCTCGGCTCGGAATTGGACATACGGATAAAGTTATAGATATTGACGATTGCCTTTTTCATGGGTATTCCTCCGCAGTAAAGCTTAATTGCATAGGGATACATGCATGATACTCCCCCGGATGGGGACTGTCAAGAGGCGAATTGCAGCCCCCGGGACGGGCCGGAGATGAAAAAAAGGGAGCCTGCCGCAGCAGACTCCCTGAAATCCGACGATCTTACACCAGAGCAGCGGTGATGATAGCCATCTTGTAGACCTCGTCTGCGTTGCAGCCGCGGGACAGGTCGTTGATGGGGGCATTCAGACCCTGCAGGATGGGGCCGTAAGCCTCGTAGCCGCCCAGACGCTGAGCGATCTTGTAGCCGATGTTGCCGGCCTCGATGCAGGGGAAGACAAAGGTGTTGGCATAGCCTGCAACAGTGGAGCCGGGGAACTTGAGCTGACCGACTTCGGGAGCAACAGCAGCGTCAAACTGCATTTCGCCGTCGATAGCCAGTTCGGGGTCCATTTCCTTGGCAATGGCAGTGGCATCGTGGCTCAGCTTTACCGTGCCGCCCTTGCCGGAACCGTTGGTGGAGAAGCTCAGCATGGCAACCTTGGGGTCGATGCCGAAGACCTTTGCAGTCTTTGCGGTCTCAATGGCAACCTCTGCCAGCTTCTGGGCAGCGGAAACCTTGACTTCGCCGGTAGCCTTGTCCACGGTGTCCTCGTAGGAGATGTTGATGGCGCAGTCGCCCATGGCCAGCTTCTCGTCGCCGCGGACCAGAATGAAGCAGGAGGAAACCAGATGAGCGCCCTTGCGGGTCTTGACCAGCTGCAGAGCGGGACGGACGGTGTCTGCGGTGGAGTAGGTAGCGCCGCCCAGCAGGGAGTCAGCGTAGCCCATCTTGACCAGCATGGTGCCGAAGTAGTTGCCCTTGAGCAGAGCAGCGCGGCACTCTTCAGCGGTCATCTTGCCCTTGCGCAGTTCGACCATCTTCTCTACCATTTCGTCCATGCCCTGGTAGGTGGCGGGGTCCAGGATCTCAACGCCTTCGATGTTGAAGCCGCCCTTGGCAGCGTTGGCCTTGACTTCCTCAACGTTGCCGATCAGGATCGGGGTCAGGAAGCCGCCCTCGACCAGACGTGCAGTGGCCTCCAGAATACGGGCATCGTGGCCTTCGGTGAAGACAATCTTCCGGGGATTGGCTTTCAAAGTTTCAATCATTGCATTGAACATGATAATCATTCCTCCAAATATTTTCGGGGCAATTGCCCAAAATTTTACATGATAATTATACAACATCCCATCCGGGACCGCAACCTTTTTTACAAAATATCTCCGCAGGCGGCCTGGTTTTCGCGGATATGGCTTTTTCTCGGATTTGTTTGGAATTCTCCGAAATTATTTCACAAAATCCGGAAGAAAACAGAAGAATAACTTCTGAAAATGTCCTGTTTTTCGGAAATACTTCGTTCTGTGTACGGATTGCTGGATTACGTGGTTATATAACCATTTGAAACAGTTCATAAACCTTTATACCGGTTCTTGTCCTCCAATTCCGGAATCTGCCGGATATTTCCCGTATTTATCCTGTTTTCCCGAAATCCGGGGCAGTTTCCGCAGTTTTGTCCATGCGTGGGGACAGATTTGGAAATTGCGTCAATTGAAATGCAAAAAGTTTTTTGATATTCTAATGTCACCAACCAAAACAAGAGAAAAGGAGGAATTGAAATGATTGCATTTGGCTGGCTGGCTGCAATGGTCGGTTTTCTGTTCATAGAAGCCTGCACGGTGTCCATGGTTTCCCTGTGGTTTGCCTTCGGATGTCTGGCTGCCATTATTGTCAGCCTGTGCGCGGGGCCCCTGTGGCTTCAGATTGTGGTGTTCTTTGCGGTATCTGCCGTGCTTCTGGCACTGCTTCGCCCTCTGGCCCGGAAATATTTCACGCCCCGGCTGGTCCGGACCAATGTGGACAGCGTTGTGGGCATGGAAGGCAGCGTGACCCGTGAAATCGACAATCTGTCTGCTGCCGGCACCGTTCGCATCGGCGCGATGGAATGGACAGCCAGAAGCACCGACGGAACCGTGATTCCTGTGGGAACCCGCGTCCACGCAGACAAAATCGAAGGCGTAAAGGTCTTCGTCACTCCCGTGGAAAAGGCTGCGGAAGTGTAAAATCCATATCAGTTCTGAAAAGAAACAGGAGGAAAAAATTATGGGATGGATTATTTCGGCACTTTTAATCATTGCATTTATCATTGTCATTTCCAATATTTCCGTGGTTCAGCAGAGCCGTGCCTACGTCATCGAGCGTATGGGCGCCTTTCAGGGTGTCTGGGGTGTGGGCATCCACATGAAGATGCCGTTCTTTGACCGCATCGCCACCCGCGTCAGCCTCAAAGAGCAGGTTCTGGACTATCCCCCTCAGCCCGTTATCACCAAGGATAACGTCACCATGCAGATCGACACCGTAGTTTATTTCCAGATCACCGACCCCAAGCTGTACTGCTACGGCGTTGAGCAGCCCATGATGGCTATGGAAACCCTGACTGCTACCACCCTGAGAAACATCATCGGCGACCTGGAGCTGGACCAGACGCTGACTTCCCGTGACATCATCAACACCAAGATGCGTCAGATCCTTGACGAGGCTACGGATCCCTGGGGCATTAAGGTCAACCGCGTGGAGCTGAAGAACATTCTGCCTCCTCAGGACATCCAGAGCTCCATGGAAAAGCAGATGAAGGCTGAGCGTGACCGCCGTCAGGCCATTCTGCAGGCAGAGGGCAAGAAGAAGTCTGCCGTTCTGATTGCAGAAGGCGAGAAGGAATCCGCAATTCTGCAGGCCGATGCCGAAAAGCAGGCTGCAATTCTGCGGGCTGAGGCTGAAAAGCAGGCCGCAATTCTGCGGGCCGAGGCTGAAAAGCAGGCTGCGGTTCTGCGGGCAGCCGGTGAAGCAGAAGCAATCCGCACAGTGCAGCAGGCAACTGCCGATGCTCTGGGCATGCTCAATGCGCAGGCACCCAACGATCAGGTTGTCAAGCTCAAGGCTATGGAGGCCATGCAGAAGATGGCCGACGGAAAGGCCACGAAGATCATCATTCCCTCTCAGATGCAGGGCGTGGTGGGCATGGCATCCGGACTGGTGGAAAGCCTGAAGAACACCGACGAAGCATAACGAAAAATCCCCGGAAACCAAAAAGATACGGTACAGTTCCCTTTGGAACTGTACCGTTTTTTTATGGGGGCATGCGCGCTATTTTGAAAACAGTTTCGGCAGCAGGAACAGCACAAACACATAGTAGAGGGCGCCGCCGGCGGCAAGGAGGAGAAATACCCCGATTCCAAGCACCGGATGGGCAACTGTGCCGAGGAGCACCGATAGAACCAGGGTCAGGACGCAGTAGATCGGCAGCGTTGTCTTTGCAAAGTGCCGGGTGTTGGCTTTCGTAAAGGTTTCCTGACCGACCTGCTGAAAGTCTGTTTTCATTGTGCCGGTCGCATCGGATACCACTGTGTGGAGTTCTTCTCTGGAATCGATGGTCACATCTTTTCCCTGCTGTTTCTGCTTTTCCGCAATGGCATCAATGTCTCTGTTGCCTTTTATATAGAGGAATGCGGCGCTGCCGAGAAACGCAGCAGCGAAAATCCACAGCCGCAGCGGAAGGAGAATAATTCCGATCAGCGAAAAAATTCCGCAGAAAGCCGCAGAAATGACCCGGGTGAATCTGGGATCGTTGGTGCTGCGGCGTTTTGTGGTGCGGTGTCCTGCGTGGTATTTTCCTCTGGTTTCCCGGGACAGAGACCCGGGCCGGATGTCCTGTTCCTGCACCAGTCCGTCTTGCGGTGTTGTGCGGATGGTCTCTTCCTTGTAAAAAATTCCGTTTTCGTCGGTTTTATAGTGGGTTTTCTTATCCATAGCAGTTTTCTCCATGAGCGCGTGCCTTTTCCGCAGGAGTTCTGCGCCCGGGAAAAAGCATTCGGTTTCGACTTTTCTGATTTCCAAATTATAACACCGATGGCTGCGGACTGCTACAGATACTTGTGGCCCGGCTGACAAATTATGAATCTGCATTTTGTACACAATGCCAGTGCCCGCTGACAGGAACGGATGAAATGTATAAAAAAGCGTAAAAAAAGTCCCGGAACCGTCAGATTCCGGGACAAAATCTTTATTTTGCGGAGTTGGTAGAGCGGAGTGTGACATCGTGGTAGCCACCCTCGACAATGGAGGTGGAGGAAACCAGAGTCATCTTGGCATCCCGCTTCAGATCTTCCAGATTGGTAACGCCCACGTTGCACATGGTGGACTTGACCTTGTACAGGCTGCCCTCGACGTTGTCGTGGAGGGAACCGGCGTAGGTAACGTAGGAGTCAACGCCTTCCTCGAAGGTCAGCTTTGCTGCGCCGCCCAGATCGTAGCGCTGCCAGTTCCGGGCACGGTTGGAGCCTTCGCCCCAGTATTCCTTCATGTAGGCGCCGTTGACCATAACCTTGGGCGTGGGGGACTCGTCGAAGCGGGCGAAGTAGCGGCCCAGCATCAGGAAGTCGGCACCCATGGCCAGAGCCAGGGTCATGTGGTAGTCGTGGACAATGCCGCCGTCGGAGCAGATGGGCACGTAGATGCCGGTCTCCTTGAAGTATTCGTCACGGGCAGCTGCGACTTCGATCAGAGCGGTGGCCTGACCGCGGCCGATGCCCTTGGTTTCACGGGTGATGCAGATGGAACCGCCGCCGATGCCGACCTTGACGAAGTCAGCGCCGGCCTGAGCCAGGAAGCGGAAGCCTTCCCGGTCAACCACGTTGCCGGCACCAATCTTGACGGTGTCGCCGTAGTGCTCACGGACCCAGGCAATGGTCTTTTCCTGCCAGCAGGTGTAGCCTTCGGAGGAGTCGATGCACAGAACGTCTGCGCCGGCCTCCAGCAGAGCGGGGATACGGGTGGCGTAGTCACGGGTGTTGATGCCGGCACCGACCAGATAACGCTTGTGGTCGTCCAGCAGTTCCTGAGGGTTAGCCTTGTGGGAAGCGTAGTCCTTGCGGAATACGAAGTACATCAGGTGGTCATCGTCGTCCACGATGGGCAGGCTGTTGAGCTTGTGATCCCAGATGATGTCGTTGGCTTCCTTCAGGGAAGTGTTCTTGCTGCCGGTGATCAGCTTGGCCCGGGGGGTCATGAAGGTGGAAACCTTTGCGCTGGGATCCATGCGGCTGATGCGGTAGTCACGGCTGGTGACGATGCCCAGCAGCTTGCCGGTAGCGGTGCCGTCCTCGGTGATGGCTACGGTGGAGAAGCCGTTGCTCTCCTTCAGGGCCAGTACGTCGGACAGGGTGTTGTCGGGGGTCAGGTTGGAGGCAGATACGACAAAGCCGGCCTTGTGGCTCTTGACTTTGGCGACCATGGCAGCCTGAGATTCAATGGACTGAGAGCCGAAAATGAAGCTGAGTCCGCCTTCCTTTGCCAGAGCGATTGCCAGAGTGTCGTTGGATACAGACTGCATGATGGCGGAAGTCATGGGAATGTTCAGGGAAATTGCAGGCTCCTCCACGCCCTTGCGGTACTTGGTCAGAGGGGTACGCAGGGTCACATTTGCGGGGATGCAGTCCTCGGAAGTGTAACCGGGAATCAGCAGGTACTCGCTGAAGGTGTGGCTGGGTTCCGAATAATAATACGCCATGGGATAAACCTCCTGTAAATTAAATATGTGGAATGAATGATCGACAAAAGAGAAAAAAGCTATACCACGTCGCCGTCACCGTGATCGAGAATTTCCCGCTCCAGATGACCGGATTTATCCAGCCGCTTGAAGTTGCCCACGACCTCGGTAACTACGGAGGAAACCGCGAAGGTATTGGGGTATTTGTGCAGCAGGGTGGTCAGTGCCACAGACTGGCTTTTGTTGACAACGCAGACCAGAACGCTGGTTTCCTTGCCCAGGTACATACCCTTGCCGGGAACCAGTGTGGCGCTGTGGTGCATTTTGCTGATGATGTCCATGGCAATCTCTCTGGGATGATTGGTGATGATCTCAAAGCGGACAGCGGACCGGCCGCTTTTCATCAGCTTGTCAGAGACGGTGCTGGACATGAACGAATAGAGAATGCACAGGATCACCGGCTCCACCCGGTAGCCGTAGACAAAGAAGCTGGCTGCGGCGACGAAGGTATTGATGGAGAAAATGATCCAGAAGAAATTCAGATCCGGACGATATTTGTGGATGATGGAGGCAACGAAGTCGGTGCCGCCGGTGTAGGCGCTTCCCCGAATGAGGAAGGTATAGCAGGTGCCGTTGATGATGCCGGCTACCAGAGGACCGAGAATGGTGCTGGTTCCGTTTTCAGTTTCGTAAGCGATTCTGCTCAGATCCATCTTTTCCAGCATCAGAAGAAACAGGGAAAAGCACACCACATAGATCATGCTGCGCTTGGCCAGGGGCTTGTTGACCTTGAGGTAGACGATAATGGCCAGAGGGACGTTGATCAGCAGACTCATATAGCCCAGGCTGATGCCGGACAGATGCTGAATCATGGTGCAGATACCGTTAAGACCGGCAGGTGCAAACTGATTGGGGAAGATAAGAATCTGGTAGTTCAGGGCACTGACAAGTGCCAGAAAGACAATAACTGCATACGTCAGAAATACACGCAGACGCTTCATGGACGTATCCTCCTTCTGCCGGGTATTTTGGAAAAAGGAACCCGCCAATGCCGGTTCCTTTTCTGAATACACTATAACACAGCTTTAAGTCCGGGTCAACCGTTCAAAATGCCATTTTTCCACAATATTTTTCTCAGATTTTTGTCAGTTCCACGATTTACAGAACGAAACTCAGCCAAACAGCTTCCGGTCGAGTTTTCTGCGCAGGATGACCTCCCAGAGAAGACTGCCAACGGTCAGCATGACGGCAACCTCTCCCAGGGCGACGCACAGGGCGTTGACGGCGAAGGTGTTGCCGATGTACACGGTCAGCTCCCAGCCTACGAAGAGGGCGTTCCAGATGGCGGGCATGAGCATACCTGCCAGAGGGTAGTTCCGGATGCGCACGTTCCGCAGCAGGTACATGGAGCCTGCTGCCAGCAGGGAAGCCAGGGTTCCCACCACAAAATCCAGAGGCAGGGCGCCGGCGTAGCTGATGTTGAACAGCAGGCAGCCGATTCCCAGACCGGGGATGGCGGCGGGAGTGAAGAAGGCCAGCACGCACAGGGCCTCCGCGACCCGGAACTGGATGGCCCAGGTTGCGGATTCCGGAACCAGCAGGTTCTGCAGATAGGTCAGTCCCACATACAGTGCGGCGATGATGGCGGCATGGGTGAGAAAACGGGTGGATTTTTTCATGGGTAGCACTCCTTTGTTTTTGGGTACAGATGTAACCAAAAACAAAAAAATGAGCGCAAAGCGCCCATCCGAAAAGTCCTAGTTTTGTTTACCGACAGGATGGTTACGAACTGTCCTATGAAATTTTACTTTACCATAATAGCGGAATTCAGGGGATTTGTCAAGGAGCTGCCTGCCCGGAAGTCCGGACAGGCGGAAAAGGCGCAGAAGGGGAACGGCGGGGGAACAGCTCCCGGCTTTCGGCGGATACCGGGGCGGCAGGGGGCGTTGGGGAAACTTTTCCTGAATTTCCGGGAGAAAATGACATATTCTTTCGTAAAATGCATTCTGTTATGCAAATAACAGAATGATTTGTGTGACTTTTGCCGGAAAAAGCTGTATCCGCTTTCCCGGGATTGCAGGATGTGCGCAATGTCGGATAAATAGAGAAAAATGGCCGATTTCTTTGAAAAATATGTGGATTTTCGGGAAAAGGCAGGTATCACCCTTGAAAAATTGATGAAGAGATGATATGATTAAAAAAATTTATCTCAGGAGGATGCTATGAAGCAATACAAACCCATTCCTGCCCGGAAGGAGCTGCTGGTGCGGCTGGTGGGCGGAAACCTGACCGTGCTGATTTCCGTGCTGCTGACCGTGGTCAACATCGTCATTGCCGTCGCCGCGTCCAGAACGCCGATCCTGTACAATCTGACCATGCCGTATTACGCCGTGACCTGGGGCAAGGCGCTGGACAACAACTTTGCCGCCGATGGCTGGCCCGTCAACGGGCAGTATACCTGGATCGGCATCGCCGTCGCGGCGGTGCTTCTGGCGGTGTATGTGCTGATGGTACTCATGTCCAGACGGCACCCCGGCTGGTCCATTGCCATGCTGGTGCTGTTCTGCCTGGATACGCTGTCGCTGTTCTTTGTGGGCGCGTTTCTGCTGAACAATCCCCAGAGCATTGTGGTGGATGCCTGCATCCATTTCTGGATCATCTTCATCCTCAGCCGCCAGATCTGGGCAGCGGTGAACCTGCGCAGACTGGATGCCATTGAGGACATGGAGCG
>RCNH01000540.1_pt1 | contig 15202 bp, 7 predicted proteins | sample 2041161 | NCBI WGS metagenome assembly RCNH01 (sample SAMN09708215, study PRJNA481090) | Feces metagenome, whole genome shotgun sequencing project. | biome: feces | host: Leptonychotes weddellii | place: Antarctica: Sion Island | collected 2010-03-01 | reverse complement strand
AGGAGAGAAACAGATGGCATTTTCAAAAGCGGTGGTAAAATTCCGCATCCCGATCCTGATCATCACACTGGCTTTGATGATCCCCGCCGTGCTGGGCATGGCGGGAACCCGCATCAACTACGATATGCTGGACTACCTGCCCGATGATATCGACACCGTTACCGGACAGAGCATCCTGATGGATGACTTTGGCAAGGGGGCCTTTTCCTTTATCGTGGTACAGAACATGGCCCCGGAGGACACAGCGGCCCTCACCGAGCAGATCCGCCAGGTGGAGCACGTGGAGACCGTGCTGTGGTACAGCTCCTTTGCGGATGTGTCGGTACCCATGGAGCTGCTGCCCCAAAGGCTGTACGACGCCTTCAACACCGAGGACGCCACCATGGTGGCGGTGTTCTTCGATTCCTCCACCTCGGCGGATGTGACCATGGATGCCATCCGTCAGATCCGGGCCATCACCGGAAAGCAGTGCTTTGTTTCCGGTATGTCGGCCCTGGTCACTGACCTGAAGGATCTGTGCGAAAAGGAGGAGCCTATCTATGTGGGGCTGGCGGTGCTCTGCGCCTGCGTGGCCATGGTGGTCTTTCTGGACAGCTGGCTGGTACCCTTTGTGTTCCTGGCCTCCATCGGCATGATGATCCTTTTGAACCTGGGCAGCAACTATTTCTTTGGAGAGATCTCCTACATCACCAAGGCCCTTTCGGCAGTATTGCAGCTGGCCGTGACCATGGACTACTCCATCTTTTTGTGGCACAGCTACAACGAGCAGCGCCAGAAAACCCCAGACAACAAGGCCGCCATGGCCTGTGCCATCCAGGAGACGCTGACCTCGGTGATCGGCAGCTCCATCACCACTGTGGCGGGCTTTGCGGCCCTGTGCTTCATGACCTTTACCCTGGGCAGGGATCTGGGCATCGTGATGGCCAAGGGTGTGCTGTTCGGGGTGCTGGGCTGCGTGACCGTGCTGCCCGCCATGATCCTGGTATTTGACAAGGCCCTGCAAAAAACCAAGCATCGGCCCCTGATCCGGGATGTGTCCCGCTTTGCCGCAGGCACGGTGAAGCTCTTCCCGGTGGTGCTGGTGGTCTTTGCGGCGCTGATCTGGCCCGCCCAGAACGGCTACAGCAAGACCAACCAGGAGGTCTACTACGACATGGGCCAGTGTCTGCCGGAGGACATGGAATATGTGGTCGCCAAGGAAAAGCTGGCAGAGGAATTTGATGTGGCCTCCACCCACATGGCCCTGGTCAGCGCCGGGCTGCCCCAGGAGTCAGTGCGGCAGATGCTGGACGAAATGGAGGGCGTGGACGGCATCAACTATGTGCTGGGCCTGGAAAGCGTTTTGGGCCGCCGGGTACCCAAGGACTTCTTGCCCGACGAGCTGCTCAAGGCCATGCAGAGCGAGCACTGGGAGCTGCTGCTCATCAACTCCGAGTACGATGTGGCCAGCGACGAGGTGAACCGCCAGATCGACCAGATCAACGGCATTTTGAAGCAATATGATCCGTCCGGTATGCTCATCGGCGAGGCCCCCTGCATGAAGGACATGATCGAAACCACCGACCGGGACTTCAAGGTGGTGAACGCGGTGTCCATTTTGGCCATCTTCGTCATCATCGCCCTGGTGCAGAAGAGCCTCTCCATCCCCTTCATCCTCATTGCGGTGATCGAGCTGGCCATCTTCGTGAACCTGGGCCTGCCCCACTATCTGGGCCAGTCGCTCCCCTTCATCGCCCCCATCTGCATCAGCACCATCCAGCTGGGCGCCACCGTGGACTATGCCATCCTGATGACCACCCGCTACAAGAGCGAGCGCATCGGCGGCAGCGACAAGCGCCAGGCGGTGACCGCCGCACTGGCGGCCTCCATCCCCTCGGTGATCGTCAGCGGCGTGGGGCTCTTCGCCGCCACCTTTGGGGTGGCCCTGTATTCCGATATCGACATCATCAGCTCCATGTGTATGCTGATGGCCCGTGGGGCCGCCATCAGCGTGGTCTGCGTCATCTTTATCCTTCCGGCATTGTTCATGCTGTGCGATAAGCTGATCTGCGCCACCACCCTTGGAATGAAAAAGGCCCTGAAGCATAAGATTACGGAGGGTTAAGCTATGAATCATCAAGCCAAAACAGTGATCGCCTGTGTTGCCAGCGTGGCTATTCTGGCCGGGGCTGCGGCCACCGGTGTGAGCGCGGCCAAAAATACGGCGCCTGCCCCGGCGGCAAGGCCCGCCGCCCAGGTGGTGAGCACCCAGGCCAAAAACGAGGAAAAGGATGAGACCGTCTACGTATTCGCCAAAGCCGACGGCTCCACCGAAAAGGTGGTGGCCAGCGATTGGATCAAGGCGGAGGACGGCAGCCGCTACACCAAGCGCAACGCCGAGGAGACCCTGCCTGTGACCCTGCGGGTGAGCTACAGGCTGGACGGAAAGGACATCGAGCCTAAAAAGCTGGCGGGCAAAAGCGGGGCGCTGACCATCCGCTATGATTTTGAAAACAACAAGACCCAGACCGTGACGGTGGACGGGGTGAAAAAAGAGGTGAACGTACCCTTTGCGGTAATCACTGGTGTGATTTTGGATAACGACGTGTTCTCTGATGTGGTGGTCACTGGCGGCAGGCTGGTGAACGACGGCGACCGTGCCATGGTGCTGGGCCTGAGCTTTCCCGGCCTTGTGCAGAACCTTGGGGTCTCCGAGGATAAGCTGGAGCTGCCCGACCATCTGGAGATCAGCGCCCAGGTCAAGGATTTTACCATGATGAACACCATGACCCTGGTGAGCAGCGAGGTTTTCCGGGAGCTGGATGCCGATGGCATTGACGATCTGGACGATCTGACCCAGGCCGCCGACAAGCTCACCGATGCCATGACCCAGCTGATGGACGGCTCCACCAAGCTTCAGGACGGCCTTGCCACCCTGAAGGAAAAATCCGGTCAGCTCTCCACTGGCGTGGATCAGCTGGCCGAGGGCGCCAGCGCATTGAAGGACGGAGCCTCCAAGCTGGACGGCGGCCTCAAGACCCTGTCGGATGGGGCGGGCCAGCTTTCCACCGGGCTGGACACCCTCTCCCAGAACAGCGCCGCCCTCAACGCCGGGGCCGCCCAGGTGTTCGATACCCTCATTGCCGAGGCCAACAAGCAGCTGGAGGCCGCCGGGCTGGGCATCCCGGCCATGACCAAGGAGAACTATGCCCAGGTGCTCAATGGGGTGATCGACTCCATGGATGAGAACGCCGTGCGCCAAAAGGCCGAGGCCGTGGCGCGGGAAAGGGTGACCGCCGCCGTGAACGAGCAGAAGGATGTGATCCGGGCCGCGGTGACCGCCAAGGTGGAGGAGCAGGTGCAGGCCGGGGCCAAGGCCAAGGCCCAGGGCGTGGTGCTGGAAAAGGTGCTGGCGGCCCAGGGCCTGACCCCGGAGCAGCTGGAGCAGCTGTCCCCGGAGCAGCGCGCCGCCATTGAGGGGGCTGTGGCCCAGCAGATGGAGACCGAGGAGGTCAAGGCCATGATCCAGGCCGGCGTACAGCAGACCATGCAGTCGGAGGAGATCCAGGGCAAGATCGAGCAGGCCGTCCAGGAGCAGATCAGCGCCATCATCGAGCAGAAGATGCTCTCCCCGGAGGTGCAGGGCCAGATCACCGAAGCGCTCCGGCAGGCCGGAGAGGGTCTGGCTGCGCTCCAGGGCCTCAAGGCCCAGCTGGACAGCTACAACCAGTTCTACACCGGGCTGGCGGCCTACACCGCCGGGGTGGACACCGCCAAGACGGCCTCCGCCCAGCTGGCGGCAGGCGCGGGTGAGCTGAAAAAAGGCTCTGAGGCGCTTTCGGGCGGCGCGGCCAAGCTGGCGGGGGGTGTTGGCACCATGAAGGAGAACCTGCCTGCCCTGATGGACGGCGTGACCCAGCTGCACGATGGCAGCACCGCCCTGGCCGACGGCCTGCGCAGGTTCAATGAAGAGAGCATCCAAAAGCTGGTGGATGCGCTGAACGGCGATGTGAAAACGCTGGTGAACGGCCTGCAAGCCTCGCTGGATGCGGCCCGGCAGTACACCGGTCTTAGCCAGGACGCAGGCCCCCAGGACTGTGTGAGGTTCCTCTACCGCACCGAAGCCATTGATTGATGGATGCCGCCTGCGGCACTGTCATACAAAGCCACGTCCCCCTGCCCCCGCAGGGGGACGTGGCTTTTGCGTGGCTGCCCCCCAAAAAGGGGATTTGGAGGATGTGAAAAAATCTTAACAGCAATTTAACGAAAAAATACCAGTTTTTTCGTGCACAATTACAGACAAAGAGGTAAAATATAGAAGATCATAGAAAAGCATTGCTTAGGGTGCGGGGCAAAGGCCCCGCCGGGATGGGAAACGGGAGGAACACGGAGAATGCGCATAGGAATGGACGTGGGCAGCACCACCATCAAATGTGTGGTGCTGAATGACGCGGATCGGGTGGTGTACAGCACCTATCAGCGCCATTACAGCCATATCACCGAAAAGGCCGCGGAGCTTTTGCGGGAGGTGGCCAGGGAGCAGGTACCCGGCGGACGGGCCAAGCTGGCCATCAGCGGCTCGGCGGGCATGGGCCTGGCCGAGAGCTGCGGGGTACCCTTTGTGCAGGAGGTGTTCGCCACCCGTGTGGCGGCCCAGCGCCTTGCCCCCGAAACCGACGTGGTGATCGAGCTGGGCGGCGAGGATGCCAAGATCCTGTTTTTGACCGGAGGCACCGAGGTGCGCATGAACGGCAGCTGCGCCGGCGGCACCGGGGCCTTCATCGACCAGATGGCCACGCTGCTCAAGCTCAGCGCCGATGAGATGGATGCCCAGGCCCAGAAGGCCGAAAAAATGTACACCATCGCCAGCCGCTGCGGCGTGTTTGCCAAAAGCGACGTGCAGCCCCTCATCAATCAGGGGGCCAGCACCGCCGATGTGGCGGCCAGCATCTATCAGGCCGTGGTGAACCAGACCGTGGCAGGTCTGGCCCAGGGCCGTCCCATCCAGGGCAATATCCTCTATCTGGGCGGGCCTCTCACCTTCAGCAGTGTGCTGCGGGCCTGCTTTGACAAGACCCTGGGGGTAAAGGGCCGCCTGCCCCAGAACAGCCTGCTGTTTGTGGCGCTGGGCGCCGCCTGGTACGCCGACGAGAGCTTTGAGCTGGACAGGGTGCTGGAGCGCATGAAGCTGCGCCCCAATGGAGAGTATGCCAGCCAGCCGCCCCTCTTTGCCAGCCAGGAGGAATATGCGGCCTTCCACGCCCGCCATGCCCAGGCCGCTGTACCCCGCCGCCCCTTTGGGCCGGACTGCGGCCCGGTACATATCGGCATTGATGCGGGCAGCACCACCGTGAAGCTGGTGGTCATCGACCAGGATGCCAACATCCTCTTCACCGATTACCGCCCCAACCTGGGCAATCCGGTGCCTCTGCTGAAAAAGACCCTGCAAAGGCTCTATGCCGAGCATCCCGGCCTGGTGGTGGCCAGCGCCACCACCACCGGCTACGGCGAGGAGCTGATCCACAACGCCTTTGAAACCGACTTCGGCGTGGTGGAGACGGTGGCCCACTTCACCGCCGCCCGGTACTTCATGCCCAATGTGGACTTCATCATTGACATCGGCGGCCAGGATATGAAGTGCTTCAAGATCGAGGATGGGGCCATCAGCAACATCTTTTTGAACGAGGCCTGCTCCAGCGGCTGCGGCAGCTTTTTGCAGACCTTTGCCCAGGCCCTGGGCTATGAGATGGAGGAATTTGCCAGGCTGGGCCTGTTTGCAGACCGGCCTGTGGATCTGGGCAGCCGCTGCACCGTGTTCATGAATTCCGGCGTCAAGCAGGCCCAGAAGGATGGGGCCTCCATCCAGAACATCTCGGCGGGCCTGTCCATCAGTGTGGTGAAGAACGCCCTGTACAAGGTGATCCGGGCCTCCAGCCCCAAGGAGCTGGGGGAGCATATCGTGGTGCAGGGCGGCACCTTCTACAACGAGGCCGTGCTCCGTGCCTTTGAAAAGGAGATGGGCGTGGAGGTGATCCGTCCCGACATCGCCGGGCTGATGGGGGCCTTTGGGGCGGCGCTGCATGGCCGTGCTCTGGCAAGGCCCGGCAGCCGCAGCGCCCTGCTGGATGCCAACGGCCTTGCCGCCTTTGAGCAAAAGGTGCAGAGTGTGCGCTGCAACGGCTGCACCAACCACTGCCAGCTCACCGTGAACCAGTTCTCCGGTGGCCGCCGCTTCATCAGCGGCAACCGATGCGACCATCCGGTGAGCGGCCGCAAGGATCAGGAGGAGCTGAACCTCTACGAGTACAAGCGCCAGCTCATCGAAAGCTACGAGCCTACCCCCGGCCCCCGTGGCAGCATCGGCATCCCGCTGTGCCTGAACCTGTGGGAGCTGCTGCCCTTCTGGCACACCTTCTTCACCCGGCTGGGCTTCACCGTCTACCACAGCCCCCTGTCTGACCGGGAGCTGTATCTGGCCGGGCAGGCCACCATCCCCAGCGACACCGTCTGCTTTCCCGCCAAGCTGGCCCATGGACACATCCGGGCCTTGTGCGATATGGGGGTAGACACCATCTTTTACCCCTGTATGTCCTACAATCTGGACGAGGGCTTGAGCGACAACCACTACAACTGTCCGGTGGTGGCCTACTACCCGGAGGTGCTGGCGGGCAATTGCCCGGAGCTGGAGCACGTGCGCTTTTTGTATGAGTATGTGGGGCTGCATCGGCCCAAGGACTTTGTGAGCCGGATGACCGCCGCACTGCAAAGGAATTTTGACGGCATCCGCAAGGATCAGGTTCGCCAGGCCGCAGATGCCGCCTATGCCGAGTATTACGCCCACATGGAGCGGGTGCGTCAGCGGGGCGGGGAGATCATGGCCCGCGCCCGTGCCGAGGGACGGCGCATCCTTGTGCTGGCGGGCCGGCCCTATCATATAGACCCGGAAACCAACCACGGCATCGACAGCCTCATCACCCGCTATGGGGCTGCGGTGCTCACCGAGGACAGTGTTTGCGGCAGCGAGAAAAAATTCCCCACCAGTGTGCTGAACCAGTGGACCTACCATGCCCGCCTGTATGCGGCGGCCCAGTATGTGACCACCCAGCCCGATATGGAGCTGGTGCAGCTGGTGAGCTTTGGCTGCGGTGTGGATGCCATCACCACTGACGAGACCCGCCAGATCCTGCAAAATGGCGGCAAGCTGTACACCCAGCTGAAAATCGACGAGATCACCAACCTGGGCGCGGTGAACATCCGCCTGCGCAGCCTGTTCGCCGCTTTGGATGAGCGGGATCGGCTGGCAGCCCACGGTCAAAAGGAGGCTTGAACATCATGGCAATGGAATATCCCCATTTTACAAAGGAAATGAAGGCCACCCACACCATCCTGGTACCCAACATGGCCCCGCTGCATTTTGCGCTGGTGGGCGCGGTGCTGCGGCACGAGGGCTACAAGGTGGAGATTTTGGGCAACTGCGGCAGTCAGGTGGCCCAGCTGGGCCTGCAATATGTCCATAACGATACCTGCTATCCGGCCCTTTTGGTGATCGGCCAGTTTTTGGACGCTCTGCAAAGCGGCCGCTATGACCTGGAGCACACCGCCCTGCTCATCACCCAGACCGGGGGCGGCTGCCGGGCCAGCAACTACATCCACCTGCTGCGCAAGGCCCTGCAAAATGCCGGCTTTGGCCAGATCCCGGTGGCCAGCCTGAACTTTTCCGGTCTGGAAAAGGACAGCGGCTTCCAGACCACCCTGCCCATGCTGCGGGGAGCGCTGGCGGCGGTGCTGTACGGCGATCTGCTGATGACCCTGCACAACCAGACCGCCCCCTATGAAACGGTGAAGGGCCAGACCGAGGCCCTGACCCAGAGCTGGGTGCAGCGGTTGTCGGATCTGCTCTTACAGGGCAAGGGCGATTCTCTCACCGAGGTCAAGCACGGCTTTGCCCCCATTGCCCAGGAGTTTGCCGCCATCCCCAAGCGGGTGGTGCCCAAGGTCAAGGTGGGGGTCGTGGGCGAGATCTATGTGAAATACAGCCCGCTGGGCAACAACGATCTGTGCCGCTTTTTGGAGGAAGAGGACTGCGAGGTGAATATGCCCGGCCTTTTGGGCTTTGTGCAGTACTGCCTGTATAACCCGGTGGAGACCGCCCGGCTTTACGGCGGCCCCATGCTGCAAAAAACCGCCCCCCTTGCCCTGCTGGATATTCTGGACAGCGCCGAGCGGGCCATGGGCCGTGCTCTGCGGGACAACGGCTACCATGCGGCTCTGCCCTTCAAGCAGCTTGCCAAGCTGCCCCAGGGCATCATTGGCATGGGGGTGAAAATGGGCGAGGGCTGGCTGCTCACCGCCGAGATGGTGGAGCTGGTGCGCAGCGGCTATGAGAACATCGTCTGCGCCCAGCCCTTTGGCTGCCTGCCCAACCACATCTGCGGCAAGGGCATGATCAACAAGATCCGAGCCCAGTATCCGCTGGCCAACATCACGCCCATCGACTACGACCCCAGCGCCGCCCGTGTGAACCAGGAAAACCGCATCAAGCTGATGCTGGCGGTGGCCAAGGAGCGGCTGGATCAGAACGGCCCCGGCCAGACCGGGCAGACCGCCTCCCAGCCGGAAGCCAGGGCCGCGGCGGTGCGTCCCCTGCCCGCTGGAGCCTGCTGAACCGGGGGCCAAAAAAAGAAGCGGCAGCGGGTGCTGCCTTCCGCCTGCCCTCTGACCGGGGCAGGCTCTTTTTTGCGGCGGCGGCCCCCGGCTTGCGGGGGCTGGAACAGTGTGATAGAATAAGACCCACGATGCTTAAAAGCTCCAAGGCCCAGCGGGCCGCTGTGACAGAAAGGATTTTTCACCATGCCCTTATTGATCTTGACCGCTCTGCTGCTGCCGCTGCCGCTGGCGGCGGCCCATCGGCTGGGCCGACGCTTTGAGGAGGCCGTGCCTCTTTGCTGGAGCGCTCTGGTGGTGGCGGCCCTGCTTTTGGGCATGGCCGGGGTGCTGGACTGGGCGCCGCCCCTGTTCCTTGCGCTGACGGCGGGGGCGGTGCTGTATCTGGGCTGGGCCTTCTGGCGGCAGGACGGCGGCCCCCAGCGGCGGGCCATGCTGCAAGGGCTGGCAGGGCCGGGCCTTTGGCTGTTTTTGCTGGCGATGGTGGGCCTGTGGTGGCTGAGCCGGGGCCGCCGCTACACCGGCTGGGACGAGTATTCCCACTGGGGCCGCGCCCTCAAGGCCATGCTCCAGCAGGGGGTGCTGCCCTGTCTGGCGGCGGGCAAGGACGGCCACCGGGGCTATCCCCCCGGCCCCGCCATGTTCCAGTTTGTGGCCATGCGGGCTGCGGGGCTGGGTTTCCGGGAGGATGTGGCCATCTTTTTGCAGGGCGTTTTTTCGCTGGGCTTTTTGTTCTATCCCCTGTCCTGCCTGCCCCGCAGCCGCAGGGCAGCGGCGGTGGTCACGGCGGCGGTGCTCTTTCTGGCCCCGCTGACCCTGTTTTACCGCTTTTACTTCGAGACCCTGGTGGATGGCCTGCTGAGTGTGCTGTTCGCCTTTTTGATCTTTGTCTGGCTGCGGGGCCGGGGCCGCACCCCGGAGCTGGTGCTGCTGGGGCTTTCCGCCTCGGTGCTGGCCTTCACCAAGGACAGCGGCCTGGGCTTTGTGCTGCTGGCCTTTGCGGTGGCGGGCTGCACCGTGCTGGCCTTTCGCCGCAGCCTGCCTGTGAAGGGGCCTCGTCTGGCGGCCTGGCTGCTGATCCCCCCGGCGGCGGGGGTGGTGAGCAAGCTGGCCTGGAGCGCCTTTCTGCGCTGGCATCAGGTACCCCAGCGCTGGCAGCCGGAGGGACTGACCCTCTCCGGCTTGAAAGAGCTGCTTCGGGGCCAGCCCCAGTGGCGGGTGGACACCATCCGCTATTTTGGCTGGAACATCTTCTGTGACCGCAATTACGGCTCGGTGCTCCACTGCTCCTATGTGGTGTTCCTGGCGGTGCTCTGCCTTGCGGGGCTGCTGCTGTACCGCCTGATGGCTCCCGGCGACCGCCGCCGCATGGGCCCGGCCCTGCTGGGGGCGGGCTGCTGCGCTGTGGTGTACACCCTGGCCACCCTGGCCACCTATCTGTTCTGGTTCGATCCCGTCGAGGCCAAGATTTTGGCCTCCCTTTCCCGCTACCTCAACACCTGCCTGACGGCTCTGCTGGTGCTGCTGGCGGCAGGAGTGGGCGTGGTGCTGGCCCGGCGCAGCGGTCGGGCCGCCGCAGTGGCGGCGGTGTGCTGTGCGGGCTTCTGGCTGCTGGCGGCCAGCCCCGCCCCCGGCCCCCTGCTGAAGGAGATGCTGTATGCCCCGCTGGCGGCGGCCCAGAGCCAGAACCTTCAGCGGGTCTACACCCAGGCCGCTGCCCGGCTCAAGGCCCTGGACCCGGAGGCCCAGGAGCTTCCGGTGTTTGTGGTGGCCCAGCAGGATTTCGGCCTGACCACCGTGAAGCTGGACTATGAGCTGCTGCCCGCCTGGCTGCCGGAGCACACCTCCAGCATCGGCTCGCCCTATCAGGAGGACGACCTCTGGACTCAGCCCTACACCCCCGAAGGCTGGGGCAAGGAGCTGGCGGAGCACTATGAATATGTGTATCTGTTCGATGTGGACGAGAAATTTGTGCAGGAATTTGGCAGCCTTTTTCCAGATCCAAGGGGCATTGTGGATCAAGCCCTGTTCCGGGTGGTGACTGGCCCCCAGGGGGTGCGGCTGGAGCCTATGGAATAAGCAGGGGGCCGCCCTTTTCAAAAGACAGGGATGAGGAAGAAAAAAGGCGAAAATAGGCCCTGCCGGGTCTGTCTGGCGGGGCCTGGGCAAAATTTGCTTTGCGCCCGGCACTTTTTTCGTGTACAATAGAGAAGTGAAAAAGGCCGGGCGTATGCGGAGCGCCGTTACGGCCAAAGGAACAAAGGAGCCGGAGATGCCGGCATTTTTTGGGAGGATGGATTTTGCAGCTTGTTGTATTTGACCTGGAGTGGAACATTGGCTACAAGCCCAGGCTTTTTGATTATCATGGAGTGGAGCAGACCCTGCGGGGCGAGATCATTCAGATCGGTGCCGTCAAGGTGGATGCGGCGGGCCGGGTGCAGGAGCGCTTTTCGCTGACGCTGCGGCCCCGGATCTTTCGCAAATTGCAGCACCATATCGCCAAGGTCACCGGCATGACCCAGCAGCAGCTGGATGAGGGCGTACCCATTCGGGAGGGCTTGCAGCGCTTTTTGGACTGGTGCGGCCCGGATGCCGCCCTGGCCGAGTGGGGGCTGGACGATGTGCCTGTGCTCAAGCAAAACCTGTTTTTGAACAGCATCGACGAGAACTGGCCCCACCAGTGGTATGATTTGCAGCAGGTGTTCCTTTCCCAGCGGCCCAGGGCCGAGGGCGAGGGCATGACCCTGGAATCGGTGGTGGAGCGCATGGGCCTGCCGCGGGAGCGGCCCTTCCACGATGCCCTGGCCGATGCGGAATACACCGCCGAGGTGTGCCAGTGCATTGATCTGGCGGCGGGGCTGGCGGCCTATCCCACCGAGGAGGAGCAGCTGCGGGCGGCGGTGTGCGGCCCGGAGGGAGATTTTCGGGATCTGGAGCTGTTCGGCCCCATGCTGGAGCGGGATGCCTGGCGGGAGGATGCCGGGATGCAGACGGTGTGCTGCCCGGAGTGTGGTGCGCCCTTGAAAAAGGACGAGGACGATATCTGGCTCAAGCGGGGCAACACCGGCTATTACAGCCTGCAAAGCTGCCCGGCCTGCGGGCCATGGCTGGTGCGGTTCAAGCTGGCCCGGCGGGACGGCCTGCACTGGCGGGTGGCCCGTGTGTGCGAAAGGCCCACCCAGCCCCAGCTGGAAAAATGGCACAAGCAGAAAAAGCAGACCCTGGCCCGGCTGCGCCGCGCGGCGGAAAAGGCCGCGCGGGAGCGGGTGGAGGCGGCAGGCCAATAAAGCAAAAAACAAGGCCGTGGAGGGGCTTTCCTCCACGGCCTTGTTTTGTTTTTTGCGAGGTGGGTCAATAGCCCACAATGATGCCCTGCTCCTCGGCGTAAAAGCTGGTCAGGCCGCCGCAGGGCTGGATCACCACCTGGGCGTTGGGCCACTTGGCCCGGATGCCGTTGCGCAGCAGCCTGGCCCCCTCCTCGTTGAAGCAGTGGCTGATTACCACAGGCCCTGTGCCCATATAGCCCCGCTTATCCATCTCCTCCAGCAAAAGGGCCAGCATCCGGGTGTCTCCCCTGGTCTTGTGCAGCACCTCCAGCTTGCCGTCGTCACTGCCGCGGCCCACCGCCCGCATATTCATGCGTCCGGCCACAAAGCCCACCAGCTTGCTCATGCGGCCGTTCTTGACCAGATTGTCAAAGCAGGCCAGCGAAAACAGCACCTGATGCTCCAGCGCAATGCTGGGGGCCGCCCTGCCGATCTGCTCCACCGTCATGTCCTGGCCGATCATCTGGTCGATGGCCCACAGATCCAGCACCATTTCCGGCCCGGTGGACAGGGTATCCATCACAAAGATCTGCTTTTCGGGGCAGTTTTCCAGCACCATCTGCCGGGCAACCAGGGCGCTGTTATAGCTGCCGGACAGCGAGCTGCTCAAAGTGATGGCGATCACATTGTCTGCCAGCATGAACTTTTCGGCCCATTCCTCCGGGCTGGGGCAGGCCGTGGAGGAGGCACCATTAAAATTGTGCATGGCCTCCATCATAACAGCAGTGTCCAGCTGGGAATTGTCTACAAATTCCCGCGCGCCCACCCGGATCTTGAGGGGTACTGTGGCAAAAAGTGTATCCGCCGAGGTAGGCTGGTATTGGCGGAGATCACAGGATGAATCCGCCACGATGATCCATTTTGCAGGCATAAAAGAACCTCCCTGTTGCAGGTAGTTTTAAATACTAGATACAAGCTTTATTGTAGCCGTTCCCGGCAGGGCAGTCAAGATAAAAAAGCAAAAAGCCTGTCGGCCCCTGTAAAAAGCAGCGCTCCTCCTTGAAAAAAGGGCCTTGCTGTGCGCTCTGTCCTCTCTATGGCATGGCAGGGACAGGGAGGGAAAAGGAAGGGCTGCCGCCGCAGGGGGCCGGGCCGCAAAAAAGCGCTAGGCCCCCCCTAAAACGGCTGCTAGACGATAAAAATTCAGGAAACATCTGGTTCTATGTAAGATAATGCTGGAAAAGTGGCGGGGGCTGTGGTATCCTATTGATGGAACGGCAAAACCCGCCCGCAAATGGGCGGCAGGATAGGGTTATGCGGATCACAGGAAGTGGACGAAGTGGCAAGCGGCAGGTTCCTGTGCTCCTGTATGATAAAAATTTATTAAAGTTTTAGAAGGAGAGAAATCAGATGAAGAATAAACAGCTCCTGGCTCCAGTGGCAATGGTCCTGGCGGTGCTCCTGCTGGCAGGGGTGCTGGTCTTTCATATGAAGAAGGCCGCCCCTGAGGGAGAGAGCTTCACCGGAACGGGAAAGGGCTTTGCGGGCGACGTGACCGTACAGCTGACCATTGCCAAGGGCAAGATCGTGGCCTGCAATGCCAGCGGCCCCGATGAAACCCCGGAGATCGGCGGCGCTGCCATGAAGAAGATGGCGGATGAGATCGCTGCCACCGGAAGCATTGCGGTGGACACCGTTTCGGCGGCCACCCTTACCAGCAACGGCGTACTGGAGGGCGCTGCCGCAGCCCTGACCGCCGCTGGCCTTGATCCTGCCCAGTACATGACCAAGGTGGAGCAGGATACCGCCGAGGATCTGGTAAAGGACGCTGACGTGGTAGTTGTGGGCGCAGGCGGCGCCGGAATGACGGCGGCCATCACCGCAGCCAAGGAGGGCAAGAGCGTGGTGGTTTTGGAGAGCATGAGCATGGTGGGCGGCAACTCTGTGCGGGCCACCGGAGGCATGAATGCAGCCAAGACCCCCGCCCAGGACGAGAACGAGTTCGATGAAGCGGCGGGCGTGGAAAAGACCCTGGCCGCCGCGGCGGAAAAATATGCTGACAATGAGGCCATCACCGCTCTGGCCGCCACGGTAAAAGAACAGTGGGAGGCCTATCAGGCCAGCCCCACCGGATATTTTGACAGCGTGGAGCTGTTCATGCTGGACACCCTGATCGGCGGCAAGGGCCTGAATGACCCGGAGCTGGTGAAGGTGCTGGCCGATCAGAGTAAGGACAGCATCGACTGGCTGGCCTCCATCGGCGCTCCGCTGGACAGCGTGAGCAGCTTTGGCGGCGCTTCCGTCAAGCGCATCCACCGTCCTCTGAATGAGGAGGGCAAAACCGTGCCGGTAGGCTCCTTCATCATCCCGGTGCTGGAAAAGAACTGCGCCGATCTGGGGGTGGAGATCCTGCTGGAAACCACCGCCGATACCCTGCTCACCGACGCAGACGGCGCTGTGGTGGGTGTTTCCGCCAAGAGCAAGAGCGGTAATACCGTGACCGTGAATGCCAAGAGCGTGGTGCTGGCCACCGGAGGCTTTGGCGCAAATCTGGAGTATGTGGCCCAGCTCAAGCCCAGCCTGAAGGGCTTTGTGACCACCAACGCCGCAGGCGCCCAGGGCCAGGGCATCCAGATGGCAGAGGCCGTGGGCGCTGCCACCCTGGACATGGATCAGATCCAGATCCACCCCACCGTGGAGCAGAAGACCAGCGCCCTGATCACCGAGGGCCTGCGCGGCGATGGCGCCATTCTGCTGAACCAGGAGGGCAAGCGCTTCTGTGACGAGGTGGGCACCCGTGACGCAGTGAGTGCCGCCGAGCTGGAGCAGGGCGACTTCGTCTGGCTGGTGGTGGATCAGAAGATGGTGGATGCCTCCAGCGTGATCGCCGGCTATATCAAGAAGGGCTTCACCACCCAGGGCGACGATGTGGAAGCCATGGCCCAGGCCATGGGCGTGGAGACCGCCGTGCTGGAGGAGACCCTGAACACCTGGAACGCCAGCGTGGCTGCCGGCAAGGACGATGCCTTTGGCCGCACCAGCTTTGCCCAGCCTTTGGATACCGCCCCCTACTACGCCATCAAGGTGGCTCCCGGTGTGCATCACACCATGGGCGGCCTGTCCATCAACACCCAGGCCCAGGTGCTGGATCAGAGCGGCGCTCCCATCCAGGGTCTGTTCGCCGCAGGTGAGGTCACCGGAGGCGTACACGGTGCCAACCGTCTGGGCGGCAACGCTGTGTCTGACTTTGTGGTGTTTGGCCGCATTGCGGGCGCTTCCGCCGCCAAGAATGC
>RCNH01000648.1_pt1 | contig 15252 bp, 16 predicted proteins | sample 2041161 | NCBI WGS metagenome assembly RCNH01 (sample SAMN09708215, study PRJNA481090) | Feces metagenome, whole genome shotgun sequencing project. | biome: feces | host: Leptonychotes weddellii | place: Antarctica: Sion Island | collected 2010-03-01 | reverse complement strand
TTTTATTGATGGTCTCCACAATCATGTGCATGTTCATGTTCATGACAAATAGATCCTGTTGATTTTAAATCTCCACGAAGCCAAGCATCTACTGCTGCACGAGCATCTCCTCTTGCACCTAATACGACTTCTACATTTCTTTCATTGAAGATATCAACAGCACCTCCGCCCATACCTCCAGCAATTACAACTTCAGCTCCATTGTCTGCTAAAAAGTTTGGCAAGAATCCTGGACGATGTCCTGGATTTGGTACACTTTCTTCTTTTACAATTGTTCCATTTTCTACATCAAAGAAAATAAAGTTTTCGCAATGTCCAAAGTGCATTGCAACATCTGTTCCCATAGCTGGTATAGCAATTCTCATAATCATATTCTCCTTTTTCTTATATATTTATAATTCTACAATACTTCCTGTAGAAATATAATCTAACTGATCTTTCATTCTTTCTTTTAAGAATTGATACTGTTCTACTCCTGTACAATGTCCAGTATAGTATTTTGTTGGATACTTCATAAGTTCTTCACAAGCATCCTCTAATACTTTACAATCTTCTTGTTTTTGAAGATCTAACTTTTTAAAATGGAACCCTCCAACTAACACCTCTGGAGTTAACCAATTCATAATATTTAAAATACCTTTATGTGAACATCCACTAAAGACTACTGTTATATCTTCTTTTACAATCAAATATTGTTCATGAAAAAAGTTATCTGGTAACAATGTAGCATCTACCATTCTATTTAATCCATAACACTCTACTGGGTATTTACATTCTTTTTTATTACATGTAACTAATGTTAATTCTTCATCAATATTATATTCATCATCTATATATACAAAACGTTTTTCATTCTTTAAATCTTGATCTAATCCAATATATTTTTCACTTCCATTATAATGTGGAATAAATACTTCTTTATTCATATAAATCTTTGCATGATCATTTAATTGTAAAAATGTTTTTAATCCTCCACCATGATCATAATGCCCATGAGATAAAATACAAATATCAACATCTTCTAAACGAACTCCCATTGCTTTGGCATTTTTTATAAAAAGATCTGATTGTCCTGTATCAAATAATATTTTATGATGCCTTGTTTCTATATATAAACTTAATCCATGTTCAAATCCTAAATTTTGATTCATCGTTGTATTTTCGACTAATGTATATACTTTCATAATAAAATCTCCATTACTTTTTGATAAACTTTATATAATGCATCTTTGGCAGGACAATCGATTTGGGCAATGCTTTTTCCATTATTCATTGCTTTTGAAGCCGTCTTGTCATATGGTATTTTTCCTACAAGTGGTATATCTTCTTCTTTACAGAACTCTTCAATCGCTTGTGCATTTTGAATACTACTATTCCATTTATTAACACATACTACAAGTTTTACTTGAAGTGTATTCGCAGTCTTTACTAAACGTTTTAAATCACTTAATCCAGAAATCGATGGTTCTGCAACCACAAGTACTAAATCCACTCCCGTAATAGAAGCAATCACAGGACATCCAATTCCTGGTGAACCATCAATAATCGCAAGTTCTGTATCTTCTTTTGCATGTGCAATCATTTCTTTTTTTACTTCAGTAACTAGTTTTCCAGAATTTCCTCTACCCATTTTTAACTTTGCCGTAGAAAATACTTTTTGTCCTAGATAAAGTTGTTGAAGCCCTGCTACATCTTGTTTTAAAGTGATTGCTTTTTGTGGACATATATATTCACATACTCCACAACCCTCACATGCATACTCATCAATTTTATATACATGATTTTCCCGGGTAATAGCATCAAAGCGACAATGATTTGCACAAGCTCCACAAGCAATACATTGTTCTGAATTAATATATGCTTTTTCAGATCCTAAAAAATCTTTTTTTATTGGTTCTTCATCCATGGAAGATACAATATGAAGATTCGGTGCATCGACATCACAATCTGCCATTGCTTTTGCATTCGCAAAATGAATAAAAGCTGCGGCAGTTGTTGTTTTTCCTGTTCCACCTTTACCACTTAAAATCAATAACTTTTTCATTTTACTGCACCTTCAATCTTTTCTAATAAATCGAAAAATAATGCATGTACATGATCATTACACTCACATACAATCTTCCCTTGTGCAGCTAAACTAGCCATTGTTTTATCATATGGAATACGCGCTAAAATAGGAATTTTATGTTCTTTACAAAAATCTTCTAGTGGTTGATATAGAATTTCTTGTTTGTTGATGACAACTCCCATTTTTTTATCTAATAGCGATGCCAATTCATATACCATACAAAAATTATGGAATCCAAATGCTGTTGGCTCTGCGACCAAAACACAGTAATCTGCATCTGTAATGGTTTCCATGACACTACATGCACTTCCTGGAGGACAATCATAAACAACCAATCCATCGTGTTTACTTCCTAATTTTTGTACTTCTTTAATCACCGGAATTCCACTCGATTCTCCGGTATTTAAAATACCTGTAATTACATGTACGTCTTGATGCCAGCCATCTTCAATAACTCCAACTGGATGTTTGGTTTCGTGTATAACATCGTTTGGACATACAAGCATGCATCCACCGCATGAATGACAAACTTCTTTAAAAATTAAAGGTCGATTAACTAAATAAATCAATGCATTGAAATGACAAAAATCAACGCATTTGCGACATCCATCGCATTTTTTTACATCGAATTCTGGCATCATTCTATTTACGGTTATAGTTGTTATATTTTCTGGTTTAAAAAATAAATGTCCATTTGGTTCTTCTACATCACAATCAATATAAGTTGCATGGTTTGCTACTGCGGCTAAATTTACAGAAACAAAAGTTTTTCCCGCTCCGCCTTTTCCGCTTAATACTGCAAGTTTCATTGTAAACCATGGAAGCCTGCATGAAAATGTGTCAACTCTTCCAATTTATTTTCTAAATAAGCTTCGATTTCAACATCTGCCATTTGATGCGTAGACTTATAAATTTTAATACCTGCAGCTTTAAATACTTCTGCCGCATTTTCTCCACAACGCACTGTAATTAATACTTCACAGCCGTGATCCACAACGCATTGTGCTGCTTTAATTCCTGCTCCACCTTGTGCTTCTGCACCAGGATTTTCTACATATTCTGTTTGCTCTGTATCGGTATCGTGAACCATAAAAAATGGAGCACGTCCAAATGAAACACATACGTTTTTTTTATCTTCATCCAACGGAATCATTATTTTCATATATTTTTCCTCCTACTTTATTCTTGGACATGGATGACACCCTCGTTTATGGCAACAAGTTTCTTTCTCATCGCATAATCGATAGTCTCCACCTTCAATTTTCAAGGTTTTTCCTTCTACTAACATAAGTGCAATTTTTTTTCGTGCAGAAGTATACATCTGCTGAACGGTTGTTCTTGCTACATTCATATATAAACTACATTCTTCTTGTGAATATCCTTCTTGATCGATTAAGCGAATAGTTTCATATTCATCTACTGTCAATATGATACAATCTTCATTTGCAACACATTCTTTAGGAGCAAATTCATTATATGATGGCATTTGACAAACTCTTCTACACTTTCTTGGTCGTGGCATATATTCACCTCCATAGTTTTTGACATATGTTATTTACAATTTCATTATACTCTGTTAATGACATATGTCAATAATAAAAAAGTATCCTACCTCTTCTTCAGCAGAATACTTTTTTTACTTATCTTATTTCTTGTGAATAACTATCTCGATATGCTTGATATTCCTTTTCATACATATATAAAATATTTTCTAATTCTTCATATGTATTAATTTTTGTTAATTGATCCTTTAAATGATGGCTTTTTGGCAATCCCTTCACATACCATGCAGCATGTCCTCGCATTTCTCGCATACCCACTTTTTCACCTTTTAAATCACAAAGTCTTTTTGCATGTAATCTTGCCATAGTAAATTTTTCTTCTACACTTACTTCTGGCAATTGTTCTTTGGTTTCTAAATAAGTTGCAACTTCTTTAATCAACCATGGATCTCCTAATACACCACGTCCAATCATAACCGCATCACAACCAGTTTCTTCTAACATACGCTTTGCATCTTGAGGACTACGAATATCTCCATTTCCTATAACCGGTATAGAAACGGCATCCTTTACTGCTTTTATATAGGACCAATCTGCATTTCCTTCATACATTTGTACACGTGTTCTACCATGTACTGCAATTGCTGAAACACCTACAGCCTCTAATCCTTTCGCAAGTTCAATACAAGTGATATGATCTAAGTCCCACCCGATACGCATCTTCACAGTAACTGGTTTTTTTACGCTTTCCACAACTGCTTTTGTCATTTTAATGGCATGTTCAATATCTTTCATTAATGCACTTCCTGCATTTGACTTAACAATCTTATTTACTGGACATCCCATATTAATATCGATAATATCGCAATCCGTTTTTTCATCTAATAACTTGGCTGCATATACCATTGTTTCAATGTCATGCCCAAATATTTGCATTGTTAACGGGTGTTCTTCTTTTTCAACATTCGTCATCCCAATCGTTTTTTCATTATCATAATATAGAGCTTTATCACTTACCATTTCTGTATAAATTAAACCTGCTCCAAATTGTTTACAAATAACACGAAACGCTGGATTACTAATTCCTGCCATAGGTGCAACAACTACACGGTTTGGAATTTCGACATCTCTAATCTTCCATGTATTATTTAGCATATTGCTCAATAAACCTTTCTAAATCACGTAATTCTTCTTCATTAAAATAATATTTTTCATTACAGAAATTACATGTGATTTCACAACCGTGATCTTCTTCAATTAATTTTTGACGTTCTTCTTTTGATAATGTCACTAACACTCTTTTCATAGATGCTCGATCACATTTACAACGGAATTCAATTTCTTGACTTGTTAGAATCTTTACATCATCAAATAAACTATGTAAAATATCTTCTAAACTTTCATTTTCACTTATTAATTTTGAAATTGGTTCCATATTAGAAACAATTTTCTCAACCTTAACAATATCTTCTTCTGTAGCATCTGGCATCATTTGAATAATCATTCCACCTGCTGATTGAATCGTATTATCTGGATTTACTAAAACTCCTACTGATACAGCTGATGGTGTTTGTTCACTTACTGTAAAATAGTAGGCAAAATCATCTCCAATTTCACCGCTTTGAAGTTCTACTGTTCCACTCCAATTTTCTTTCATATTCAAGTCTTTAATTACTTCTAAATATCCATCTTTTCCAACTGCTGTTCCGACTGCTAATTTTCCAGTATCATTATACTGCAACATGATGTGTGGATCTGAAACAAAACCTCTCACATGACCATCACTATAAGCATCTACTAGCACTGTACCAATTGGTCCTCCACCATTAATACGAATTGTAAGTTGTTCTTTATCACTTTTTAACATACTTCCCATTAGTGATCCAACACTCAACGTACGACCTAAAGCTGCTGCACTTGTAGGCCACAGATCAAAGCGCTGACGCGCATTCTCTACTAGGTGTGTAGAGGAACAAATATATACACGAACACGTTCTTCACATGCCATTGCTTTTAATAAATAATCTTTCATTTTCATCACTCCTATTTCATTTGTAGTATATCATAAACAATAAAAAAAAGAAAAGAAAACCTTGCGTTAAGATTATACTTAATACAAGGTTTATTTACTAGTTTTCTGAATCGTTTTTTGTTAATTCTTTTAAAGCATCTTCATACTTTTTTTCGACAACTTCTTGTTCTTGTGAAGTTAATTGTTTAGAAGTATTTTCTTCATTTTCATTTTGATTTTCTAATGCTTTTTCTTGTTCTATTTCCTTACGTTGCTCTTCCTGTAACTTTTCTTGTTCAGGTGAAGTAATTTTACCATAAGCAACTAAATTATTAATTTGTTCACTTGTGATTGTTTCTTCTTCAATTAATGTTTCTGCAATTAATGCTAATAAATCTTTATTTTCTTCAATGATTTGTTTTGCATGTGCATAACAATCATTGATAATTTTACGGATTTCTTTATCAATCTCATAAGCAATTTCGCCTGAGTAATTGCTTCCACTACCATAATCTCTTCCTAAGAAAACATTTCCAGTTCCATCATCATATTGAATAGGTCCAAGAGATGACATACCCCAACTACGAACCATTGCTTTTGCAATCTTAGTAGCTTTTTGAATATCATTACTTGCTCCTGCACTAACTTCATTAAACATAACATCTTCTGCAACACGTCCACCCATAAGACCTGTAATTTGTGCCATGAAATCCGCTTTTGTAGGGAACATTTTTTCTTCTCTTGGTGTCATTAAGTTGTAACCACCAGCTTCTCCACGAGGAATAATTGTGACTTTTTCTACTTTATCAGCATCTTCAAGTTTTAAACCAATTACCGCATGGCCTGCTTCATGGTAAGCAACCAAGCGCTTTTCTTTTTCCGTATATTTTTTAGATTTTTTAGCAGGTCCCATCATAACACGGTCAATTGCTTCATCTAAATCTTCCATAGTAATCATTTTACGATGATCACGAACGGCTAAAATAGCACCTTCATTTAATACGTTTTCAAGATCTGCACCTGAGAACCCTGGAGTACGTTTAGCTAAAGATTCTAATGAGATATCTTTTGCTAATTTCTTATTTCTTGCATGTACTTTTAAAATTTCAAAACGGCCTTTTTTGTCTGGTAAATTAACTGTAATTTGACGATCAAAACGTCCACTACGTAATAATGCAGGGTCTAATACATCAGGACGGTTTGTAGCAGCAATAATAACGATTCCCTTATTTTCTCCCATACCATCCATTTCAACTAACAACTGGTTTAAAGTTTGTTCACGTTCATCGTTTCCACCACCCATACCAGCTCCACGTTGACGTCCAACAGCATCGATTTCATCGATAAAGACAATACATGGTGCATGTTGAGATGCTTTTTTAAACATATCACGTACACGACTAGCACCAGTACCAACAAACATTTCAACGAAATCAGAACCACTGATTGAGAAGAATGGAACATCTGCTTCACCAGCTACTGCTTTCGCAAGTAATGTTTTACCAGTACCTGGAGGACCTACCATTAACATTCCCTTAGGAATACGTGCTCCCATATCTGTAAAACGTTTTGGGTTTTTCAAATAGTCGATAATTTCTTTAACTTCTTCTTTTTCTTCATCACATCCAGCAACATCTTTAAAACGTACTTTAATGTTACCTTCAATTTTTGCTCTTGATTTACTAAATTCAAAAGCCTTATTACTTCCACCTGATCCCATTTTAGAGAACATGAAGAATGCTAATCCTCCAAGAATCAAGAATGGCAATACACTTTTTAAGAATACTTCAAATAAAGACTCTTGATTTGCATCATAAACCTTTACATTTGTATCTTTTCCTTTTTCAAAGACATTACTTAACCATTTTACATTTTCATCTGTATTTGGAACTACAACAGTAAAAGACTTTGTATTTTTTCCTTTTTCATAAGTACCACTTATGTTAATAACTGTTGTTCCAACAGACATATTAACATCTTTAAACTTCATTTTTTCAGCACTAGCTGCAAATTCATTGTACGTAAATTCTTTCGTATTACTTCCATTACCAAAGGTAATCAATAAAAGCAAAATAGAAATTACTAAAATGTAAGGCAATAAGCTAATTACCTTTTTCTTTTGCATATAAAACGCCTCCTTTTATTTACTCATAGATTTCGCGTTTTAAAACTCCAATATATGGTAAATTACGATATTTTTGATTATAGTCTAATCCATACCCAATTACAAATTCATTTGGAATCTTAAATCCAGTATAATCTGCCTCAATATCTACAACACGACGATCTGGTTTATCAAGTAAAGACACAACTTTTACATCTTTTGCACCTTTATTCAATAAAGTTCTTTCTACTTCTTTTAATGTTCTACCAGTATCTACAATATCTTCAACTAATAAAATAGACATTCCTTGAACAGAACAATCTAAATCCTTGTCAATACGGATATCTCCAACTGATTTTGTTCCTTCATAACTTGAAACATCCATAAAATCAATTTGAATATCTAAATCGATATGTTTAATAATCTCTGCTAAGAACGGAACGCTCCCTTTTAATAATCCAACAACATATGGAACTTCCCCAGCTTTTTTATAATCTTCAGTGATTTGTGCACCTAATTCTACACATCTATTGATAATTTCCTCTTGTGAAACTAATACTTTTTCTACAACTTCATTCATGATTTATCCTCCTAATACAGCTATTTCTTATTTTACCACAAATATGTTCGGATTGTTAGAAAAATGTGAAATATCACATCCAATTTGCGGTACTAAAATAACCTCTCCAGCCGCATTTTCAACAACTGGCCATATTTTTCTTTCCCATGATGGAATTTTTCGATCAATAAACCATCGATGAATCTTTTTCCTTCCAAACCGAAGCTTAATTGTGTCACCTTTTTGTACATTACGAATCGTGATTGGAAAATCACTTTTACTCAATGTCAAAGCTTCAACACTTTTACCTGATTGTTGAATTTTAAAATACGGTGTTTGTTCATATAGGATAAAATCATATTGATATCGATAACTTTCACATTCTAGTTTACCAACATAAAGCCTTCCATATTCCTTATATACTCCATATTCTTTTGTAATATTCTTTTCCCAATTTTTTTTATTTTTTAACATTTCAGATAATTCTGTACATAAATTTTCAGATATATGTACATGAATTTTTTGATAAATCCATGTACGTAAAATTCTTTTCACTTGATCTTCACTTTCTAAAAGCAAGCTTTCCGTATCTTCTTTCCACGTATTTAGAAAACATGACACTTCCTTCTTATGTGCTTCTAGTTGTTGATTTTTTAACTGAATTTCTTTTGCTAAAAGCTCTTTTTCATTTCTTGTCATATGATCAATGTAGGTATGACGTATTCGATTTCTTGTATAGTCATCTGAAAAATTGCTTTCATCAAATCCATAAGGTACATGATGCTCAATACAATAAGCAAGTAAATCTTGCTTTGTATATTTCATCAATGGACGAATAATTCGACATCCATATAAATATGCATCCTCTTTAATTCCGTAATATTCTCCTTGACTATGTCTTTGTTTTTGCATCATATATGTTTCTAAGTGATCATCTAAATGATGTGCTAATAACACCGCTTCCCCATGATATTGATCTATTAAACGCTTATAAAAAGCATATCTTTCTTCTCTTGCGAAAGCTTGAAAATTTCCAATACACTCTTTATTCTGTTTTTCTACATAACAAGGAATTTTATACTTTTCACAATACTCACATACAATATTTTCATCACGTAATGCACTATCTCTTTTTTGATAATTCATATGTGCAACTACAAACGATAAATGCTGTAATCGACACATTTCCATTAATGCCATAGAGTCTGGTCCACCACTAACACCAAGCACATATATTTTATTTTGATCTAAATTTTCCAATGTTTTCATATGCGTATTATATACTAAAATGTTTGAAAATCAAGCTATTTACTATATTTCACATCATCTTCACAACTTCTTAATAAAAGAAAAGCTACAATGTTCTCTTAACATGTAGCTAGCCCCTTTTTTCACTGCTTTCTTTAATTACTATATCAATCATCGTAGAATCATCTTTTCTTCTTTTTCTTGTTAATTGTGAATATAAACATGCAAGATTTTCTTTATTATTTTTTCCATTTCGCGTGTTGATCCAAGAATAAATTTCTTGTTTACTTATTCCATCACTTACCATAATAAATTCATCGTGTTTTTGTAATTGTACTTCAAAGCAATCTGGTTCGATTGTTGAAATGATTCCTACTGGTAACGCATTTCCATTAATTTCAAATATTTCTTTATCTCTTATTAAATAGGTTGGACATGCTGCTGATTTTGATATGAGTGCTTTTCCATTTAACCGATTAATGCAAAGTACATCTAACGTTGCATACATATCACTTTGAATCAATTTATTAATACATCGAATAGCACTGTCTTGCGACATTCCACTCGTAATCATTCTTTGAAATATGCTTGTGATTAACTTCGAACTTTCTGCTGCTTTTTTTCCATTTCCCATACCATCCGAAATCATACAAATCATACTTTGGCGAAAACGAAAGATTGAAAAGGTATCCCCATTTTCGGTATATGCATTTTTGATACTATCTCCATATGCTTCCATATCAAATGTTAATGCATCGCACATCATCATCGTAAAACCTTGAATCCAATGTTTTTTCTGAACACTAATTACCTCTAATTTACGATGTAAAAGATGTTCTAATAAAGGTTGAATTGTTGTACGAATTTCTCCTCTACGCATATTAGCAATCTCTAATTCAAAAGTAATACACCCATCTCTTTCCTCATCTATTTGTAATTTCAAAACTTCATATAAATATCCTTCTAGTGCTGTCCGTATTTGTTTTTCATAGTTTCCATCTACATGAACCTTTTGTATTTGTTCTGCATTATATTGTAATGCAGTAGCCATATTTTGTAACACTTCCGCTCCTGTATCATGAATTTGTTCATAATACTCTGCCAACAATTGAAAAATTCCAGCATAATTATGAATTTGTCTTCGTAAAATATTATTGTGTTCTAAAAAACTATTTGTTTTTTTTATAGACTCATGATGTAAAAAAGGAAGGTATTCTTTATGAATACAAACAACAAATATGATGATTGCAACATATAATATACATTGTTCTAACGTTAATGGTTTTGCAATCATAATCATCGTTAATAAGATTGCTAAAAAGAATTTCTCTTTTTGAAAAATCATACATAATAAAATCATATATAGTTGTTCCATAGGAAGTGAAGAATATAAAATAACAAAACTTAATAATGCAATGGTTGTTTTATTGCTACAAATACATGCAATGCTTATATATGTAAAGAATAAAATACTTGTTTGATATAGAGGAAAAACGGATGAAGCATAAAGACCAACAGCAACCATCATAGCTCCTAAAATACTTTCTGTGAATTGATAACAATGCTTTTCACAAGATACATCAGCCACTGCTTCTTTTAACAAAATAATCGCAACCATAGATTCCATTATCATAAATGGATGAAATCCAAAAGTTCGATATCCATATGGCAATAATACAATTCCTATAATATAGGGAATCCATTTATGAATCGATTGATTCATAAATTTTAACATATAAATTAATACATAAATTAATGTAAATCCTAATGCATAAAAATAAGTAATCGTAACATTTCTATACAATAAACTTAATAATATCACAAATGTTCCAATATACGCTTCTCTATGATTTCTTAAATAAGAATAAGATACAAATATAAAAATACTAAATGGAGACAAGATTGTTGTCGTATTTCCTAAAAACAATGCAATACACGTACAAAGAACATCAGAAAATGTAATTCTAGGCCTTCCCCTTACCTTTTTAAGAATTGCCCTTTCCAACAGAAACCACCTCTTTCTTTCACGATTATAAAAGAAAATAAATTTGTTTTCTGTCGTTTTTTGTGAATATCCTTGATTTTTATAATCTATATTTTTAATCTAAACAGTCTTTAACTTTTTCCTTAATATCATTAAATAAAGAACTATTGCGATCTAAATGTGATTTTACATCTATAATACGAGCTGTGTTGATCCACTTTGCGTCATTTAAAAATAAAACCGACTCTTTATTCATTCCTTTAATCTTTCCAAGCCTCATTAAATGTCGTTTCCCTTTTGGATTGTCTTTGCTGTATGCCTGCATATAGGCACTATGATTTCCACTCATCGGAACAACAAAAGCTTTATTATGAAATAAAGTTAAGATTAAACCAAAATGTTGGAATCCTATTTCATAAATATAAGCTTCACCAAAATCAATATAACAAATATCACCAACACGAATATCTACTCCTAATTCTGTACAACTCGTAACATTTTTTCTTTCACGATAATTTGCACTACTAATTAATTTAGGTAATGCTTCTTTTACATCTAATACAGAATATTCTTGTGTCTGTTCTTGAATAATCATATCTACTAATTGATTCCAATAACGCTTACCAGTAATTTTACCTTCTTTTTCTTCACTATCAATTAATTCTTGTAGCTCTTTAATCTCCACATACATCACCTCATATAACTATACTTTATGAACTCTTTTTTCTCGTAAATATGAAAGAAAATATATACATAGTAATGTAGTAATGAAATATTTTATATATTAAAAAAACCTGTAAATGACTCACAGGTTACTTCTATCCTTTTTTGAAAAGTTTTTGAATTTTTCTTTTAATTGTTTCTATAAGTGATATTAATGGGTGATACTTACTTGAAATCATATGACTTCCTTCAATAAATAATTCAACAATAATTACAAATATTGTTAAGACAATAAATCCAGCTGTCTTATTAATTAAATAAATATAGGCAGTAAAACCAAATAAAGCAGTCACTATATATAAAATAATCACTGTATTACGTTGTCCAAATTTTTTCATTAAAAGATGATGCACATGTTTTTTATCAGCTTCAGAGAATTTATGTCCAGAAAGTTTACGACGTAAGATTGCTCCTAATGTATCAATAATTGGTACAATTAGTAATAAAATAGGTAATGCTAAAGTCATAATTGTTGAACTTTTAAATCCTAATAAAGAAATCGCTGAAATATTAAATCCTAAAAATAACGCTCCACAATCTCCCATAAAAATACTTGCAGGATGGGCATTATAAACAAGGAATCCCAATGTTGCGCCAGCTAAAATCAAAGACATTACAGGAATATCTAATCTTCCATCTTCCATTGATAAGCAAGCAATAACAATCAAACAAATTGCGCTAATTCCACCAGCTAATCCATCTAATCCATCAATTAGATTAACTGCGTTTGTAATTCCAATAATCCAAATAAAAGTTACTAATACAGAGATTAATCCCATATTAATTTGAATACCAAATGGTAATCGAATTGTATCTAGTCCTACTTTACCTACAATCATCAAAACAATAGCGGCAACTACTTCAAAGGCAAGTTTTTGTTTTGGAGAAAGATTGACCATGTCATCAATCAATCCTCCAAGAAACATAATACTTCCACCAACTAAAATACCATTAATTGTCATATCCGTTTTCATAAATATAGCCATACATACAATAAATGATATATAGATGGCTACACCACCAATTCTAACTATTTTTCCATGATGCACAGTTCTTTCGTTTTCTATTGCGTAAACTTCTAACTTTGTCGCAATCACTTTTAAAAATGGTGTAATAATCAAAGATAAAACCATTGGGATCATTAGATATTTTATAAAATCCATAGATCCACCTCACTTATAAATTTTCTATTATTAGCGAACTAAATGTAAATTTTCTAATAAGATTCCAGTACCTTCTGCAACACAACGTAATGCATTTTCAGCTACATATACTGGGATTGTCTTAATAATTCATCAATACCGTGTAACAAAGCACCACCACCTGTTAAAACAATACCTCTTGTAACAATATCACTTGCTAATTCTGGAGGTGTTTGTTCTAACACTGTTTTACAAGCACGAACAACATCTTGTAAACTTTCTTCCATGCTACCACGAATTTCATCTGCACATAATGTAATTGTTGTTGGTAAACCAGTAACTAAGTCACGTCCACTAACTTCAATTGTATCATTTTGTTCTGTTTTCCATGCAGTACCAATACTTTTTTTGATTTCTTCTGCTGTACGATCTCCAATCAATAATTTTTTCTCTTCTTTTACAAATTTCATGATATCACGATCGAATGTATCACCAGCGATTTTTAATGATGTACTTGATACGATTTCTCCTAATGAAATAACCGCAACATCAGTTGTTCCACCACCAATGTCAAGTACCATACATCCACTTGGTTTTCCAATATCAAGTCCTGCTCCAACAGCAGCAACCTTTGGTTCTTCCTCAATATAAACTTTTTTTGCACCCGCACGGTATGCAGCATCACGAATAGCATTTCTTTCTACGCTAGTGATGTTGCTTGGGCAACAAATTAAAATGGTTGGGCGTTTAAACATTCCCTTAATTGCTAATTTTTTAAAGAAGAAATTTAACATAATTTCTGTAACTTCAAAATCTGCAATAACTCCATCTTTTAAAGGACGAATCGCAAGAACTCTACCTGGTGTTCTTCCCAACATATCCTTTGCTTCTTGTCCTGCAGCTAAACATTTTTTTGTTTCGGCATCTATCGCTACGACGCTTGGTTCATCAATGATGATACCTTCGCCTTTTACATACATAAGTAAATTTGCTGTTCCTAAATCAATTCCAACTTCTTTTGAAAACATAGCCTTTCCTCCTATCATAAGGTATACATCATTATATCATAAAAAATTCATTTAAAAAGTAAATTTAAGAAACTTCATTCTTCCTTAAGATTTAAACGCTTTCTTTCTATATAATAGCGAAAATAGTACTTTTGAAAGTACTATTTTTCATTATTCAACATTTTTCCATAAATAGATTTAGGATCCACGATTATACCTTTATGTTCTACGACAACATGAAGATGATTTCCTAGCTCTTTATTATAAATATTATTGCCAGCTTTACCTAAAACATCCTTTTGATTTACTTTATCACCTTTTTTAAAGTTCATATTTGATAAACTCTGATATGTAATCAAATAATCTCCACTTTTAATCGTTAATGTATTACCAAACAACTCATCTTCTTTTGCTTCTACAACATCACCCGCATAAATTGCGGAAACGTCAAATGGTTCATTCTTCTTTGCATAATCAATTCCTTGATTTGCTCGATAAACACCTTCAAACTTACTAATACTTGGAACATCGTGATCCTCTCCATCAAAATATTCAAGAACCGTTTTTACATCTCCTTGGAAAGGTAAATTTGCTTTTTGTTGCATATCAGGTAAATTCAATATTGGTGCTTTCGTTTCATGGAAAACTGCTCGATCTTTTTCTTTTTGTAAATGAAGATATTGATAACTAATAAATGCAGTTCCAATCATCAATGTACACCCCATTATAATTAAAAAACGTTTCTTTACTATATTCATTTTCTTTGTATAACTATACATTTCATCACCTCTAGTGATGATTATTCCCTTTATAAGTTCCTTTATACATCGATTTTTTCAATATTCACATCCGTATAATAATGATGTAAAATCTCTTGATAATCATAGTTCTTTAAGGCCATTTG